>Ga0116202_10001538_pt1 | contig 13508 bp, 14 predicted proteins | sample LakKivw325mmetaG_FD_94479 | JGI IMG/M metagenome (GOLD analysis project Ga0116202, IMG submission 94479) | Anoxic lake water microbial communities from Lake Kivu, Rwanda to study Microbial Dark Matter (Phase II) - Lake Kivu water 325m metaG | ecosystem: Environmental > Aquatic > Freshwater >...
ATCTTGAGGAGGATGTCTCCTTTCGCCGTCGACTCCTCCTCCACCCTAAAGGGAAAGAGCCGGCAGGCCCGGGGGCGGAGAGGGTAGATGCTGCACCCCGACCCTTCCCGGAAGAAGACGCAGGACGAGTCCTCCTTGCTCTTCATCACCGGGAGGTCCAGGATCACCTTACGCCCTCGATCCTCCACCTTGACCAGCCTGCCGTTGTAGGGGTGGAGGGTGTCGACGAACTCCTCAGCGGGAAGGCGGTATCTCTGGCTGATCTTCTCAATCTCCTCGCGGGTGAGATAGATGAGGTTCGACTTCTCTACGAACTCGGCCAGCCGGTCGGCAGCCACCAGGTCGCCGAACCCCTCCGGCCTCCGGTGGTGGCAGCAGGCTCCGCACCTCTGGCACTTGAAATTGACCTCATCAAAGTCGACGGCCACCCGGATCGTGGGCAAATGAAGGCCTCAAAAAAGGGAAAGAAAATGGAAGGAGGCTCTCAGAGAGTCTTCTTCCTGGGGTGATCTTCGGTCAGTACTTCCAGGCCCAGCTCCTCGGCGGACTCGGCCTTCATGATGTCCACCATCGCGGCGGCGGGGAATATCATGGGGGCGTTCTCGATGGGGCCGTAGAGGTAGTAGTCGGCGCCGATGATTCCCGCGACGAGGTTGGAGCCGATGTCGACAGGGGAGAAGGCCTCCTTGTGCTCCTTCTTCCACTTCTTCATCCAGTCCCAGGCAGAGGCGCCGTTGTGGAACCCCCCGCCAACAGGAAGACCGAGCTGGGCCTTGACGGCGATGACGGCGCGATATGTTGCACCGGAGCCGCTGCCGAGGGGCATGGCCGCAACGTCGATGAGAGGCCTCGTGATGCCGCACTCTGCGGCATACTCCAGCATCCCCTTCTTGGCCCCACCTGCCGCCTTGATTAGGATCTCCATCTTCCCCTTCGTCCCACTCTCCATGGCGTTGAAGGCGAGGATGATCGAAGAGTCGATATCGCTCTCCTTGACCGCCAGAAGCTCATCATCGGTGATGGAGGCGTTGATGGAGTTGTGAATCCCCCTGTCCGCTACGCCGATCTCGGTGGCGTACTGGACACCGAAGGCTCTGACCTCGGGGGCGGAGGAGTCGATGAGGAACGGATAATCCGACAGGTCCACGAACCAATCGATCTCCTTGGCCATCGCCTCGTTCGACTCGGCCACGATCTGGTTCATGCAGCTGTTCCCGGTGATATCGCTCATCTCCACCTGCCTGTTCCAGAGCTTCTCCGCCGCATCTTTGTCAAATACTCCGTGCTCTGCGTCCGTTACGATCTTGTGCCTGGCATAGAACATGGTGCCGATGCAGCATGTGGGGTACTCTCCAGGCTGGCCCCCTATCTTGAACTTGCCGAAATCAAAGACTTCCTGCTTTCTGTCAAACCTGAACATTCAAATCACCCTCACCCAATTGCCGGCGTATACGAACAGAATGTATGCCAGTACGATGATCAACGCGGCACAGACTCCGTAGTGTATGCCAAGATCTCTGCCGATGGACTTTCCCGCCCTCATGTACTTCTCAGCAGCGTAGAACTCTATCTTCTCATCGATCTTGTCGAGCCTCGCCATAATCTCTCGGAACTGGTCGGGATCCACCACGGCGACTGGTACAACCGGCTTGTTGTCCTCTGCCATAGTTTACATCCCTCCCCAGATGGCGAAAGGTGCCAGCATCATCAGAACGGCAAGGACGAATCCGATGGCAAAGCCCATGGATACCGTAGCCATGACGCCTGAGCTGAGCTTCGTCTCCCTCGCCAGGAGCTGGCCCTTGTACCTTGCGTCCTCTGTTATCGCATCGGTCAACGGCATGTTCGGGAACGCAACAGTTGCTATCCCCTGGCCGTATAGAATCTCCTCTGCCATTTTAGCTCCCTCCTGCAAACCTCAGGATCAACCCGAAGAAGACAAGGGTCATGGTCATGCCGAGGGCGATCCCCTCGATCTTCCCCGCATAGACGCCTGCCTGGAGCTTGTTGAGAAGGCCCGCGTTGGTGATCATGGCATCGGCAGCCCGCATCCTCGACCTCGTCTCCACCATCTCGGCGGCCATCGGTCGAAGCGCTCCCCCTTCCTCCTCTGCGGCCCCCTTCTTGATCTCCACGATCATGGGGTCGACGTCCATGGCCCCGGGGTCCTTGCTGACCAGCTCTCGGACCTTTGCGGTGATGGTTCCCATGTCCTCGGTGTCTATCATCCACACGGCTTCGATCTGGGCTCTCCACCTCTCAATCGACTCGGGGGTCAGGTTCTGGATGAAGGGGATCGCCCCCTTGGCTCCGATGATCCTTCCTTCCTTGTCGATTCCGCTCTGGGTGAACGCCAGGGCAGCCTGCCCGGTGATGTGGCCTTTTACCTCCATACCCGTGATGATGAGGTATCTGATGTTGGGGTTGGAGATGACGTTGGCCACCATCTTCTCAATGCCGATGTTCTCGGTCTTGCAGGGACCGGCAAGGGCGGCGCCCGCGGCTATCAGGTCTTTGTTGTGAAGGTGCGACCCGCTGGTACAAACGGCGACGGGGCTCTCGGGATTTCCGACCTCGTACTCGCCAGTGATCACTGGCCAGGGCTCCGCCGGCTTCTTCTTCAATGCCATCTCAGGCACCTCCGGTCAATGCCTTCCTCATGATCTCAAAGGTCTCAGGATCGCTGAACGTCATTCCCAGCAGCACCACAAAGGAGAGCACCAGGCCGATGATGAACCCCATCCAGATGTTGGTGTAGAGGCCGGCGTTGAAGGAGGCCTTCCCTCTGTTGGCGTACGAAGACATCAGCTCGTTGTCTGGCACGAGCTGGTTCATGAGGTCGTCTGCAATCTTGTCCAATTTGTCTATTCTTTCATAAACCGGGTCGAAGGTATACAGAACTAAATCCGCCCTCTGCTCTGATACCACTCCCTTCATGGGGTCGAAGATCAGGCCCAGTTCTGGTGAAACTCTAACAAATCCCATTTCCAGACCTCCTTAAAGCGCGCTCGGGGGCAGAAGTCCCGTTCCGACCACTTTGGAAGCATCCCTCTTGACCAGCCGGTAGTACATCTTGAAGAAGTAGAACCAGATGGCGACGCCTATGACCAGCTGGAGCAGTCCAGCGGCTGCGCCCTGGGTCAGTATGGCGGCGATGCCCGTAGTGATCATCACAATGCTGCCCACCATGATGGAGTTGACCAGGGTCCTGTCCTGCTTCTCATCCGGGCCGAGGTTGGCGTTGAAGGGATGGAGTATCGCTAGACCTCCGGCGATGAAGATGATGGCGATGTAGCCGGTCAAGAGCAAATCGTTAACGATGTCTGCATAGCTGAGGGTCCCCGAAATTGCAAAGCTCCAGCCCAGCAGGGCAAGGGCTCCGGCCATGGACAGATCGGCGTTCCCCTCCTCCATGATGGGGATGTTGAACTTGATCACCTTGTTGGCGATGACGCCGATGATATAGCCGAAGACTCCGGCATATACCAGGGTTATGATCGGTCCCAGGAGCCAGAAACCCAGGGCTTCAGCTACGGAGAGTCCGAACATGACGGCGACGATCCCCATTCCCAGGGCCAGCATTCCAATCGATGGAACCCCCGTGCCGATACCGTAGGCACAGATTCTTCTGACGGAATTTGCTCCCAAGATCACGGCAAATATGGCCGCCACGGCCCCAATGAATGAGAACAGGGTGGTGTCAAAGACGTTGTTGAGAATGGCTCCCAGATATATTCCAACTATCGATCCTGCAAGGCCGTATACTCTCAGCTTCTTGGGATCATACGCAGACGGCGCTCCGCCTGCTCCTCCTCCTACTGTCATCTCAGGCACCTCCCGTGATCAGCACAGCTGCAAGGGCAAGCAAGATGCTGGCTACAGCGCAGGCCCGGTATGCGAAGGGCCACTTCTTGAACTTGGGGTCGTGGAACCCCTCGATCGTTCCCTGGATGTTCCAGGACGCAAGCACCGCGTTTACCAGAAATATCCCTATGGAAAATATGGCGCTCAGGCCGGCGTTTCCGTTGATCAGGTATAGCGGATAGTAGATCATCGCTCCGCCCACGCCTCCCATCATGCCGCCGATGAGGCCGCTGACATAGCAGACGGTGGGGATGCCCTGGCCGACGGTCCCCGGAGATACATAGGGCGCCTGGCTGAACTTGGTTATCGGATCGTAGTTCACCTTCGCCGAGGCGAAGGGCACGCCGACGGCGTAGGCGTAGATCCAGCCGCCGGTGAGCATCGTGGCACCGATCATGATTCCCGCGCCAACTCCCCCCGAGGCCAGGATGAGCCAGATGTTGTCTGTGACGGACATCATCAGCCCGGCGGCCAATAGGCCGGTCAAGCCCGATCCGGCTGCGAGCTGCACAGTGCCCGTGCCGATTCCCGAGGCCTGGGCCATGGCAGCGGGGGCGCCGCCTACGGGCACGAAGTGGACCCCGATGCCCACAAGGAGGCCACCAACGACGATCTCTAAGATGTATACTATGGTGTTAATGTCAAAGCCGTTCATGCTGCAATATCCCCCTTGTACTCCGGATACGGCCCATACTTCCTTCTGCAGGACCTCTCGATGTAGAAGTTATAGGAAACCATCACAAGGATGAAGAAGAGCCCCGCGCCGATGGCAAACCCCGCCTGAGTGACGGGGTCAAAGAGGGTGGTTCTCCAGTTGTCCAGGAAGACGGTGAGGCCGAAGCCCATTCCCGTGGCCGGGCCGCCGAACTTGGTGCAGAACCAGGCGTTGTCTATTGAGTTTCGAAGACCAGCCTCAGCCTTTCTGACGATCTGGCCGGAGAGCATGGTGTTGAGACCGCAACCAAACTGCCTATTCTGGAACTCGCGCTCGCCGCCATATTGGATATCGCCCACCGATGAGCCGATGGCTCCCACCGCAAGACCCCATATAAGAGCGATGACGGGCATCGGGAAGGGATGCTTGAACTCCTGCATATAGACCATAATATAGCTGATGGTGGCGATGCAAAACGACGTGATCCAGGCATGAGCCATGATCGATGTCGTTGTATATCGAACGATGTCCAGATAGACCCACTGGTTGAACCTCTTCTGGCTGGTATTCCTGCCTAAGTAGGCGCTCATCGCAAAGACACCGTTGAAGAGAGCGGCAACGGATGCGCCTAGCGCCAGCGCTGCCAGAGCGGGAATCTGGAAGGCAGTGATAAGCGTATAGGCGACCGTGGCTGCAGTGCAAGCCCACAGGGCGTTGGCCGGCGGTTCCCCGGAGATGGCCTTGTTGAAGATCCTGTGGGGGCTGCCCACCTGGGCGGCAAGCTGCACCTGCGAGTTGGGGTTGCTCTGAGAACCTATATCTGATTCGATATCCTCAGAAGCTCCCGCAACTGTCGCAAGGGCGCCCATGGCCGCTACAAACCCCATGCTAAATGCGTCCATTTTACCTCCTCCTTTTCATTTTAGCCAATTTGATAATTTGGCGAATAAAATTGGCTATAACGCTCTTGATATCCATTAGCAACACTTATAAAGCTTTCGAGATTGGCCAATATTGAAAATAAGTCGAGCCGGGTTTTCCAGTCCAGCTCACCAGGGCTCCTTCTTCGCCCTGATCTTGTACCCGATTATGTTCGTAGCCCGGTGGAGGATCGGTGTTACGATCAGGACGATGAATATAATCTCTGAGGTGAAGCTCTCGGAGAACCAACGGGGGGCAAGGATGAAAGTGAGAGCCCAGCTTCCGATGACGAAGTCGAGCTGGTCGACGAGGAAGAGGGCCGCCCCCCTCTCCAACCCCATCCTCCTCTTGAAGAAGCTGGCGACGATGTCTCCGGCCATCGCCCCCAGGGATAGGCCGATGAGGACCAGGACCAGCTCGGCTCCGGAGCCGAAGTCGGGAAGGCCGAGATCCGGCTTCGAGGATGAGATCGAGTCCAGGATCAGACCCGCTCCCACCCCGGCCATGGTCCCGGCGACGGTGCCCCGGAAGGTCTTTCCGTCTCCGAGGATCCGGCGGCCGTCCGAGAAGTTCCTGCCGAAGTCCAGGGGCCTTCCCCCGCCGAAGAGGACGGCGAAGTTGTTGGGCAGGTAGGCTGGAAGCATCAGCCATATCGCGACTATTAGCGGGTTCAAGATCCCCTCTCCTCCGGAAAAATCACCATCGAGTTCTTCAGATTTCCCCCGATATATCAAGCTATCCGCCCGCTCTCCCCGACCGCCGTCGCGGGCGATCAAACTTCGGGCCCGGGGCGGCGATCATCCCGGCACGAAAGGCATGGGGTTGAGATCCTGTCTGATACCCGGTCCGGCGGACGGCCCGGTCGGATCGAAAACGTTAAGTTCAACAAGAGGGTGGAGGGTGTAAGCGCTGATGGTCTAGTGGTTATGACTTGGGCCTTCCAAGCGGAAGGGCCGCGGAGCAAGCCCAAAACCCGGGTTCGAATCCCGGTCGGCGCATCTCGTTTTAACGGCGGCAGATCATCCTCGTCATATGACGAAATCCTTTTCGTTAACTTTATATTCTAAGCAGGCCTGTCTCCCTCCCATGTCTGCTGGGGGGGATATCTCTGATATTCGAGGATTGCTCGCAGAAAAGATGGCTGGTGAGATAACTTTATCGCAGAATCCCGGCGAGACCCTGAAGAAGTGGCGGAGAAATTTCGGCATCACTCAGACCGATCTCTCCAACCATCTTGGGATCTCGCCCTCGGTGATAAGCGATTATGAGAGCGGAAGACGAAGATCTCCCGGCATTCTGATCGTCAGCAAGATCATCGACGCCCTGCTGACCATCGACGAGTTTCGGGGCAGCAACACCGCCCGGACTTACAGCGCCATGCTCAGCGATGGAGGGAGCTTCGGACGGGTATGCTGCATCTGCGAATATTCCGAGCCGGTTTCTCTATCCGAGTTCGTTGATAGGATCGGCGCCTGCGTCGTCTGCGGAAACGTCGACGTCACCATATACGGCTATACTATCATCGACAGTTTGAAGGCGATTTTGGAGCTTCTTCCCGACCAGTTTTCCAAGATATACGGCAGGAGCACCGCCCGGGCCCTGATATTCACCGGCGTCTCCACCGGCAGGTCGCCGATGGTGGCGGTGAGGGTCAGCCACCTCAAACCCAGGGCCGTGATCCTCCAAGGGATCGAACCGTCCGAGGTGGACGGCGTGGCCAGGAGGATAGCAGAGCTGGAGAGGATACCCCTCCTCGCCACCACCATCGCGGCAGAGGATCTCGCGACCGTTCTCCATCGTAGGTGATATCTTGCCCGCGGGGATAGTGAGCTACGGGGTCTACATACCGAAGTACAGGATACGGGCCGAGGAGATAGCTCGGGTCTGGGGCGAGAGGGAGGATATGGCAAAAAGCCTGAACGTCTTCGAGAAGTCCGTCCCGGACTTCGACGAGGACGCTGTGACGATCGGCGTCGAGGCGGCGCGAAACGCCGTCAGACGAGGATCCATCGATCCGGCTCGGATCGGGGCGATCTACGCCGGGTCCGAGAGCCACCCTTACGCCGTCAAGCCGACGGGGACGATCGTCGGCGAGGCGATCGGGGTCAGCCACGAACTCACCGCGGCGGACTTCGAGTTCGCCTGCAAGGCCGGGACCGCGGCGGTCCAGGCCTGCCTCGGCCTGGTGACAGCGAACCTCATCGACCTGGGCCTCGCCATCGGGACCGACACCAGCCAGGGAGCCCCCGGCGACGCCCTGGAGTACACCGCCGCGGCAGGGGCCGCCGCCTACATCATCGGCCGCGAGAACCTGGCGGCCGAGATCGAGGGGTTCTACTCCTTCACCACCGACACCCCCGACTTCTGGAGGCGGGAGGGGATGCCCTACCCGGAGCACGGCGGCAGGTTCACCGGCGAGCCCGGCTACTTCAAGCCCGTGACGAGCGCCACCCGGGGCCTATTGAAGAAGATGAGGACGATCCCCGAGGATTACGATTACGCCGTCTTCCACCAGCCCAACGGCAAGTTTCCCGTTCGGGTGGCGGGCCAGCTCGGGTTTTCGCGGGAGCAGATCGAGCCGGGGCTCGTCGTCCCCTGGATCGGGAACACCTACTCGGGATCGAGCCTCATCGGCCTTGCCGCGACCCTGGACGTCGCCCGGCCGGGGGAGAGGGTATTTCTTGCGAGCTTCGGGTCGGGGGCGGGGAGCGACGCCTTCAGCATACGGGTCTGCGACGGGATAGAGGACGTCCGGGACAAAGCTCCGAAGGTCAGGGAGTTCTTCGATAACGTCCAGTACCTGGACTACGCAGTTTACGCCAAGCACAAGGGGAAGCTACGGCTGTGAGATTATGAGATCAGTATCGATTATCGGAGCGGGCTGCACCCGGTTCGGGGAGAGGTGGGGCGACTCCCTCAGGGACCTGGTGGTGGAGACCGGCATCATGGCCCTCGAGGACACCAGCGTCAGCGGCGAGGAGATAGACGGGCTCTACGTCGGAAACATGAGCGGCGGCCGGTTCGTGGAGCAGGAGCACATCGGCGCCCTCATCTCCGACTGCGCCGGCCTCTCGCGGCTTCACGTCCCCAGCACCCGGGTCGAGGCGGCCTGCGCCTCGGGAGGGCTCGCCCTGAGGCAGGGGGTCCTGGCGGTGGCGAGCGGCTACTCCGACGTCGTCATCGCCGCCGGGGTCGAGAAGATGACCGACGTCACCGGAGGCGTCGCCGCCGACGCCCTGGCCGCCGCCGCCGACCGGGAGTGGGAGTGCTTCTTCGGGGCGACCTTCCCGGCCCTCTACGCCATGATCGCACGGCTCCACATGCACCGCTTCGGGACGACGAGAGAAGAGCTCGCTCTGGTGGCCGTCAAGAACCATCATAACGGCAGCATGAACCCCATATCTCAGTACCAGATGGAGATCTCCGTCGAGAAGGTCCTGAGGTCTCCCCTCGTCGCCGACCCCCTTCGGGTCCTGGACTGCTCTCCGATCACCGACGGCGCCGCCGCCGTGGTCCTGGCCCCGACGGAGGTGGCGAGAAAGTACTCCGACGCGCCGATAAAGATCCTGGCGGCGGCCCAGGCGAGCGACACCCTCGCCCTCCACGACCGGAGGGATATCACCACCCTGGACGCGTCGGTCTATGCCGCTCGGAAGGCCTTCAGTCAGGCGGGCCTCGCGCCGAAAGATATCGACCTCGCCGAGGTCCACGACGCCTTCACCATAGGGGAGATCGTGGCCATCGAGGATCTGGGGTTCGTCGAGAAGGGCGAGGGCGGAAAGGCCGCCGAGGAGGGGCTGACAGCCATCGGCGGGAAGATCCCCATCAACACCTCCGGCGGCCTCAAGGCCTGTGGCCATCCCGTCGGCGCCACCGGGATCAAGCAGGCCTACGAGATGGTCCTCCAGCTCCGGGGCGAGGCGGGAAAGCGGCAGGTCGAGGGGGTCGAGGTCGGCCTCACCCACAACGTCGGCGGTTGCGGCGGCACCGCCCTCGTCCACATCATGTCGAGGTGAAGAGATGTCCACAGTGCCGAGGTTCTGGAGACACATACCCCAGAGGTACAACCTGGTGGGGACCCACTGCGAAAAGTGCGACGAGTACTACTACCCGCCGAGGACGATCTGCCCCAACTGCCGGAGGAACGCCAAGATGGAGGACTACAAGTTCTCTGGAATGGGGACGGTGTTGACCTACACCACCATCTACAACGCCACCGACGACTTCAAGAGGCAGACCCCCTACAACCTCGCCATCATCGAGCTTTTGGAGGGCCCGAGGCTCACGGGCCAGTTGATCTGCAGCCCCGACGAGATCAAGATCGGGATGAAGGTGAAGCCGGTCTTTCGAATCCTGGGGAAGGAGGGGGATCGGGGGATAATATATTACGGGACGAAGTTCGTCCCGGTGGAGGGGTCGGTCTAATCCTCCCTCCTCTTTTCTCGCCGCGCCGGCCAGTATCTCACGTTAAGGCTAAGTATTGAGAGGTCATTTCCTCCCTTCCCGCATAGAATCTCAAGGTCTTCGAATAAAATGCGTCAAATCAAAATATCGCAGGTTCTGGTTATCGATTATGCGGGGACAACCGTTATATATAATGCGATAATTTGATTTTAGGTTATTTATCTACTCGGGGGGTAAATCCGGTCTTGAGCGAAGTGATAGAGGAGTACGACGCCAGCACCATCCAGGTTCTGGAGGGGCTCGACGCCGTCAGGCGAAGGCCCGCCATGTACATAGGGAGCACCAACACCGCGGGCCTCCACCATCTCGTCTACGAGGTGGTGGACAACAGCATAGACGAGGCGATGGCCGGCAGGTGCTCGGAGATCAACCTGATCCTCCACGCCGACGGCACCGCCTCGGTGAGGGACGACGGTAGAGGCATCCCTGTAGACATCCACGATCAGTACAAGAAGCCGGCTCTTGAGATCGTCATGACGATGCTCCACGCCGGGGGCAAGTTCGACCACAAGTCCTACAAGGTCTCGGGAGGCCTTCACGGCGTCGGCGTCTCCGTCGTCAACGCCCTCTCGGAGTGGCTCGAGGTGGAGGTGAGGAGAAACAGCCTCGTCTACTGGCAGAGGTACGAGAGGGGAAGGCCCGTCTCCGACCTGGAGGTCCACGGCGTCTCCGATCACACCGGCACCACGGTCCGGTTCAAGCCCGACCCCGAGATCTTAGAGAGCGTCGACTTCAGCTTCGAGATCCTGGCGAGCCGCCTCAGGGAGCTGGCCTTCCTGAACCGCGGCCTCGCGATAACGATCGAGGATGAGAAGACCGGAAAGAAGAGGGAATACCTCTACGAGGGAGGGATAGTCTCCTTCGTCGAGCACCTCAACAAGAACAAGGACCTTCTCCACTCACCCCCCATTTACTTCTCGCGGGAGAAGGACGGGATAGCCGTCGAGGTGGCCCTCCAGTACAACAACACCTACAACGAGAACGTCCTCTCCTTCGCCAACAACATCAATACCAGGGAGGGTGGAACCCACCTCTCCGGCTTTCGGGCCGCCCTCACCAAGACCACCAACGAGTACGCGAAAGAGAACAAGCTCCTCAAGGACGACACCAAGCTTACCGGCGACGACCTCCGGGAGGGTCTCGTGGCCGTGATAAGCGTGAGGCTCGCCGACCCCCAGTTCGAGGGTCAGACGAAGACGAAGCTGGGAAACAGCGCCGTCGGCGGCATAGTCAGCTCGCTGGTCTCCGAGGGGCTCTCCGAGTTCTTCGAGGAGAACCCCCTGGTAGCGCCCAAGATCGTCGAAAAGGCGACCCAGGCCTATCGGGCAAGGGTTGCGGCCCGAAAGGCGAGAGAGCTGACCAGAAGAAAGAACGCCCTCAGCTCCGGCGGGCTTCCAGGAAAGTTAGCCGACTGCACTGAGAAGGACCCCCACCTCTCAGAGATCTACATCGTGGAGGGGGAGTCGGCGGGCGGCTCGGCGAAGCAGGGTCGAAATCGGCACTTTCAGGCGATCCTCCCCCTGCGGGGCAAGATCCTGAATGTGGAGCGGGCGAGGCTCGACAAGATCCTGAAGAACAACGAGATCCGAAACATCATCACAGCCCTCGGCACCGGGATCGGCGACGAATTCCAGCTCGACCGGGCGAGGTACCAGAAGGTGGTGATAATGACCGATGCCGACGTCGACGGGTCCCACATAAGGACCCTCCTTCTCACCTTCTTCTACCGGTACATGAGGGAGCTCATCGAGGCTGGATACGTCTACATCGCCCAGCCGCCCCTCTACCAGGTCAAGCGGGGCAAGTCGACGAGCTACGCCTACTCCGACTCCGAGCTGGCGAGGGCCCTCGAGGGGTCTGGCGGGAAGGCCACAGTCCAGAGGTACAAGGGCCTGGGCGAGATGAACCCCGAGCAGCTCTGGGATACGACGATGGACCCCGAGAAGAGGACGATGCTGAAGGTCACCCTTGAAGACGCCATGGAGGCGGACGAGATCTTCTCGATCCTGATGGGCGAGAAGGTGGAGCCGAGGCGCGAGTTCATCGAGGCTCACGCCCGGGATGTCAGGAACCTGGACGTTTGATGGTGATAGACGATGACGGAGATCGACGTTGACATAACTTCGGAGATGAAGTCCTCTTACATAGATTACGCCATGAGCGTCATCGTGGCAAGGGCCCTTCCGGACGTGCGGGACGGGCTCAAGCCCGTCCATCGACGGATCCTCTACGCCATGTACGAGCAGGGGATGACCCAAGATCAGCCCTACAAGAAGTCGGCTCGGGTCGTCGGAGACGTGATGGGTAAGTACCACCCCCACGGCGACGCCGCCATCTACGAGACGATGGTGAGGATGGCCCAGGACTTCTCGATGCGGTACCCCCTCATAGACGGCCAGGGGAACTTCGGGTCCATCGACGGCGATCCCGCGGCGGCCATGAGGTACACCGAGGCCCGCCTCTCGGAGATCGCCGGAGAGATGCTCGTCGACATCGAGAAGGATACCGTCGACTTCGTTCCCAACTACGACGACTCTCTAAAAGAGCCCACAGTCCTCCCATCGAAGCTTCCAAACCTCCTCGTCAACGGCTCCACCGGGATCGCCGTGGGGATGGCGACGAGCGTTCCGCCCCACAACCTCACCGAAGTGGCCGGAGCCGTCGCAAAGTTGATCGACGATCCCGACGCCACCCTCGCCGACCTGATGGAGCAGATCCCAGGCCCCGACTTTCCCACCGGCGGCTACATCCTCGGAAGCTCCGGGATCGAGGCGGCCTACGCCACGGGACGGGGGATAATCAAGCTTCGGGCAAAGTCGGTGATCGAGCGGGGGGAGAGGCCGAAGATAGTAGTGACGGAGCTCCCCTACCAGGTGAACAAGGCTAAGGTCGTAGAGACGATAGCCGACCTGATAAAGGCTGACCGGGTCGACGGGATCTCTGACCTCCGGGACGAGTCGGACCGGGAGGGGATCAGGCTTGTCATCGAACTCCGGCCCGGGACCAACCCCGAGGTGGTCTTAAACCAGCTTCACCGGCAGACCCAGCTGGAGACCTCTTATAGCATCATCAACGTCGTCCTCGTCGATGGCCAGCCAGCGACCCTCCCCCTCAAGGATATCCTGGAGCAGTACATAGGCCACCGGTCCGAGGTGATCGAGAGGAGGACCCGCTTCGACCTCGACAGGGCCGAGAAGAGGGCCCACATCCTGGCGGGCCTCACCATCGCCCTAGAGAACATCGACGCCGTCATCAAGCTCATCAGGGCGGCCGAGTCGCCCGCTGACGCCAGGACCGCCCTCACCGACGCCTTCGGCCTCTCCGAGGAGCAGACGAAGGCGATCCTGGACATGAGGCTCCAGAGGCTCACGGCCCTGGAACAGGACAAGATACGGTCTGAGGAGGCCGACCTGGAGGTCGCCATCGCCCGGTTCAAAGAGATCCTGGCCGACTCGAGGGAGGTCCTGAATATCATCAAGATGGAGCTCTCGGATCTCGTCGGAAAGTACGGCGACGGTCGGCGAACCGCGATCATCGAGGCCGAGGAGGAGATCGACCTCGAAGACCTGATCCAGGAGGAGGAGGTGGCGGTGACGATCACCAG
>Ga0116202_10001540_pt1 | contig 13505 bp, 17 predicted proteins | sample LakKivw325mmetaG_FD_94479 | JGI IMG/M metagenome (GOLD analysis project Ga0116202, IMG submission 94479) | Anoxic lake water microbial communities from Lake Kivu, Rwanda to study Microbial Dark Matter (Phase II) - Lake Kivu water 325m metaG | ecosystem: Environmental > Aquatic > Freshwater >...
GGCCGTTGCTCCCGCTCTGCGCCATGTCGTGCGCGGTGTCGGCCAGGTTCCTCAGCCCATCGCGGAGCTTCCGCCGGTAGTAGTCGCTGTCGCGATACTCCTCGGCCGACCGCCCCAGGAACTCCTGGCGCATCCGCTCCAGTTGCTCTTCCAGGTCGCGGTCCCCGACGAAGTTCAGCGTCTTGAACTCGTCAATGAACTTCACGAGCCGGTTGAGCGTCTTCTGATGCACACCGCTCTTGCCGGCCTTCATGCTCTCCAGCATCTCTTCGCAGAGAGCCGCCGTCTGCTCGCGCAACGACGCCACGCAATCGGAGATGAAGGTCTCAACTCCCTGGTTAATCTTCTCCGCCGCCTGCTGCACCGCCTGCTCACGCGCCTGGATGACCTTCTGCTGCTGCTCAAGCGAGACCTCGCCCAGCTTGAGCTTCTCCGGCACCTGAATCTGGAAGAGCTGAACCGCAAAACGGAAGGAGCGGTCCATCTTCCTCGCTTCCGGGAAGGAGTCCTCGATCGTCTCGACCAGCTTGGCCGGATTGCTGACCAGCCGCACTGCCGCCTCGCGCCACTCCGCGAGAGCCTTGTCCCGCGTCTCGGCGTACTGACCGAGGAAGTTGTCCTTCTCGGTCATGAACTCACGCTCCAGTTGCGCCAGCTTGTCCGTCGTTTCCTGCAGCCGGGCATTGGGCAGGAAATGCCCAAGACCGTTCAGGAACGGGAACGTGTTGCTCTCCACCAGCGCATGCGCCCGCCCCTCGATAAGAGCGAACGTCTGCAGCGCTTCCCTGGGGATGAGGTTCTTGTGCCCCAGGCTTATGAGCCTCGTCTCCACGCTCTCGGGATCGAGCCCCAAGTCTTCAGCGTTGAGCTTCTTCGTCGCCCGCCAGTAGCGGACCGACACGTCTATGAGCACACCCTCACGGGTGAGCATGTCCAGCAGATGATTGTTGTTCTCGTTCATTGCCTTGTTCCTTTCGTTGTCTGCTTGTTTGCCTGTTTCGCACGGCTCACGCCGCACTGGTCTTCACTTCCAGAACTACCTCGTACTCCTTCTGTCCGGCCGTCAGCGCTGCGAGGTCCTCCTGCGGCAACAGTTCCGTCTTCATCGCCTTACGGATCAACTGCGCCACGAGCCTCGTCATCGGCACCCGCCGAGCCCGCGCCGTGTGGTAGAGCGCGGGAATCAATGCCTCATCGATCTTCGGTGAATACATGCATGCCTCCATGAAACACGAAGGGCGCGTCCCCGTGAGGGAACACGCCCAGTCTTCGCCTTCGGCTACACTCCACCCGGAGCGTTCTGCCGTGATCACCCTGTCGTCAGAACAGCCTTCAGCCTCCTTTCCGCCTGCTCAAGCTCCTGCCGTGCTTTCTTCGTTTCCCGCTCCTTCAACATGCCTCGCAATGACGGCATCAGGTCCGCCGCGGCATCCACCATCGCGTTGTTGATGTCACGATAGTCTTCATCGTTGATCCACCAGGCGTAGCCGTACTCGACGCTCAGGCAGCCCTTGGACCGGTCGAACTGATCCAGAAACCGCTGAGTAGCCGAAGGATCCTCGAAGTAGACCCCGTAGAACCCGCCCTGGTTGTAATGGGCGATGAAGCTGCAATGCTGAATCAGGTGGTGGTACAGGCTCTTCATGAAGAGCCGCGCCTCGAAGCCGCTCTTCAGAAACCTGACGAACTGACGCAACACCCGTTTCTTGTCCGCCGCGGTCATGAACCGCACATCCTTGAACTCAATCGTTTCCATTCTCTCACCTCCATATGCAAGAAGGGCGTGCCCCTTGCGGAAAGCACGCCCGTCACCCTTGCTGTTCTGTTTGTTTGTCTGACTATTCCACCGCCACGAAACACCCGTTCAATCGCACCCGACCCGCGAGGATTGCCTCAGCCAGATCGGGCAGGTTTACCGATGTGTTCTCGTGCTTTGCCTCCAGCACCACGTTGCCCCGCATGTGGCGCACGCAGTACATGGTCAGCAGGTGCCCCGCCATAGGATGCCCCTGCAGGACCGGAAGCCGCTTCGACTCCGTGCGCTCATGCGTCAGCCTGATGAACTGGCGCGCGCCAAAGAACTGATCCATCTCCGGCGCCTTCATGGCGTACTGATCGGCCATCAACTCCGCGAGCCGCTGGACCAGATCCTCCTTCCGGCCGGTGAGTTTCCGGTCGAAACGGCGGAGCATGTCCTTGATCGCCTCATTGGAGCTGTCGGCCTTGATCCGGAAGGGTGCATCGAACGTCAGTACGGCCTTCTGCCTGACCTGGGCCGTAGCTTCCGACTCTGTCTTCTCACCTCCCGTGTACTTGAGGTCCGGGAACGACAACCGCATCCGGAGTTCCTCGATGATCGTGGGCATGTCGGCCAGATCACTCGTGAAGCAGTACCGGCCAGACCGTTTGCCCCATCTCCGGGCAACATCGCGCGTCTTCTCCCGCTGCCTGGCGTTATCTGACATGCTCGGCATCCACCGAATCTGCCGGCCGGGCACGTGGCACTGATAGGCGATCAGCGGCATCTTGCCGCTTCGCTCGTACCCCCATGACACCTGACACCGCTCAATGCGGGGCGTAGCCCTGAGCCGCCCTTCCTCGTCCGTGAACGCCTGGATCGCATCCGTCCGCCTGAAGTTCCGGCTTTCCAGCCCGAAACTGAGCAGCAGTTGTTCTTCCGTCAGGAAGTCGTCCACGGTGAAGAGCCGGCTCACGTCAATCTCGTCCAACTCCGCATAGCTGGTCACCTTGATGTCCGGGTTCTTCCGCTTCAGCATCTCGCGCATGCTGGCGAAATCCCGCGCCACGTTGCCCAGCATGTTCCGCGCGACGGCGCCATCCCAGATTCGCCGCAGGCGTTCGATCGCCATGGCGAGCAGTCGCTCGTAGGTGAGGTCATCGGCGAAGTAGATGTTCTCGGCCAGGTACTTCAGCAGCCGGTCCACCGGATCGGGCGTGTCGTTGCACCCGTAGATCGAGTAGCTCGGCGCCGCGACCTCATGACCGAGATTGTGCGCCTTTAGTTCCGGCAGGTAGGCGGTCGGCTCGTTCAGCTTGGCCAGGATGGTGTCCGCCATCCCGGTGTAGTCGTGCTGATTGCCGGCCCGGACCACCGAATGGGGGTGTATCCCTCTGAGGAAGACATCCTCAACCGTCACTTCCACCGGATTGAACCGGAGCCGCCTGAGTCCCTGTACTTCCTTGTCCGCCTCAAGCCGCAGTTTCTGTGTCGTGATCTTCATGTTCATCACCTCCTTCACACTTCCACTTCGCTCAGTGCAGGTGTCGCCACAGTGGCGACTGGTTCTGTTTGTACCGGTGCCGCCTGCACCAGCCGCTTGAACTCCTGCGCGTCCTGCCGGATGCTCTTGCGCACCCGCCCCAATGCCTCGGCCGTGATCTGTCCGCGGTCCGCCAGTTCCCTGACGCGATGAAACGCGATCATCTGTTCCAGGTCCGAGGGCTGATCCAGCAGCCGGTTGACCTCATCCAGATGCTCAATTGACTCGTTCTTCAGCAGGGGTACGGATGCCGAACTGAGACTGGACGAGCCGATCCGGCCGGCCAGCTTCTCCAGCAGTTCCACCGGAACCGTGCCTGGCCGATGCGCCTCCACCTGGAGCGCCACATACGCCAGGACCGAGATATCCCGGTCGCCCTCCGCCAGATCGTTCCAGGCATTGGACTTCGCCAGTTCCGACAGGTTCTCCGTGAGGAGAATGCGTGTCTTCTCCAGCAGGTCCGAGCAGGTGAACAGGCGGTAGATGGTCTCCGTCCTTGTCAGGTCGGATCCATTACGGAAGTAGTCCGCCAGCAGATCGAGACAGATCTCGACCTTGTGCAGGAACTCCTCCTTGTTGATGCCGTCCTGGTTGATCCCCACCGGGATGCTGGCCAGGATGACCCGTTTGGCGCTCTCGGAGAACACCGGCAATTCGTCTCCCAGTGCCTCGTTGCGCGCCATTTCGACCGCGCGGAATGCCAGCAGGTTGCGGTACATGAACCCCAATCGCCGGCCGTCCAACTTGACCTTGCCGTCGGTCTCCTTCATGACCAAGACGCTGAGTCGGCTCAGAAACGTACCTAGGGTGTCGAACTGCGCGCGCAGCCGCACGAAATGTCCGGCCGCCCGTGTCAGAACCTGGGCCACCCGCTGTCCGGTCTCGCCGGTCTGCGCCTGACTCACGGTCCGGCTGGTGGCGCTTTCAACCCATTCGCCCAGGCTCGGCGCGTCATCGCCATTGATATGCTCCACGACCCGGATACGGTCGTCCTCTTCCATGTCCAGCGCCTCTGGCGGGTACAGGAAGATCGAGAACCGGCCGATCAGGGCCGCGTCCATGATCTGTGTGCCGTTGTACCGGCTATCGGTGGACGGATTCATGGCGGCCCATACCCACTTGACCTCGGTGGGGAACCCCATGATCTTGCGACTGCGGATGATCTCCAGCCACTTGGCTTGGAGTTCCGGCAGCGCGCGGTTGATTTCGTCAACCAGGATGAACTGCTTGTCCCACACGGTCACCGCGCTCGGGACGTATTCAACCCGGCCGTTCTTCAGGGACTCCACGTTGGGAAACCCGAGAACGTCCTCGAACAGCGCCTTGCTCGCGTCGTACGCGATGAACCGCTTTGCCAGCGCCTGCGCCATCTTGTACGCGATATGCGTTTTGGCTGCCCCGTGCGCTCCGATCATCAGGAGCGGATCGCCGGTGAGCAGCGAACTCAGGACGAGATTCTCATCCTCCTGTTTCCATCCATAGATGCCCAACTGCTTCAGTAGACTTGTCATGTTCATGCACCTCCATGTACTTGGTTGGTTGCCTCAACAAAACCCTTCGACTTCGTGCTTACGCACTCCGCTCAGGGTAAAAAGGCAGACCCCGGTTACCCTGGGTCTGCCTTTGCCCTTCCTGTTACTATATATAGATATCAGAGGCCGATTGCCTCGCCTCCGAACTTCTCGTTGCAGACAAGACACACGAACTCCCGTGGATTGCTGGCGGGCCGCTGCCCGTCCCAGTCCACCTCCGTCTCTCCGGCCCACTCGATGGATCCATCCTTCTTGGCCCCGAGTATCCTTGCGTAGCCGGGAATCAGATCGATCTCCGCAATCCGGTCCGCCACTCCGCATTTCGGACACGCCAGGGAGCGAATCTCATCGCCTCCTGCCGACTGGACCGCCTTCCCTGGCGTCGTGCCGGCCTTCTGTCGTCTTCTCTTCATCTTCGTGACCATCCTTTCGTTCAGTCGTCCTCGCCTTCAAAGGCGCCCACGCAGGCGCCGTCTTCTTCCAGTTCCTCCTCATCGCCGCCATCCGAGTCGTAGTCCCGGATCTCCACCATGATGCCGCGCGGGCAGTACGCAACCTCGGCAACGCCGCCCCGCACGCTGATGACTACCAGCTTCTGATCGCCATCCGGCGTGGTCAGAAGCTCGAACTGGTTCCGCACATCCTCCCAGTCCATACCCTCGGCATTCGGGTTGTGCTCGATCAGGTGTTCGCGGATGTCCGCGGCCTTTACGACCTGACCGCACACCCGACACCGGAACGTCTCCCGTATCTCATGCACCAGCGCTCCACAATCAGGGCACTCGCCGGCCGGCACCGGTTCGCCCGGCGCGATTCTTTCCGCCAAGTCCGGGATGTCAGGAAAGACTCGTGTCAGTTCCTGCTCATTCCAGACCTTTCCACAGTTGCCGCATTCGACCTTCATCTCGATCTCTCCTTCCGTTTTGGGATTCACCACGGAGTTCACGGAGTCACGGAGGGGAGGTTTAGGTAATCGCATTTCGCGAGCGAAATCCGATTTCCGAAACTCATCCAATCTTCTCCGTGCCTCTAATCCCTCTCCGTGTTCTCCGTGGTTTCATTCTTCATATGATGCACGCATCCAGTTCTCTGCAGAACGCCAGCAGCGCCCTGCGCCACGTCCATCCATCACCCCAGTACTCCTTGCCCGCCACCTTCAACCCCGGCAGCACACCCTCGTGATCCGCCTTGAACGGGCCGTACGCCTCGAAGAAAGGCGGCACCCCATCCATGCAGCGGGAGAGGATGTAGCGGTTGCCCGCTTGATCCTCGTACCGGCGTTCGGAATGCAGGTTTATGGCCTGGGCACTGTGCCCGTAGGTCTCGCGTCCGATCTCCTTGAGCCGCTTCATGTTTCCTCGTCCTCCATGAAGAACCCGCCGCAGTAGGCATCAATGCTGGGCGCCCCGCTCATGGGCTCCACGTCCAGCATGAATATCCCGTGATCCCGGCCATGCTCCCGGCGCAACTCGCGCGCCTTCTTGTCGCGCTCGTCCTCGTTCGCGAACGGACCAACCATCGACGGATCAATATCGCCTTCCACGAAGACCAGGTAGATTCCCGTCTCCGTCTCCTCTGGCTTGCCGTCCACATCCTGGTAGTTGCCCGCCTTGTCCGTCCCTTCATAGCCGGCCAGGTGGTACACATCCCGCCAGGTCTTGTGGCAGTCATGGCACTGAACCTCTTGCCAGCAGTCGCGGCCGTCAACCTGAGGTCCCTCGATGACCTCCAGGTTGCCGCTCCCGCAGAAGGGACAGCTCACGCCGGCCCCGGCCACGTACTCCGCATCACTCATCGGTCGCTTCACGATCCACCTCCTTCACTCCACCGTTACCTGTGACAAGGTCTCCATCCACTCATGCGAAACGTGCTCGAAGTAGCTGTCCACGATCTCCCGTTTCGACGCCTTGGCCGGCAGTTCCTCGTCCGGAATCTCGCTCTCCCACCACTGCTTCACATAGTCGTAGAGCTGATCCACCAGCTTCTTCTTGGTTCTCGCCGCGTACACGTTCTGTCCGTGCCGATGCTCGACCACCGCGATCCATATCTTCATATCGCCCGTCCTTTCGTCAGTATTCCGCGCGGGTGATCCGCTTGGGTTTGCGCGTGAGTTGCCTGGCCAGTTCGTATATCTGGGCCAGGTCAAGTTCCCGCCGCTCCTTCTTGTTGTTGATCGCGATGGCATAGCCCACAAGGTAGCGCATCTTCTCGTACCCCGTGCCCATCACAATCAAGACCTCGTGGTCGGCCAGATGTCCGGCCGCTTCGGTCACGAAGTCCACTTCCTCGGGTTCGTTGCCGGAGTCGTCCGGCATATAGGTGGAAGGGATGCCTTCCTGGGCCAGGAATCCGACGCCGCCCTTGTCATCCTCGATCAGTTCCACCGCGCCACCAAAGCGCTCCACGAACGCCCGGAACGCTTCCTTGTCCTTGACCTTCACGTAGTTTGACCGACTCTGTTCATAGTAGTTCGCCACGGCTATCTCCTTTCGCCCTCACCAGTTTCGAGTTTCCAGTCTCCATCGCCTTCTCCTTCACTCCTCTGTCACGTCTTCCAGCTTCACGACCTCCCCAAGTGGCTCGAACTCGGGGCACTCCTTCTTGTCGGCGAAGAGGATGGTCAGGATGCGGCTGCCAGCCTTCGCAAGCGCCGCACTGTTCTCCTCCTTGAGCCCGCCGTATCCGTCTGTGATCACCACCGCACGCTCGTATTCGTTGTCCAGAATCGTCTTGGCGATGCAGTCAAAGTCCGTGCCGTAGGTGGTCTGAACCTGTCCCTTGCACAACTCCGCGAACGGCACATCCACAACTGTGTTGCTGAAGAGGTGAACAGTCCGAATGCGGTTCCGCAGCCCGGACAGGATGCCGATGATCTCGGGCAGGTAGTCGTTGACCGAGCCCGACACGTCCAGGAAGACGGCAATGCCTTTAGGCTTCTGAACAATCTCAGGCTGACGGTTCCTGAAGAACCCTGGCCAGACGCCGGCGCTCAGCAGCACCAGGTCGCGGCGCGACGGGTTGATCGGGAACGGCGATGTAATGCGCCGCATCCGCTGCCCCACATCGAAGAAGCCCTCGATCTTCCTGCGCGTGGTGTATCCCGTGAGCAGGCTTTGCCGGATGGTCTTCTTGGTATTGAGCACTTCCACCAGAAGATCCTTCAGGTGGTCCCAGCAGCCGGCTCCATTGCTGGTGGCCGGCAGTTTCTGCAGGAAATCCCTGGAGAGGCCCTGGATTGTGGCGGTGGGAATACCCTCTCGGCCATCGCCCTTGGCCCCCGCCGTCCCATGCGACCCAAGCAACAGGATGTCCATCCGTGTGCTCGGCATCAGGGCCCGCAGGGTCTGGATGACCTCGCCGGCGCTCAGCCTGGTCTGCTGTCGCGCGCGCGGGTGCAGATATTCATATAGTCTTCCGTACCGGCTGAACCGCAGATCGCTGTCCGGCCGCAAGATCGCCGGCAGGTCCCGTTCGGGATAGATGCGCCTGAAAAGCGCGCCGCTGCCGGATGCCTCCGCGAACAGGTTGCTGATCACGGAGTTGATGATCGCGTCGCATGCGATATTCGCGACCTCGTCATTCGGGTGAATGAAATGCCCGAAAACGGGATGAAGGACCTCGTGGAAAGTCAAACAGAACAGGTCCACGCCGGTCTTCACGTTCATCCGGACAAAGTCCGGGTTGTACCGAAGCACCCCCTTGGCGTTGATGCATGTCGTAGGGACGTTTGGATCCTCGATCACCGACTTCACGAACCCGGCCGTGAACGAATCATGGCCAAGTCCGTGGCGCAGGGTGTCGCGGACAGTCTCAATCGTGATGTGCATCGTCTCGTACCTCCTTGTTTGTTGGCCGCCATGCCGGCGGTGTTGTTGTTTGCTGACAGAAGGTGGCTGGCTCATCGCCGCACAGTTCCGCCTCGTGAAGGGGAGGAACTGTGCGGTTTCAGGAAATGCTGCTCACCAGGACCCGACTGATGCGCCGGGCCAGGAGCAATAAAGACGGGTCTCGTGACCCGTGTGGACAGAGATCAGGCTGTCGGATGTCCTGATCTGAAGAATGCAGCTTTCGCTACAGAAATCGTCTTGTCGGCCCTTCCGTCGTCGGAAATCGGGCCATACGTGTTGTCGCGTGATCGAATGATGTCAGATCGCTTGACGCGTGAATCCTCCGTGGTCATCCGCCGGAGGCGGAGACGGATCATTCACAGTGGCACATGGGAAAAGGGAGTAAGAGGCCCCGTGGCCTCTCACTCGTTTTGGTAGGTCTCGCGGTAATCCCGCCAGAACTCACGTTCGCGCACGGCTTCAAGCTCATGCTGAACGCTGTGCAGAATGTCTGCCACGTTGTGGCGGATGTCCTGCAGATGGCGTTCTATACTCGCGAGTTTGTCCTCCAAGTTCTCGTTTCCAGTGTCGATGGTAGGTGGCATCACTACCATGGAGTTGTGACACACTATATACAACTTTCCATTTCAGTCAGTTGCGACGGAGAGAGCGTCGCCATGAATGCCTTGGCTCCGATGGGATCGCGAGTGCGGAGCCGCTGATTCAGGAAGGTGCGTCTTCTCTGCCGTCGGAATATGAGACGGACGCCTCATTGACGTGGGCACATGACCTGCGGAAGGGAGCAGCAATGACAGCGGACAGGGACAGAGACATCCCTGCGGGGTACTCCGAAGCGATGACATCCATCGAACTGATCAACCTGGGGTTGGAGGGCTTGCCTCCAGAACTCGGTGCATTTCGGGACATGAAACGGCTGGACGTAACCGGTAACCGTCTCACCGGGGAGGCGTGCCGTTTGATAGGCACGTTCGAGCACCTCGAATGCCTCCGTCTGGAGGGCAATCAGATCGCCGAACTTCCCGACACCTTCCGGAACCTGACACGCCTGAAGCGATTGGTTCTTACGGCGAATCCGCTGCAATCACTGCCGGATGTGCTGCGGAACATGACTTCACTTGAAGACCTCTGGCTGGTCGCCACACCGATCGGTTCGCTGCCCCCGTGGATCGGCGAACTGGGCAGTCTTACCGAATTGCACATGGACAGAACGGGCATCAGAGCGCTGCCGGACGAGATCGAGCGTCTCCCCAAGCTGCGCGGTCTGTCGCTGCTAAACGAGGCACTGGATGGCTTCCCGCCGCAGTTGACCCGGTTGACCGAACTGGACTGGTTGGCCGTAGGCGCCTGCGGCATAGAGGAACTACCGGGCGCCATCGGCCATCTCTGCAAGCTGAGGGATCTCTATCTGACCGAGAATCGGCTGCGCGAGATACCGCCTGAGATTGGCCAGTTGAGAAGCCTGCGCCGGCTTCATCTGCGTCATAACCAACTGGCGTCCCTGCCGGAGGAACTCACCCACCTGACGTCCTTGGAATACCTGGATATTGGCGACAATCCTTTAGGAACTCTTTCGGAAAGGATGGAGGATTTCCTGTTCCAACTGCACGACAAGGACCCGATGAAGCATCCGGTGGTTCGTGGCCACAGGAAGTCCCGCCGAAGTTGAGACGTGGGGGCATCCCTTCAGGAAGCCCACGTGACACGCGTTCCTGAAGGCATATTCGGCATCTTCCTGGACGACAGTGGACACGAGAGGACACACGAGGAGCGGATTCGGGAGTGAAGGCGACTCAGGCAGCGCAACGGGTGCCATCAACGGGTGAACCAGCGTCACTCGCCGTCCACTTCTCCTCGAATTCCACGGAGTGGGCTACTCCGGATTGGCTATTTGACGCACTGAACGCCGAGTTCGGGTTCACCCTCGATCCTTGCTGCTCCGATGAGAACGCGAAATGCAAACGCCATTTCACCGTTTACGATAATGGATTGGCGAAGGACTGGGGAACCGAGATTGTCTTCATGAACCCCCCTTACGGTCGCGAGATCGGACATTGGATGCGGAAGGCGTTCGAATCAGCCCGGCATGGGGCCACGGTGGTATGCCTCATTCCAGCCAGAACCGATACGGCCTGGTGGCATCGGTATGCGATGAAGGGGGACATACGCTTTATGCGTGGGCGCGTGCGTTTCCAGGGAGCCGAGAACGGAGCACCGTTTCCGTCGGCAGTGGTCATCTTCCATCCCCCGGAATACTGCCTGGGCGTGTTCTCCGTACAGAACGGGACTGCCCAAAGGTGAGACAAACGCACCTACAGTGTCACGAATGGTTATCGGAACACGGAGGCAACAACATGGAACAACCCTGTGATTTCTACATCGCCACTGGCCGCCCGATGTGTTTCTGGATGACGCCAAGAAACAAGCGATGGGCTGCGGTGCTGGAGTACATGAGGCGGTTCTGCCACCAGCACGATCTTTACATCAAGGGGGTCTACACGACCAGATTCGAAGGTCGGTTCGCCACGGGCGTTCTCATTCGATCAAAGACCCTCTACACAAGGGACGAGGCCGATGCGCGATCGAAGAAGCTGAATGAGGAACTCAGCCGCTGCCTGCCTCACAATGACCTGCTGTGCAAGCCGCTGGACAAACTCGGGTTGAAGCCGTGGGATAAGATCTACGCGGCGATGGAGAAGGCGTTCGCAAATGTGGCCGAGGAGTATCCAGAGATTGGGCGGGCGCTTTGCGGCTCGTAGGGTCCGGGAGAAGCTTTGGTGCAACCCACGGAGGAAGACACAAAGGACGGGAGGAAAGGAGTTGCGAGAATCCTATGATCATGGATGAACCGATGTTGAAGAGCCGATCAGACGGCGGGGACGAAGGCGCATACAGCATCACAATTTTAGACGCGCAAGAACAGTCCCTGTTTGCCGGGTTGGACGCGGAGTCCGCCCGGCGTTTCTTCGCCTACCTCTTCGCCCAGCCATCAAAGCCTGGCCAGCGACCCCAGCTTCGCAGCCTGGCGATTGGGCTGTACGATCCCTGGTGCGATCGCAGGAGTTACCCGCTGGGCATCTTGTGGCAATCCGCACCCTATAGCTTCTGCAGCCACATGTGCCGATACTGCTACGGCCGGTCCTACCTCCGGGGAAAGTTCAAGGACGGCGGCAGGGTCAAGGACGGGTTCCGCCGGAAGTTCGACGCATGTCTCCGGCGCATGAATGATCTCGGGCTCCCGCCTCGTCACCTGAGCATGGCGAACTCGACCGACATCTTGCAGGCACATCTGGAACGAGAACACCGGCATGTTCTCTTCATGCTGGAGCGGTTGGCCGGCTGCCGGGATATGTTCTCAAGCTTCGGCATTCTGACGAAGAATCCAGGGGTGCTCTTGGATGACGAACGATACGCGGCACTCCTCCGGGAGCTTGGGGTGGAGGTTCAGGTGAGCATCGCGTTCTTCCGCGATGACGCCGCCCGTCACGTGGAGCCGGGCGCTCCGGCAGTGTCCGATCGGATGCGGGCGATTGAGAAGCTCGTGACAAAGGGTGTTCGAGTCGCCATCCGGGTTGACCCGCTGTTCCCGCGGAACGTGCCAGCCTGTCCGGTGCTACAAGGCCGTGACGAGGACCTGATCCCGCTTGTCCGATGGGCAAAGCAGGCCGGAGCTGCATACATCATCGGCAAGCCTCTCAAACTGCCCGTCATGGGGGCCGTTGACCGCGAACTCCACCGACAGTTGGCGCCGGCTTTCGCTGACAAGCGGGGGAGCTATTGGCGCATGCCGGCCGAAGAGCAGGAACGGCTGCTCCGGGATATGCGGGACATCTGTGCCGCGGAGGGGTTGCCCTTCGAGCACTGCTTCCTGAACATCCTCAAGAGGAACTCACAGCGACATGCGGCGGTGGCTATGGGCTGAACAGGCCGCCCTGCCGCACGATCTCCAACGCCTCGTCCATGTCGAGGCCCGACCGGATCTCCCACCACTGGCCCGTGTGCCGCATGTACGCCAGGCGGAAACGGCCGTCTGCCTGGTAGGCAAGCCGAGCGAATGGTTGGTCGAAAAACGGAGAGATGGCATGCGGCCCGGGCGACGCGTACTTCGCCACGAGGTAGAAGAAGCCGCCGCGCCAGCGAGTCTCGAAGCCCACGATGTAGTTGAAACGTGGTTTCTTCGGTGGCGCCTTCACGTGGGTCCGCACGAGCACCGAGTCGATGAGCCCCTGGGCTTTCGCGCTCAGCGCATTCTTCACGTCTGGAGGCACGCGGCTCGGCCTTCCGGGCGCCCATGTCCATCCTCTCGGCATCCTTGGCTTCCTCACTGCGGCGACTCACTGCATCAGCGACATGTTCGGGTAGACGGTGCGGAATGCCGCGCCCTTGTAACGTCGTAACAGATACTCCAACGCATACTCGCCGCTACGGTCGCGTAGCAGGAAAGCGGTCCGAAGCGAGGCGTCGCCGTGCTCCTGCACCATCCGCCGTACGAAGGCCGGCGATATGGATTGCGACCGCACGAATTCCTTGATTCCTTCGGCTTCGGCCTCACTGAGATTGCTGCCCCTCTTGGCGAAGCCGTTGGCGATATCGTTGAAGCCGATCATCATCTCGACGCCCTGCTGCCGATCATAATGCAGCCCGACCCCGTCCTTGCAGATCAGGATACGGTCCGGATACGTCATCTTGGGCCACGGATTGTTGAGTCCTCTCTCCGCCATGATTCTGTCAACGGTTTCCCGCGGTTCTGCCTCGTACATCAGCCTGAACCGGCGCTGTTCGTCCGCCGCCATGCTCAAACCATCCGGGTATGCGACCAGATCCTTGCCCTGGTGATGGGCCAGGAA
>Ga0116202_10001542_pt1 | contig 13503 bp, 12 predicted proteins | sample LakKivw325mmetaG_FD_94479 | JGI IMG/M metagenome (GOLD analysis project Ga0116202, IMG submission 94479) | Anoxic lake water microbial communities from Lake Kivu, Rwanda to study Microbial Dark Matter (Phase II) - Lake Kivu water 325m metaG | ecosystem: Environmental > Aquatic > Freshwater >...
ATTATATACGATGGCAAATAATGGAATCGAATGATTGTGGAGAATCTAAATACGAATGTTATTATGTTTCTATCCCAGGAAAATTTTATCTATTAAATTATTATAAAAAAATATGTTTACCAAAATCCATTTATAAATAGAACTGATAAAGATCAGTTCTATTTTATATAATATTCATTTACAGCATAATACAAGCTTAATCGCGCCAAACAAAGCCCATGAGAGAGGGGAATAAGAAAGTTCTTTGAAACCGATCGCAGGATACCTTCAGGTAACTAATCCTGATTGGTAAAGCCTAACCGGCAGCCAAAACCGAGTGTTGCATAGTAAGCAGAGATGTTTGAACGAAATAATCCGGGCTAACCGGGTACATAATGCCACCAGGTCGGGCGATGAAAAAAGGTAATATTCTGGTGGTAGCGGTAACGAGAGAAACCGAAGTCAGGGAGAGAGGCGGAAGCAGTCTTAGCATCCTCATAGTACCGATGGAACAGTGGGAAATCAGCTCCATGAAAGCCACCAAATAGGGAAAGGGAGCGGGGAAGTGACGAACCGCTCAATCCGGAAATTGATGTAAACCTATTTAAGACAAAACAAAACATCAAATTCAATCATTGATCAGTACGTCGTAATGCAATACCTGCTCAATTTCATGAAGAAATTGCTTGTCCCTGGGATAAAGATGGGCCCGGGACGAATCAGGTCCCGTGAAACGCCTGACGGATTCCGGAGAATCCCAAAATGATATGATCACAAAATGTGATGCTTCCTCTTCATCCCTTCTGAATATCTGCACTCCGCAATTTCCTTTGGTTGCTTTTAAACCGCGGTATCCGGTTTTTTTTATGTACCTGAAAAATTCGTTTCCATTTTCCGGGCTTACTTTTCCATGCCATATTCTTGCAATCATAAATGATAAATTAACGTACAGATGATTTATAATAGTGCAAAATTATAATTTTTATTAACACCATCAATAATTATTTTGTAAGTGTTAATTATTTATTTTATTTTTGCAGCCATGAGACCATTTATTCGTACCATAGAGACTTTGGAACTGGACGGAGGAAGTCTGTGTCTGAATTTTGTCAACACGGTTAGAAGCCGTTTTGAACATCCTTTATATGAATTCATTGTAAGCCCCGACGATTGGCTACGGTGGAGCCGGCGAATAAAACTTCTGAATGATCTTGAAATGGAACGGATAGAAAGATATGCCTCAATGAATCCTGTAAAAGCGGCAAGCGAGATGAAAGAAATCATCGGGACAAGGGAAGCACTCTACGGGATATTTCACCGGTTAGTTAATAAAGAAACACCTGTAAGTCAGCATGTTACTCTTTTCAACAAAGAGCTTTCGCATGCCTTGGGATGCCTGAAAATTGAATTTAACGGCGATCTGAAAATAAATGAAAAATGGGACGATACATTAGCTGATCTATTATACACATTACATCCGGTATTAAAGTCAGCTTATGATCTGCTCGTCTCAAACCAACTCAACCGTTTGAAAGAATGCCAACATTGCGGATGGATCTATTTGGATAAAAGCAAAAACAACAGCCGGCGCTGGTGCAATATGAAAACCTGTGGCAACACGGAGAAAACTAAAAAATATTATGATAGCCATAAAACATCGATCGCCTAAAGATCTCTATACGGTTCATGAGTTCACTTAAAATGGAAACACATGAAAAACTGGTTGTATTTTTTATTTGCATGGATCCTTTATATGATATTTCATGAAAGTATTCATGCTTTGGTGGCATCAATCTATGGGGAATTCAATTCAGTGGTGCTAAATTGGTACGGTCCACAGATAATATTTATAACTCCCGTGGCTGAAAGGATTTCAGACATAAAATGGGCGGCAATATCCGGGATAAGCGGCTTTTCAACCTTGCTTGCGGGTTATATTCTATATGGTTTCAGGAAAAGGATTTATCATGTAAAATCCTCACATATTCGTGGTATCCTGTATTATCTGACGATCGTTTTCCTGCTTTTTGATGCCGTCAATTTTTCTCTCGGCCCTTTCTTTTATGGCGGGGATACCATGGGGATATCGACAGGGCTCGGGATTGCTGTCTGGAAGATTCAACTGATCTTTGGAGTCGTTTTAGTCGTTAACCGTGAGTTGATAGTAGCTTTTATGAAAAGTTTCGGTGTAAGTTCCGGAAACATCCTGTTCCGTCCCTGGATCAGTAAGATACATCCTTGATTTTATTGCTTTACGGATCATAAATTGTCAACGGTTATCCTTTTATTTGGAAACTCCATTTAAGAATGTAAACAGGAACATAAAATTAAAATGAAACCTGAACGTCTTCTCCATCAGATATATCAATATTTGAATGCCAGGGGTTATTATGCCAGGACAGTTTTAGTAAGCCACGTGGATGAATTGAAGAAGGAAATTGCTTTAAAATACGAGATGGGATTCTTGGATGACACGTTCTTTCAGGAACGACTAACCTCATTTCAATGGGATCCTTTTACCATTATGAAGGAAGCAGAATCGATCCTTCTCATCGCTGTGCCACAACCTGTCATTGCTTTGATTTTCCATTGGCAGGGTGTCGATCATGTGGTAAATATTCCACCGACTTATGATGTATCAGTCAATACGGCATTAAAAGATTACCTGGAAGATATTTTACGACCGGAGGGATATCATCTGGCTTCACTGTTATTACCTTTGAAATTGCTCATTGTGCGTTGTGGATTGGCTGCTTATGGAAGAAATAACATCTGCTATATTAAGGGTAAGGGCAGCTTTTTCCGGCTGATGGCTTTTATTACCGATTTACCTTGTATTGAGGGTAACTGGCGTGCTCCTGAAATGATGGAAAGATGTTTGAATTGCAGGGCATGCATCGTCGCTTGCCCAACGGGAGCTATAGATGAGAACCGGTTTTTATTGCATGCAGAAAGATGTCTGGCATTTCATAATGAGCATGCGGGTGATTTTCCGAAAGATCTTGACCGTTCGCTGCATCACTGTTTATTCGGTTGTCTGTTATGTCAGAAGGTGTGTCCCGAGAACAGGAAGTCGGTGAAATGGGTTGAAGAAAGAGAGCGGTTTTCCGAAAATGAAACCCTGGCCATTTTACGTGGCGTGCCATTGGAGCAAATTCCCGCTATGACTCAAAAGAAATTGGACCGGCTGGGCCTGACTGATGATTATTCATTACTGGCGCGAAATCTTGGTTTGTTATTGACATGATCATCGATTTTTGTGATTGTCATTGAAAATTCGCTATTGACGTGCTTTATTGATTATCCGATAATGTTGCGCCAAGATAAACCTGTGAAAGGGAGATAAGAAAAGGTAATATCGTGATGGTATCGGCGCCGGTTGAAAAAGGCATCACATACAATCGGTAAAAGACTTAATACATGTCAGAAACCTTTACAATTAATCCGGTTGGCCGTTGATATACCCATTTGTCCCATAGTATTACATTTCTTTTTGCCTGGACAACCACATAAGTTCCCAATCTCAATTTTGCTATTTCAACAGCTTCTTCATCGAAATCAAATCCAATTGTAAATTGCTGAACTATTTTATTTTGATTACGACTTAACAGAAGTCCCAAAACTTCCCGTGCCATCTTTGTAAATGGGGCTAAAGTGGCAAAGATGCATTTACAAGGTCAAGACTATTTTAATTGTATCGCTTTCTAAAACTTTTAATGCTTCTTCATCACCGTCATTACTAACATTTACTCTCGTCAAGTTAAACAATGGTCTCATGTAACCTCAGAGATCTGCACGATGGAGGGATTGACAGGTTACTGGGGTGACATAGAAGTTGAACGATGGCCGGTAGCCGAACGCCGAAGTTATCAAATCGTATATCGAATGTCTGCTATTATATCTCGTTTAATTATCCTATTCCTCCCTTTCAGGGGAGGTTAGGAGGGGTGGTTTATCTCACCACCATCACCCTTGCTTCATTACGTCCCTGTCCTGTCACCCTCACCATATAAAACCCCGGTTTGAGGCTGCTGATGTCAAGCATGAAATGCTCTCCGGTGCATGGCTGCTCCAGAACTTTATGACCCACATAGTCCAGCACGGTGATCCTGTCGCCACCGTTCTGGTCAATAGTCACCACATTGGTGGCGGGATTGGGGTAAATGCTGAAACCGACGGCCTGAGTCTCAGGGATGCCGATGGTGCTGATGCCAATGGTGCCGTCGTTATTCAGGTTCTGGGCATAGATGTCGCCGTTGTCATTCCGTGTATCGGCCCAGGCAACGACCCACTGATGATCGTAAAAGGAAGACATGACGGGGTGTATGACCTGCTTGGGCACATCCGACATCATCACCTGCGCCGGCGTCCAGGTGAAGTCACCGTTCTTATCGATGCCGGTCGCCAGGATCCTGTCATCTACGGCGTTCAATCCGTAGTTGTCATACACAACGACCACGGTGTCGTTGGCCAGGTCGGCGCCGATGAGGTCGGCAAAGGTGGTTCCTATCGAAAGGATCATCTTGCCGTTGTCGGTCCATAAGCGTTCGCCGGCGCCGTCCAGCTTCTGTGCATATAATCCCGCGTAATTCTGGTTATAATCGGTCTCTTCCCACACAGCATAAAGATGACCCGTGGCGTCCATTCCTGCCACGGCGGGGCAGAATTTCTGGTCGCCGGCTTTCAGGCTCAGCTCCACGCCGTTGGGTTCATAGACCGCAACGCCGTCATGGCCGATATACTGGACAAAAGAGCTGTAGACCATGTTGTTGTCACGGTCGTCGTACCATCCCGCGATGACGCCTCCATAGCCGTCGGGTATCACCCGCATAATGGCCCATGACGACACGCCTCCCAGGTTGCTCAGGACAGCATCATTGCCCCATGCCGGCGTGCCATCGATATGATAACGCTGGGCATAAAGGTATCGGTTGGGGTACAGACCGCTGCCGTAATTACGTGAGAACACCACGATAAAGTCCCCGTCGGTGGAAGGCACCAGGTAGGGGTTGGCATAGGAATAGGCCTCTTCAGGGGTGAGGACGAGCTCGCCGCCGGGAATGAGCCTGTTGCCGTCCTCGTCGAAGGTCACCAGCACCATCGGGTTCTGTCCCGCATCGTTGGTGCGTATGAAGGCTACGACGGCATTGTTTTCTGAAGTAACACATAACACAGGACTGTATTCATAACGGGGGTCATCCGACACATTGATCCCGTTATTCCCCCACAGAAAAGCCCCTGAAGGAGAGATTTTATAAATAAACGGATCATCGTTGCCGTTGCGGATATCGGAGAAGACTGTCAGGCAGTTGCCATCCTGATCTATTTTGGTGTCATAGTCCGAGATCCAGGTATCCTGCGGGTTATGGCTTACCGTCAGATTACCGGGCCAGAGCGGAAATCCGTTTTTATCGAGATAAGCCGCCGAGACATCGTTATTGCCCGAGGCCGTGTTGAAGAAGGTAATGAAGAGATTGCCCTGCGTATCAACGGCGATCTTGGGCAGGGTTTGCTCACCGTTACCCGTGGCTATAGGAGTGTTGGCGAGATAATCGTCGCTCCACTGGCTCCATCCCGCTAAGGGAATGAGCAAGGCCAGCATTGAAATAAAAAGAATAGTTTTCATGGTAAAAAGAATGATATGGTTAAAAATTTTGGTCTGTCACAATAATAACGTCAGCTTATTTTTTGTATTACCCCGGCCTTCAGGCCGGGAGTTGGCTTACATAATAAATTCAATCGGTGATGGTCAGCTCGTCAGGTACCTTGTAATGCCACCGCTCCATCGCAAATCCGCAAGTCTCAAGCACCTTTTGAAGCTCCTCTTTTCTGATGAAATGTTTATTCCGCTGGTATTCCTTGGTTTCAATCAGATAGGAACGCATTTCTTCCATTGCTTGCTCTTTACCCGGGATATTGAAAGAATCGTAGATTTTCCCCACTTCCCTGAGAGGGTCGGCCTCAAGGTCTTCAAATCGGATTTCAATAAAATGACCTTTCGGGATCAAAGGTTTGTCATGGATGAATTGGGCCATGATCTCTTTGTAGATATAAATTATATTTTCTTTCATCTCTTCCACCGTCAGCTCATTAAGCTGCAAAAAAGGCAATAATTTGCTCAGAAAATGCTTCGTAGAGATATAGACCTCCACAGGGTTGCGGTGTATGTGAATGAACTTCGCATGGGGGAATATCTTTAGAAGATGTGGTATCCGGCCTGTGTTAGTCGGGTTTTTTGAGACATATTTTGTCCGGCCTGTATTTTTCAATGCTTTTTTGATCAACATCAGGTATTCCGATGACCAGGCCTTCATCATTTTATCGGATGTACCGTTAAGCCTCACATAGCGATCATAATATTCCATGATCTTCCTGGGAAACATCCAATAATAATAAAAACAAAAGGGGATGTGCATTCCGGGGATGAATTCCTCTTCCTGCGGGAACTCAGGATCCAGCTTTACATTGTCACCTTTACGGGTGGAAGGGATCAGCAAAGACATAAAATTTTTAAAAATGAGCTTGCCGAGCCAGGTGAACATCGTATCGGGAAATACACCCTGATAGGTGGTGACATATCCCATCTGTTTGTCCTGTGAAAGGAGATTATGAAGGTGGGTCGTGCCGCTGCGCCAATGTCCGATGATGAAGATGGGATCGTCGGGAACACGGACACGGGCGATGCGGGGGTTGATAAAAAGTCTCTCATACAAACGGAAAGGTGCGTTGATGATATTGATTAAGAGGGTGAGAAAAGCCCGGAAATAGTATTTTGGCTTGACCCTGTTCCGGGCCAATAACTTGAGGATCAAACTTAACCTGAATCCTACCGCAGGGGGGAGTAATACATTAAAGCTTTCTCGCACGGCCGTGTCTCTTTAAAGGTGCTAAAGGTAAGAAAATAGTGTATCAAAATGAGTAGATTTGTAAATGATTTTTGTCTAAAATCCTACCTATGTTTTTTGAGGGCTACGACCCGCCCGATTATTACCTTCTGGACGAATTTCTGACCGGGGAGCACAAGATCATCAGGGGGGCCATCCGTAACTGGGTGAACCGTTCCGTCAAGTCGGTCATCGAAGCTGCGGCACATGAGCATACTTTTCCGGTGTATCTGGTGAAGGAGCCGGCCGGGTTGGGCACCCTGGGTCCTTTCACACCCCAGGCTGAGACAACCTCATCCCCCGGCCCCTTCTTCTGATCAAGCACCTCATTCCCCCAACCCCTTCTCCTCAAGGAGAAGGGGAGACTAACTTAAAGCCCCTCTCCTTTTAAGGAGAGGGGTTGGGGTGAGGTCATTACCGGAGAGGGGTAGAGGTGAGGTTTTAAAACGCAATCACCCTCTCCACCCTGCCATTCCTCAAATACCCCTTGATGATCTGCTGCACGTCCCTGTTGTCCCGGTAACTGCGGATGCATGCCCTGAGCGTGTCATGGGAGATGTCGTTGCAGGTGATGTCGATAAATCCGAATCCGAGGTATTTACCGTTCTCAACGCACACTACCGAGCGTTCTTCTTTATTCCGCCCTGTGTCGATGATAAAGAAGCTGTCATGGTCGAACAGGTAAGGTTTGATGGCTTTGTTGACTTTTCCGTTATAATCCTCCGGACTCTCCTCTTTCACGCACGCACCGTCGCACTGCCGGATGTGGTAATGGAAGCAGGGACCCTTGGTTTTATATATTCCACAGAGTTTCTGGCAGAGCCTGAAGTCATCGACCAGCCGCGACAGGTGCTCTTTGGCTTCCATGTGCGAGGTGTATGAGAGCAAGGGAATATACTTTCCGTTGTTGCGTTCGATCTTCAGCCGTATATAGCCGTTCTCATCGGGATAATCATACAGTCCCCACGAGAAGACTGTCCGCCGTTGCGTGGTGTTATAAAATGGTGTGTGCTTCTTGATCTCGGCCGACTCCAGCAGCAACGCTATCAGCTCACTGCCCGTCGCCTCATGGCTGACATCAGCAATGTTGTTCTTCAGGTCGACCTCTTTCCTACTCGTGTTATTGCTGAAATGCGACAACACCCGCTGACGGATATTGACACTCTTGCCGATATAAATGATGTCGCCGTCGGCATTATAAAAATAATAAACACCGGGTTCTTCGGGAAGCAGGTCGAGTTTTTCCCTGTCGAGGTGCATATCCGGATAGCGGTATGAGCCGGTGACAGCCTCCGGATCGACCGACAGCAGCAGCTCAAAGAGCCGCATGGTGGCAGTGGCGTCACCCGCAGCCCGGTGACGGCGCGGATTCTCGATATCAAGGTCATGGCAGAGGTTGCCAAGACCGTAAGATTTCCTGAAAGGGATGATCTTTCGGCTCAGCTTGGCCGTGCAGATCTTATCCCTCTTATAGTCATAGCCCAGGCTGCCAAACTCCTGCCGCAGGAAATTGTAATCGAAATCCACATTGTGTCCCACCAGGATCATGTCTTCGGTCAGCTCGATGATTTTCCTTGCCACCTCGTAAAACCTGGGGGCATCGGCCACCATCCTGTTGGTGATGCCCGTCATTTGCATGATACGGTAAGGGATGCTTCTCTCGGGATTGATAAGGGTGGTGAACTCTTCCACCACCTGCCTGCCGTCATGGATGAAGATGGCTATCTCGGTGATCTTCTCAAAGCGGGGGCTCAGACCCGTCGTCTCGACGTCAATGATTGCATACATGATCTGATGATTAAAGATTCAGCCGGGTCTGGATGGCTTTCACTTCGTTCTTGAGGACACGTATGGTCTCGATAAACGTTTCCTGCTCCATATTGGGTTCGGGGACGACGGAGCTGAAATAATAAACGAATTTCCACACCTCCTTCACTTCGCTGATCATGATATCATAAGGCTTATAAAATGAGTTGAGGGAGTAAAGGATCAGTTTTTTTTCTTCTTTGATTTTGTTCTCCACCACCTTGAAGACGATGCCCTCATCGTTGGTGAGTAAAATATAAGCGTGCTTGTTTGTGATGAAGTTCCAGTTCTGGACATACTCGCCGATGACCCACGAACCGTCGGGGATGGGGTGCATGGAGTCACCGCTGATCTGGAAAGCACGGTATTTCCGTTGCTTCGACAGGAAGGGCAGATGAAAGGTGGGCAGCACCCTGATGTATTCGGGGTCGGCAAAACCGCTGGCATAACCCGCCTTGGCTTTCTCGTTGACGAGCTCGATGTTTTCTTCGTTATCGTTGTCGACGGTTGTGGCAAGCACCCTCAGAGAAGATCCGGTAATGTAAACATCATAGCCCTGTTCGAGTTGCGATAGCTGGCTTTCGGAGAGGGTTGAAAGATCGATTTTAATCAATGTGTCGATGGCGATATTATAATATCTGGAGAACGCCAGCAATGCCTGGATATTGGGCTGTGCTATCTCGTTTTCATAGCCGCTAAGCGTCGGCCGCTTCATGTTGAGCGCGACAGCCACATCATCCTGTGTGCGGCCCCGGCGGTTGCGGAGAAACTTGATGTTGGAGCTGAAAAACATGATGGCAATTTTAATGATAATGTTTATTAGTTACAGGTTGCAAGTTGCAGGTTAATATTTCCAGTTATTCTCTACATAGTTGATAAAAGAAAAAATCATTTTGCTGAGTTGTTCATATTTCTGAATCAAACCAGTTAATAGCTCGTCCTGAAAATGAATTTTACAAACCATTTTTAAATGAGATATTGTTTCATCGCATGAGGAATGAGCAAAAATTAAAAAACGGACCAATTCGGCATGATATCTTTTTCTTCCATATCCTTCAACGATGTTTGAAACTATGCTTTTTGACGATCTTCTGATCTGACTTCCAAGTTCATAAAATTCATATTTTAGTAGTTTTAGCGTCATATGATGAACCTCAATTGCCAACTTGAATGATATGGTATAAATTTCCAGATCCCTGTAACTTTTAGACTTTTTATTATCAGTCATCATTTTGGAATTTAAATGCCCGACTAAACTCGTAACCCGTAACCCGTACCCTGCACCCTTTATCCATTTAAATCCCAACTGTGACCCAAAAATTTTATAATCTTTTAACAAAGCAATTAAAAAATTGATTATATTGTAATCAAAATTCTGATTAATTTTTAATCAAAATTATTTCAATTTTGTTTACACTGCAAGAAATTTTAAAAAATTTTATGAACACTGATTTCCGGAGCATAATCCACCTCGATCTTGATACGTTCTTCGTATCAGTCGAGCGGTTACATCACCCGGCTTTGTTTGGCAAGCCGGTGATCATCGGCGGCAGTTCCGATCGGAGCGTGGTGGCGAGCTGCAGTTACGAAGCCCGAAAATTCGGTGTCAGCTCGGCCATGCCCATGAAGATGGCCCGCATCCTCTGCCGCGACGCCATCATCATCAAGGGCGACATGGAGCTCTACAGCAGGTATTCGAACTTAGTCACCGACATCATTGCCGAAGAGTCACCCCTGTTCGAGAAGGCATCCATCGATGAACATTACATCGATATCACCGGCATGGACCGTTATTTTGGGTGCCTGAAATGGTCGCAGGAGCTCAGGAGCAAGATCATAAAAAATACCGGGTTGCCTGTCTCCCTCGGCCTGTCAGTCAATAAAACCGTATCCAAGATAGCCGCCAATGAAGCCAAGCCCAACGGTGAGATCTATGTCCCCGATGAACGGGTCAAACCTTTCATGTTCCCTCTGTCTATCAAAAAGATACCCATGATAGGCAATAAAACCTACCAGCTTCTCCGCTCTATGGGCATCACCACCATTGAGACCCTCAGCCGCATACCTGTGGAGATGATGGAGAAGGTCATGGGAAAAAACGGCATTGTCATCTGGAAAAAAGCCAACGGCATCGACCCTTCGCCTGTCATACCCTATTATGAAGCCAAGTCGGTCAGCACCGAACGGACTTTCGACACCGACACCATCGATATGGCCAGGCTCCGGGATATCCTGACAGCCATGGTTGAAAAAATAGCCTATGAGCTGAGGCAGTCACAGAAGCTCACCTCCTGTGTCACCGTTAAGATCAGGTATTCGAATTTCGACACCGAGACCTTGCAGCGCCATATACCTTACACATCGTTCGATCATCAGCTCATGCCCGTGGCTCTGGATCTCTTCAGGCTGCTGTATAAAAGAAGGATGCTGGTAAGGCTGATAGGGGTCCGCTTCAGCCATCTGGTGCCCGGCGTGCAGCAGCTCGATATGTTCGAGGATACGCCCGAAATGACCAGCCTCTACCTGGCCATTGACAAAGTCAGAAACAGGTTCGGACGCCATGCGGTGAAAAGGGCTGTTTGTCTGGCTTAAATCAGAATGATTTAAAAAAGGATGGATCATGTAAGAACATGTTTTTTCATGCATTATGTACCTGAATTGTCATTCATATTACAGCCTGAGGTACGGCACCCTTTCCTTGGAAAAGCTTGTTGAAGAGGCGGTGGCCAGGCATGTCCCTGCCATGGCCTTGACCGACATCGGCAATTCGACCGGGATAATTGACTTTGTCAGGCTTTGCCGGGATAATAACATCAAGCCCGTTGCCGGTATTGAATTCCGCAACGGCGACGAGCTGCTTTATGTCGGTCTGGCAAGAAATAACGAGGGCTTCCGTGAGCTGAACGAAACGGTCACAGCCCATCATCTCAGCGGTGCCCCATACCCCGCCGCTGCTCCCGCACTCGATAACGTTTATTTTATTTATCCTTTTGGAAGAAAGAAAAGGAACGAGCTGACCGGCAATGAATACACCGGCATCAGGCCGTCGGAGACAGGTAAGCTGCTGTCGACAGATTACCGTCACGACAGATCGAGACTGGTGCTCCTGCAACCCGTCACCTTCAGCGACAGGGCCGGATATGTCCTGCATCAGAACCTCCGGGCAATCGACCATAATACGCTGATCACCAAACTTGCCGGTAGCATGATCGCCCGGCCCGATGAGACCATGCTCGAGGCTCCCGCCGTTGCCAAATTAAAGAAAGATTTCCCTGAAATGACCGGTAATGCCGAACGGCTTCTGGATGATTGTTCCATTGATTTTGACTTTCATTCCATAAAGAATAAAAAGACCTTCACAGGCAATAAATACGACGACAAGATCCTGCTGGAAAAGCTGGCCCTGGAGGGTCTTGTATACCGTTATGGCCGGAAAGACAAGGAGGCGGAGAAGAGGCTCCGGCGCGAGCTGGAGATCATCGACACGCTGGGTTTTTCAGCCTATTTCCTCATCACCTGGGACATCATACGCTATTCCATGTCGCGCGGTTTTTACCATGTAGGCCGCGGCAGCGGAGCCAACAGCGTGGTGGCCTACTGTCTTAAGATCACCGACGTCGACCCCATCGAACTTGATCTGTACTTCGAACGTTTCATTAATCCCCGGCGCACCAACCCCCCCGATTTCGATATCGATTATTCATGGCGCGAACGTGAAGAGGTGCAGGATTATATCTTCAAACGTTATGGCCATGAGCATACTGCCCTGCTGGGAGCCATGTCCACCTTTGTGGGTAACTCCATATACCGTGAGCTTGGCAAAGTGTATGGCCTGCCCAAACAGGAGATCGACAATCTGCTGACACATCCCCGGGCCGTCATCAATAACAATGAAATTACACGCAGGATCCACGCCATAGCCCTGATGATGACCGATTTCCCCAACGTGCGCAGCATCCATGCCGGTGGTGTCCTGATATCGGAAGAACCGCTGGCTTGTTATACGGCGTTGGATCTGCCGCCCAAGGGCTTCCTCACCACCCAGTGGGACATGTACGTGGCCGAAGAGATCGGCTTTGAGAAACTCGACATCCTGAGCCAGCGTGGCATAGGCCATATCAAGGATTGCGCTGACATCATCCGCGCCAACAGAGGCATTAAGATCGACGTGCACCAGGTGGCCCGCTTTAAAAACGATCCCGATGTCAAACGCCAGCTCAGAAGCGGTGAGACCATCGGGTGTTTCTATGTGGAGAGCCCCGCCATGCGCGGGCTGCTGAAGAAACTGAAGTGCGACGACTACCTCTCGCTGGTGGCTGCCAGCTCCATCATACGCCCCGGCGTGGCCAAGTCAGGCATGATGCGTGAATACATCTACCGGTTCCATCATCCGCACGATTTTTCGTACATCCACCCGGTGATGGAGGAACAGCTGAAAGAAACCTATGGCGTGATGGTGTACCAGGAAGACGTGCTGAAAGTATGTCATCACTTTGCCGGTCTCGACATGGCCGACGCCGATATCCTGCGCCGGGCCATGAGCGGCAAATCACGGTCACGGAAAGAGTTTGAGCTGATAAAGGGTAAGTTCTTCTCCAATTGTCAATCGTTCGGATACCCTGACAGCATCACCAATGAGGTGTGGCGCCAGATCGAATCCTTCGCCGGCTATTCCTTCTCTAAAGCTCATTCGGCCTCCTATGCCGTGGAGAGCTTTCAGAGCCTCTACCTCAAGGCCCACTACCCGTTGGAGTTCATGGTGGCAGTCATTAATAATTTCGGCGGTTTCTACCACCGGTGGGTTTACTTTAACGAGGCACAACGCCAGGGCGCC
>Ga0116202_10001543_pt1 | contig 13502 bp, 12 predicted proteins | sample LakKivw325mmetaG_FD_94479 | JGI IMG/M metagenome (GOLD analysis project Ga0116202, IMG submission 94479) | Anoxic lake water microbial communities from Lake Kivu, Rwanda to study Microbial Dark Matter (Phase II) - Lake Kivu water 325m metaG | ecosystem: Environmental > Aquatic > Freshwater >...
CCCCAGGTTGGTGAGCATCTCCCGCACATCCATGCGGATGATGGATTCATCATCGGCAATGATTATCCGTGTCCGTTCCAATTCTCACTACCTCCCAAGACCGGTTTGGGGAAAACGATGGTAGCTGACACGCCACCCTCGTCCCGCAGGTTAAATGCGCCTCCCAGATCATCCTCCACCAACCGTCGGACGATCTCCAATCCCAGGCTCTCTCCCGCCTGGAGGTTGAAGCCCTCCGGCAGTCCCCGCCCGTCGTCCCTGATCCGAATGCCCACCCGATCGCCTTGGTCCTCCAGGACCACATCGATCTGACCCTTCCTGCGCCACTCGTAGCCGTGTTCCATGGCGTTCTGCAACAGCTCGCTAATGATCAGAGCACAGGCCGTGGCCTGCTTGCCCGGCAGATACAGGCTGGGGCCCATCAGCCTCAGGGTAATCTCCTTCTCCGGGTCCATCATCCCCCGCTCGGCCTGAGACAGGATGCGCTGGGCCACGTCGCGGATGTTGATGGCCTGCCCTTCCTCGCGAGAGAGGAATTCGTGGACCACAGCCATGCTCAGGATACGCCCCACCCCTTCCTCCAGGGCTTCCCTGGCCTCCTGTGAGGCCACCCGTCGGCTCTGCATCCGCAGCAGCGCCGCGACTGTCTGCAGGTTGTTCTTGACCCGGTGATGGATCTCTTGGATCATAGTGGCCTTGACCCGCAGCTCCAACTCGCGTTGCCGCACCTCCGTGTCGTCGTGGATGGTCAGCATCGCCCCCGCCAGGTAGGAATCTGACCGCAGCCAACGCTGGCCCAACCAAGGAATGGGCCGCTCTCGGCATAGGAGGGGGACGGCCTTCTTGACCAGAATGCGCCCCCTCTCCTGCACCTCCTCTTCCAGGCACATGCCTTCATCCAGCGCCTGACTGGCCAGGGCTTCATCGGCTGTATCCAGGTCGGGGAGCCGTTGTCCCACCAGGCTCTTCAGGTAGCCCAGACGGCGGTAGAGATTGGTGGCAATCCCGCTCATGTAGAGTATGCGCTTGTAAGTGTTGACCACGATGATCCCATCGTACTCTCCGAAGGGGGAGAGGTCTTCCACATTCAGCAGTTCCCCTCGCAGGAGCATGTGCTGCAGCCAACGCAGGGCCTGCTGGAAGGGCCGCCGCCGGCGCTGCTGTCGCTCGTGTTCAAACAGATGAGTCTCTATGCTCAGTGTGCCGATCAGCCGGCCCTGGCGCGTGCGAAGGGGATGCACCACCTGTACAATGGGAGCAGTGCCTGGAATCAGCACCCGCTCTCCCTTCACACTTTTACCCTGGTGCAGCGCTTGTTGGAAGACGTAGGGCTCATCCTGAGGGTGGATCCTCCGCCCCACCAACCCAGGGGGATGTATAGGAGAGAGGGAATGAGGACGCGCCTGGGCTACAAGATGCCCCCCCTGATCATGGGTGGGGCAATACAGTAGTATGTCAGAGCGGCTGATATCCGCCACCAGGGGCATACCCCGGATAATCTGTTGGAGGAGCGTTCTTCCCTCTGCATCGAGGTCCAAATCCGTTTTGACCACCTCGTCCATCCTTTGACCCTCTGGCTGGTATCGGAACTGACGGCCTGCTCCCTGATCTGATGCCATCCTGTCCTGGACGACAGGAAGAACATCTCCCTGGACGTCCAGGCAGGTTACTCTTCCTGGCTGCGGGCCAGGTGAGCACGGCGCAGCGACCGGGGGGAGACCCGCCTCTTCAGCCCACAGGCCTCTGTCTGCTCCTTCACAATCAACCACACTCCCTGGCGGGTCAGACGGCCACCGCCAGCACCCACTCCCATACTGATGAATAGCGCTGGCTCCTCTTCCAAAGGGGACAGATGCGGACGCCCTTCCCTCACATACCTCTCCAGGGCAGCCTGGAGCGAAGCGTGGCCCTGGGAACCCAATCGGCTGCTGAGGGCCTCCACATCATCCAGGTCCAGAGCCACCAGTTCGCTGGGACGAAAGCCAGCCTGAGCCATCAATCCCAAGAGCACCTGATTCCGGAGTCCTTTGGGCGTCTGATCCTGAGCAATATAGGCCAAAAGTCGCTCGATCTCCTCATCGGCAAGCACATTGTCTGGCGAAGAACGGTCTACAGGGGACAGGGAGATATTGCTGGTAGGGTCATTGAAGATGACCCCTTGTAACACGAGGAAGCGGAAAAAGGAACTGACAGCCGCCTTCTTGCGGGTCACTGTAGAGGGAGCGTATTCCCGCTCCCTGAGATAGAGAAGATAGCCGAGGATATCTTGCTCTGTCACCTGCTTCCACGTGGTGTTATCCTTCTGCTCAAGGTACTCTAGCAGTTGCGTCAGATCGGCCTGATAGGCGAGTACGGTGTTTGTGGCATAGTTCTCTTCGGCGATGCGCTCCAGGAAGCGTTCGATCTGGCTTCGCACCCCCCATGCTCCTTTCCTCGCCGACTTACCTTCGGTTCGAGTGTTCGACTGAGCCCTCGGCCTGAGCTCGGGCCGAAGGCTCACGCCGAGGTCTTAGGTCAAGGACTCTGATCCGATTAGGACGTAAGATGGCCCTCATTATAGCCGCTTTACCGGATTATGGCAAGTAGGGGCAACTCTTGCGGTTGCCCTTGCTCCAGGGGGACGACCACAAGGGGTCGCCCCTACCGGAAAATGGCCAGAAGCGCACCCCACCGGTGACCTAGGGGATCTCACCGAAAAAGCCAGCCAGGTAGATCCTCCTGGCTGGCCAGGTATGGCAGCATCTCATCAGCGGACAGCTTGAGTTCCCTCAACCAGGCACACGGCCCGAGGATGAAGGTGGAGCTTACTCCTCCTCGATCTCCAGTTCAAGGGCCTCAAATTCAAGGGCTTGATCCTCGGGGGGTTCTTCCTCTGAGGCCTCTCCAGTGATGGGGGCTTCTACGGGCCTAATCAGTTCCACCTCTTCCAGGACCGGGACCTGCCGCATGCTCAGGCCGATGCGCTTGCGCTGGGAATCAATACTAATAATCCGCACCAGCACCTCTTCGCCCGGCTCCAACACATTGGTGGGGTACTCTATCTCCCCCTCCGCGATCTCTGAGACGTGGATCAGGCCCTCAATGCCCGGCTCAAGGCGTGCGAAGGCTCCGAAATCCACAATGTTGGTGATGACTCCCTTGACCAGTTGATCAATCTCATATTTCTCATCCACCAGGGACCAGGGGTCGGGCTGAAGCCGCTTCAGGCTGAGGCCAATCCGCTTGCGCTCACGGTCCAGACGCAAGATGTAGACATCCACCTCCTGCCCAGGGTCCAGCACTTCACGGGGGTGAGAGACCCGATCCCATGACAGTTCCGACACATGGATCAATCCATCCGCCCCACCCAGGTCCACAAAAGCGCCAAAATCGGCGAGACCACTCACCACCCCATGTCGGACTTCCCCCTCCACCAATGTGCTCAGGAGTTGTTCCTTCTGCTGCTCCCGCCACTTCCGCCGCGCAGCGCGTTCTGAGAGGATCAACCGCCTGCGCTGCCGATCCACCTCAATCACCTTCAGAGGCAGGGCCTGGCCCACGTACTCCTTCAGGCGGGCCATCCGCGTCGCTTGGCTAAGACCTCTGGGCATTTCGGAGAGCTGGGAGGCGGGGATGAAGCCCCTCAAATTTCCAAAGGGGACCAGAAGCCCTCCCCTATTGAAATCAATCACTTCCTTCTCGAAGACTTCGCCATTCTGCTGCATCTCCTCAGCCTGCATCCAATCCTGCTGCCTGCGGGCGATGTTAATAGAGACGATCATGTTCCCTTGCGCATCCTCGGGCCTCAGGATGTAGACGGGAACCTGATCGCCAACACGGAGTTTGGCCCGTTCCTCCTCACCCAACATCTCCAGATCGCGGAGGGGAACGATGCCATCCTGTTTGACTCCGATATCCACAACGATTTCGTGGGGCTCAATGGATACGATAATTCCCTCCCGAATATCACCGCGCTGCGGGAGCTGGTAATCGTAGTCTCCAACCCATTGGTCCATGGAGGAGAGAGCCTCTCGTTCTTCCAGGCCGATCTCTAATGGCTCCATGTAGCTACTCCTTAAAATATTGGGGGATTGTCTGGATGGGATGAACACCGATGATTATACAGTAAGTCAAAAGTACTGTCAAGCACGCGAAATCGCGGATGTAGCAGATAAGGCGCTAAACAGAAAACCCTCGGCCCTGAAACCGGGGGCACACCTCCTGCCATCCGATCCGCCGAGACTATGCCTGGCGCAAGGCATGCAGGATATCAGCCACCGATGGCCGTTTGCCGTACATCAAAAGCCCCAGCCGGAACACCTTGGCCCCAGCCCACAGTGCGCCACCAATCCCCAACATCAAAAGGGCCAGGCTGATCACGACTTGTAGGACAGGAACATCTCCCACGCCCAGGCGCAATAGCATCATCACCGGTGCGGTCAGGGGAATGTAGCTCAGGATCTGCGCTAGAAGGGAGTGGGGCTGGGCGAAGAGAAAACCGCTGAGCATGAGAGGCAGCGCTGAGAGCCCTGTGAACAGCCCCCCAATCTGTTGCCCCTCGCGGGCCGAGGTGCCCAGCGAGCCAGCTCCCGCCATAAGGGTGGCAAACAGGAGGTATCCCAGCAGGAAATAGACCACTCCCAGAAGGATGGTGGTCAGATCCAGCGCGATACCACTGAAGAGTGCCAGCCCAACAACGGCTACGCTGGTCAGCCCCCAACCACAACCCAACCAGAAGGGAATCTGCACCAGCCCCAGGGCGCCCAAACCCAGAATCTTGCCGGCCATCAGTTGGAGCGGCGTCAGGGAGGACAGCAAGATCTCCATCACCCGGCTCTCCTTCTCCTCGCTTACCCCCTGCAACAGGAAGCCGGAGGAGGTGAAGATACTCATGACCAGCAGAAAGGAAAAGGCATAGGGGATGGCGATGTTGGCCACGAAGCTGGCAGTGTCCTCTGCTCCCTGGCCTTGGGGACTCAGGGATACCGGCTGCAGGTTCAGCGGAGCCCGCACCCGAACTCGGAGCTCCGCCTCCACCTGCCCAACCAGCAGGTGATCCACCAGGAAGGGCCGTAGGCGATCCTCATCCAGGGTGATGGCCGAGGAGATGCCACGTCCCCCGGTGTAGCCCATGACTCGGCCACTTTCCAGATAGTCCTGGGGGATCAGCAGGAAGGCGGCGATCTGGCCCTCGAGGAGGGCCTGCTGCGCTGCCTCCTTGTCGGCGAAGGGAATGAAACGCCCTTCGTACTCCGGCAGCAAGGGGGTGAAGGGGCCAGCTTGATCCACATAGCCTATGGGCTTCTGTCCCCCCTCGAACTGCTGCCGGAAGAAGTGGGCTGCCTGACCGGCGAAAAAGGCCGCCACCACCAGCCCCATGATCCCCAGCAGGGGTACGGCCAGGGTGGCGATGATGAAGCCCGGGCGTTTGAGGTTGACCAGAAACTCATGTCGGGCCACAATCAGCGCCTTATGCATCTCCCCCCTCCACCACTCTGATGAAGATGTCCTCCAACGGCGGGGTGGCCACCTCGAAATGGGTGAGAGGAATCCCCCGTTCCACCAGCTCCCGCAGGATGTCCTGGGGTGAGATGGCCTCCTCCAGCACAATGAATTGTTCCTGTCCTCGGCGCTCCACCCGCTTCGCTCCAGGGAGATCCGCCAGGGGTCGCGGGGAGCGGATCAACAGGGCGTGTTGGGCATAGCGGGCCTTGATCTCCTCCAGCGGACCGTAGAGCACCCGCTTTCCCTCGTTGATAAGCAGAATACGGTCGCACAGCCTCTCCACCTGGTTCATCATGTGGGTGCTGAGCACAATGGCCTTTCCCTCAATTCCCACCACGGTGAAGGTTTCCTCTCGCCACTCGATGGATTCCCCCAGGATCAGGTTCCGCTTGTGGGCGATCTTGTGGCCGATCACCGTCTGGTAGGTGTCGCCCCTCTGTAGCCAGCGGCCAGTGCGCAACTTGAGGGGGGCGAAGTCCGCCGCGCTGAGCTCCGGTGGCAGGGCATAGACCATATTCGGCGGCCCAAATTGCACTCCCGATTCCATCGCTTCTAAAGAATCAATGATGATGGGCACCACCGCTTCTACCCCCGGCAGTCGGCGCAGCCGGCGCGCGGTGCTGGCGGAGAGGGGCTTGGCCCCTTCGCGGGTGTTGGCCGTCACCCCAATGCTGGAACCCCCGTGCTTGAGGGCATTGTCCAGCATGGTGTTGAAGTACTCCGTCATGGAGCCCATGACCGTCAGGGCGAAGATGCCGATGATAATCCCAAAGGTGGTCAACCCCGTCCGCAGTTTATGCCGTCCCAGATTGCGTAGGATCTCCAACACGTATGTCTCCTCATCAGACATGCATACAAGCGGTCTCTCATAATACCTGCCCAAGCATAGCAGAGCAGGGCCCTCCATGCATGACAGGGAAGGGACAGCAGCCTGACCCCTTCCTGCTCTGCTCTCAAGGTTTTGAATCCCTTGTCTTGTCTCTACCCCTCAAACGTGGTATATTATACCAGCCGAAGTGGAGAAGGAGAAATCGCATTCCATATATTCCTCACAGGAGGTATTCCATGTTGCATCGAGACAGTCGAGTTTATCGCGTAGGCCGAGCCTTGATTGGGCTGTTGCTCGTCATCTCCCTACTGCCGGGCTGCAGGCCCAAGGGGGAGTCCCAGCCGGCGGCACTTTCGATCAAGATTGACAGCCCAGCTAGTGGGATAGAAGTAAGGACAGGGGTAGAAGTGGCTATCCAGTCCACAGCCATCGGTCCCAGAGCGGTATCCTGGATCGAACTGTGGGTGGATGGCGAGCTGGTGGACACGGCACAGGCCCCCACGCCTCTGCAGCCCCAGTTCTCCGCCGTGCAACACTGGCAGGCCGCCGCGCCCGGCGAGCACCTGATCGAGGTCCGGGCCTATGATGAGAAAGGCACCGCCAGCCCACCGGCCAACATCGTTCTCAGAGTGAGCGGCGAGGAGGTCCAACAGATGCCCATCGCCACACCTGAGGGGGAAGCGTCCATCATACCCACAGCCACTCTGCTGCCCACCGTCCTCTTGCCCACACCCACGGTGCTGGTCTGCGAGCGGAACTCCAAGTTCGTGGAGGATGTCACTGTGCCGGACAACACGGAGTTCGCCCCAGGCGCTCAGTTCGAGAAGGCATGGCGGATGCGCAACAATGGCACATGTTCCTGGAGCGCGGGCTACGAACTGGCCTTCGTCCAGGGTGAGCAGATGTCCGGCCCGGATAGGACCTCTATCCCCGAGACGGAGCCGGAGGCCGAGGCGGACCTCAGTGTAACCCTCGTGGCTCCAGAGGAGCCGGGCACCTACCGCGGCGACTGGCGGCTGCGGGCTCCGGATGGGGAACTCTTCGGCGCGAAGCTCTACGTTCAGATCGTCGTGGTGGCTCCCACCGTCACGCCAGAATTGACCGCCACCGTCACGCTTACCGCTACCCCGGTAGTGACCGCCACCACTACTCCCACGGTGACTGTCACGGTCACGCCGGCGACAGATTGATGGGAGAGGGCATGGCATAGAACCTACTTGCAAATTGCTGCCCATTTGAGTGAACAACCTACGTGATGCGTCAAACGTGAGGCCTGAACAGGCCGTTTTCATGTTTCACGTATTATGTCTCACGCAAGGGTGTCGAGCTCGTTTTGTACGATTCTGAACCATACCCGAGGAGGTCATCGTGTCCCTTCCCAAAACGATGAAGGCCGTGATGGTACACGGCATCGAGGACTATCGGCTGGAGGAGGTGCCGGTGCCGCAGCTCGGCCCCGGCGAGGTGTTAGTGCGGGTGAGGGCCACAGGTGTGTGTGCCAGCGATGTGAAGGCCTACTACGGGGCCCGTGTGTGGGGCTCGGCCCAGATCGAGCCCTACATTGAGACGCCGGTGATCCCCGGCCACGAGTTCGTGGGGGAAGTGGTGGCCCTGGGGGAGGGTGCAGGGGAGAAGTATGGCTTAGCCCTGGGCGACTTGGCTGTCTCGGAGCAGATTGTCCCCTGTTGGCAGTGTCGCTTCTGCCAGCGGGGTCAGTACTGGATGTGTCAGCGCCACGACATCTATGGCTTCAAACATGAACGGGCCGAGGGCTCCTGGGCGGAGTACATGAAGTTCCCAGCGGGGGCCATCAACCACAAAGTGCCCTCCGAGGTCAAGCCGGAGCACGCGGCGCTGGTGGAACCCCTGGCCTGCGGGATCCATGCCGTAGAGCGGGGCGAGATCCAACTGGGCGACGTGGTAGTCATCGCCGGCATAGGACCCCTCGGGCTGTGCATGTTACAGGTAGCTCGTCTCAAAAGCCCCGGCTTGCTGATCGCACTGGACCTGCAAGAGCACCGGCTGCAACTGGCCCGCGAGTTGGGTGCCGACCTGGCCCTCAATCCCGCTGAGGAGGATGTGATCCAGCGGGTGCTGGAGCTAACCAACGGCTACGGCTGTGACGTGTACATCGAGGTCACCGGCGCGGGGGCAGGGGTGATCCAGGGGTTGCAGATGATCCGCAAGCTGGGGACCTTTGTGGAGTTCAGCGTCCATGCTGGTCCAGTGGCCGCCGATTGGTCCATCATCGGCGACCAGAAGGAGTTAAATGTGCACGGCGCGCACCTGGGCCCCTACTGCTATCCCCGCGCCATCCAGTACATCGCCGACGGCACCGTGGCCGCCGACAAGATCGTGACCCATGCCCTGCCACTGGAGCGTTTCGAGGAGGCCATTGAGCTGGCCCATAGCCAGACGGAGTCGGTGAAGGTGGTGTTGATCCCTTGAGAGGGGGAAAGATGAAACCCGTCGTACTCCTCTACGAATCCATCCACCCCGACGGCCTGGCCGTGCTGAAGGAAAAGGCTGAGGTGCGTTATGCCCCTGGCTGGTCCGAGGAAGAGGTCCTGCCCATCATCGGCGACGTGGCAGGCATCATCATCCGCGCCAACGGACAGATCACTCGACGATTGATGGAGAATGCGCCCTGCCTCAAGGTGGTAGGGCGGCACGGGGTGGGGTTGGACAACGTGGACGTAGCCGCTGCCACGGAGTTAGGCATCACCGTGGTCAACACCCCCGAGGCCAACGCCGAAGCGGTGGCCGAACACACCCTGGGGCTGATGATCGCCCTCTCTAAGCGGATCGGCGAGGGGGATAGAGCACTTCGGGCAGGGAACTGGGATGCCCGCTACACGCTCATTGGCCATGAGTTACGGGGATGTACCCTGGGGGTGATCGGTTGTGGGCGCATCGGTTCCCGCGTGGCGCACATGGCCCACGCCGCCTTCGACATGCAGGTAGTGTACCACGACGTCATCGCCTATCCCAAGTTGGAGGCGGAGCTGGGCGCAGAGCGGGTCGAATTGGAGAAGCTGCTCCGCAGATCGGACGTCGTCACCCTCCATGTGCCCCTGACTCCTGCCACACAGGGCCTTATCGGCGAGAAAGAATTGGCACTTATGAAGCCCACTGCCTTTCTCATCAACACCTCACGGGGCCCAGTGGTGGATGAGGCCGCACTGGTCGAAGCGCTGCGGAGCGGCCAGATCGCCGGGGCGGGGCTGGATGTCTACTCTACCGAACCTCTCCCCGCCGATAGCCCATTGCTCTCCATGGAGAATGTCCTTTTCACCCCCCACATGGCGGCCCACACCGAGGAGGCGCTGCGCAACATGAGCCTGGTGGCGGAGGATATCATTGCCGTGCTGGAGGGGTAGGAGCCAGAGTACTGGGTCAATCGGGAGATGGCACAGACACGTAGAGCGTGAACATGTGGAAGAATAGCGATCCCTGAGGCCAAAGGAGGAGATGCTTCTCGGATCTTTGGTCCTGTGGACAATGCTTTCCACTCTACAGAATGTATACACGGAGGTACAGGATGAGAATCTTCATTACCGTGGACATGGAGGGCATCAGCGGCGTGGTGCTGCCCGAGCAGCTTACCGTCGGCACGCCGGAGTACGCCGAAGCGCGCCACCTCCTGATCGGCGATGCCAACGCCGCGGTGGAGGGTGCGCTGGAGGCCGGCGCCGACGAGGTGATCGTAGCCGACATGCATTCTCGGGGGTTTCACTTCCCGCTGGACAAGCTCCACCCTCGGGCCAAATACCTCATGGGCGGTGGACACTGGCCCCGCTTCCCCTTCCTGGAGGGAGCGGATGCCATGTTCATGGTGGGCTACCACGCCCTCTCCGGCACTGAAAGCGCGGTGCGCGATCATACCATGAGCTCTGCCCACTGGCAGGACCTGTGGGTCAACGGGCGCAAGTTCGGCGAGGTGGGGATTGACGCTGCCATCGCCGGTTTCTACCTCGTGCCGGTCATGCTGGTCACCGGCGATGACAAGGTGTGTGCCGAGGCACGGGAGCTATTGGGGGACATCGAGACTGCGGAGGTAAAGCAGGCTGTGGCCCGCCATCGAGCCCTCATCCTCCCCCCTGCCGTGGCTCAGGAGCTCATCCGGCAGAGGGCCCGCCGTGCAGTGGAGCGGATTGGTGAGATAGAGCCCCTGCGCATCCCCGGCCCGGCGGAGGTCAAGCTGCGCTACGCCAGCACCGACCTGGCGGAAAAACACCCCTTCGATGGGGAGTGGATCATCCGGCTTGATGGCCGCACGGTACTGTTCAAAGGTCGGGACATCTTGGATGCCCTGCGTTTGGTGCTGGCTTAGCTTAAAGGAGACAGACACAGGCTCTAAAACGTGAATGAGAATGAAGCAGCAGGCCCAGCCCAGCAGCGATGATCCCTGGCAAGATATACTTGAGGACACGTCGGGCCTTCCTGTCTTTCTCACTGATGATCCAGAGGGTATGCCTGTCTGCCTATCCAAAGTGGTCTGGACCGATCACATCTTGCTCAGGCACCCGGAAGTAGAGTCATTCAAGGGACTGATCGTCTCCACCATCGCCGACCCGGATAGCCGACAGAGGGATCCGGAAGATGACAGGGTGCTGCTGTACTACGGGGTCATTCCCGAAGATTGTCGCCCCTTTCGCAAAGCACTGTTTCTCAGGGTAGTCGTCAAGTACGTCTATCCACCAGAGCGACAAGGACAGAGGACTGGCCTTATCAGTGCGGTCTACTTTGTGGACAGGGTGAAGAAAGGTGCTGAAACGATATGAGCGAGGTCTTTCGATTCAGGGGGCAAAAAGTATATTACGAATACGACGAGATTCAAGACATGCTCTACATTACCTTCGACCCACAAGTGGATGCTACATACTACAGCGATGTCGAAGGGTTAGATGGCGTCATGCTACGCTACGATGGCGAGAGCGAACGGCTGGTGGGCATAACGGTGCATAACGTCCAGCAAAAGCTCCAACGTTGGCTGGTGGAAGACCTGTGCCGACGTTTCTTCGCTCCTACAGAAGCAATGGTACTACGTAGGCCCAGATAATGCCCTGCTTGGGCTGGCTTGAAGGAGATAAGCATGAGCTCTGATCTATTCCTGGTCACCGATATCCCCGTACCTGACTTCTCAGCGGGAAACTATCATCCGGGCGTGGACTGCCTGTTGGACCTCATGGCCTGTCAGGGGCTGAAGCTGTATCAGTCGGCCCAGGAAGGCCCCCTGGCCGGGCCCCAGGGCCTCATTGCCCCTGACGATGTGGTGCTGCTCAAGGTCAACGCCCAGTGGAAGTACCGGGGATGCACCAACAGCGATGTGGTCCGAGGGTTGATCCAGCGTATTCTGGAACATCCCCAGGGCTTCAGGGGTGAGGTGGTCATCTTCGACAATGGGCAAGGGCAGGGGAGCATGGATGGCAATGCTCGGGGCTGGGGCCGCTATCCCGACCACTCCATCCAGGCCAATGCGGAGGACCCCTCCCATTCTTTCTCCTACCTGGCCAACACCCTCTTCGCTGGGCAAGGGGTGTCCACCTATCTCCTCGACGGCATCCGCGATGCTTTCATCTCAGAGACGGACCACCAGGCCGATGGCTACCGAATCTGGGAGGGGGTGTCCTACCCTTGCTTTACGACGGCGGGGGGCAACCGGGTGGAGCTGAGGGAAGGGCTGTGGGATGGCACCCGGTTCGTGGACCGCATCAAACTGATCAACATGCCGGTGCTGAAAACCCACGATGGCTGTGGAGTGACCGCCTGTCTGAAGAACTTCTACGGGGTGCTGTCCATGGGACACCCTCCGCGCGACTACCACTACGGGGAGGCGGGCAAGGTCTGGGGCGAGATGATCGCCCGAGTGCGAGCGCCGGTGCTCAACATCCTCGACTGCATCTGGATCTCCCTGCACCATCACTGCGGCTATCCGGCGTCCAACACCTCGCGGCTGAACAGGCTGCTGGCCAGCGTTGACCCCGTGGCCCTCGACTACTGGGCCAGCAAGTACATCTTCTACCCTATCAGCGGAGACCCCAACGACCACCCCGACCATCCCGAAGCCTACACCAACTCCAACCTGGACATGCACCTCACTCAGGCCAGGGATGCCATCAACCAGTATGGGGGGATCCGTGGCCAGCCGGTCACCAGAGATGAGCGGGAGATGTGCCTGTTTGTGGGCCGGCCTTAGGGGGCCGGGTCTCTCACAGTAATAGGCCGACAGCCTGCTGCCAGTCTCTGGATCACAGGCGAGTCGCGGAGAGGCGTGCCAACGGCGGGCCGCTTCGCTGATGCTCCCGGAGTCCTCAAAGGTCTAGATCAAACGCAACCTGGCCTCGACCTCGCCCATCGCGTGAAGCTCTCTGCAGGCCAATTCTCCAGAGGTGCTTCTACAATCTGGTAGCGATCTCTTGGGCCGGACGCTGTGTTTGACAAATGTTGCTCTGTGCTATAATAAGAAAATGTAGGGAACTGATAGACACGGATGAGGAGGTCCAGTGCGGAACCGGGGGAAGGAGCTACTATGTCAGTAAGAGAAATCGCAGTAACAAAGCCCGTTCCTAAAGCCAAGAAAGGAGGGCTGCTAAGGGAGGAAGCAAGGGATGGTTTCATCTTCATTGCGCCCTGGTTCCTGGGCTTTATCCTCTGGACCGCGGGTCCGATGATCTTCTCCCTGGTCATGACCTTTACACACTGGAGTGTTCTCTCCGCCCCCAAGTTGGCTGGCCTGGATAACTTCAGGAGGCTCATTCACGATGATCTTTTCTACATCGCTATGTGCAACACCGCTTACTACACCTTGATAGCGGTTCCCCTGCAGCAGATAGCCTCCCTGGCGATCGCCTTCGGGCTCAACCTCAAACTGAAGGCCATCAATGTCTTCCGCACTGTTTATTATATGCCCACCATCGTTCCCCAGGTAGCGAGTGTTATGCTCTGGATGTGGATCTTCAACCCAGAGTTCGGATTGGCCAACTACCTTTTGGGTGGTCTGGGCCTGCCAGAAGTGGCCTGGCTCTGGGATCCCCGCTGGGCCAAGCCCAGCCTGATCATCATGGCCCTGTGGGGCTTTGGAACGGGGATGATCATCTACCTGGCGGGCCTACAGGGGGTTCCCACGGAGCTTTACGAGGCCGCCCAGCTTGACGGCGCGAATGCTTTCCAACGCATGATACGTATC
>Ga0116202_10001550_pt1 | contig 13472 bp, 14 predicted proteins | sample LakKivw325mmetaG_FD_94479 | JGI IMG/M metagenome (GOLD analysis project Ga0116202, IMG submission 94479) | Anoxic lake water microbial communities from Lake Kivu, Rwanda to study Microbial Dark Matter (Phase II) - Lake Kivu water 325m metaG | ecosystem: Environmental > Aquatic > Freshwater >...
ACGAACCCGGTCCCCCTCACCCCGGCCCTCTCCCCTGAGGAGATGGGGAGAGGGAGGCGCGCGCGAGACTGTGGCCTGGGGCGTGGAGATCTGCAGGGACTTCGGCCCCCTGATGGGCGAGGTACGAACCCGGTCCCCCTCACCCCGGCCCTCTCCCCTGAGGAGATGGGGAGAGGGAGGCGCGCGCGTGAGTGTGGTCTGGGGGTGAAGAGCTGTTGGGGCTTCGGACCCCCTGACGGGGGAACTACGAACCAACTCCTCGTTTGTGATTTCCTCGTGAGGGGGGGCGTTCGTGGTTCGAGCGAGCAGCCGCCTGACGGGGGAATTACGAACCAACTCCTCGTTCGTAGTTCCCTCGTGAGAGGGGCGTTGATGGTTTGGAACGAATAGCCGCCTGGCGGCGGAACTACCTCGCCAGACGACATCGAGGCAAGCCAACCCTGACTAAGAGCCGGCGGCGGGCTCAGGCATGTCCTTCTGGTACACGTAACAGTCTTCGGGCACGTCAGGCAGGGCGTCGCGGCCGACGTGCTTGAATCCGAGCTTGGCGTAGAACCCGTGGTTCTTGGTGGCCCAGATGGGGGTGGCCAGGCGCCAGCTGTGGGTCTGCGGGTAGGTCTCCTCGACGAAATGCCACAAGCGGCTGCCCACACCGCGATCCTGGTAGGCGGGATCCACGAAGATGGTGCCCAGGATGTTGTGGCCGTCGGGCAGGACCCAGACTGTGATGCCGCCGATGGCCTTGCCCTGGTGCAGGACCTTGAAGCCATGCGTCACGTCGTACTGGAACAGCCACTGGCGGAAGAAATCTCCGTTGTCGTAACCCTCCGGGCCTCCGCGCGGCTTGCCCAGGTGCCTCTGGGCGTCATCGTCAAAGGCGCGCGTCATGACGCCGGTCATCTCGGGGATGTCGTCCTGGGTGAATACCTCAAAGGATAGATCGTGGGGCACAGGACCTCCCTCTCTGGCGTGCTCACGCTGCAGGGTTGAGTGTAGCAGGAACTGTCACACAGCATGGAGTTTCCGAGCCAGAGAGAGTGTATCCTCCAAGCCCTCGAGAGGGTCTACCAAGGGCAAGATGCCCAACGAGCGCGCCTCCTCGTACAGCGACTCGAACACGCGCAGATTGTGCCGAAAGTCGACGGGTTGGCTGCGAGCGTACTGTTCCTCCCATTCTCGCAGCATCGCAGGATCACGGATCATCGGGGCCTCCCTAGCCGCCCACCAGACGCAGCAGCGAGTCGCGCAGTTGCGCGCCGATGCGGATGAGGTCGGAGATCACGGTCTGAACCGCGCCGGGGACGGCGGGGTCGGAGATCCAGCGCTCGACAGGCGCGCGCAACTGGACGAGCAGCAGCCAGGCGACGGCGAAGACAATCATGAGCAGCAGGCAGCCACAGCCTCCGCAGCTACAGCCGCCGCGGTCGCCACGGCGGTACCAACCACGACGTGTGTACATGGCAACCTCCGGGCACATCTTGCCACGCATTGGCGACACTGTCAAGCGGGGGCGCGCAGGCTATAGGCGAAGAGTCTGGCTGCCAGTCAGCAAGAGCCTGACTGGCTTGCACTTGGCGGCAGACAGGGCCTGAGCTACAATGACCGAGTGCAACGCGGCAGGCGTAGACCTTGAGGAGGCGGTAGGGAATGCCAGAATGGTTGGTGACGGCCAGTCCGGTGGCGCAGGCGCTGGCGGCGACTTGCTTCACTTGGGGGATGACGGCGCTGGGGGCGGGCATGGTCTTGGTGCTGCGCGGCCTGCGGCGCAAGGTGATGGATGGCATGCTGGGCTTTGCGGCTGGCGTAATGATCGCGGCTTCCTTCTGGTCGCTGCTGGCGCCAGCGATCGAACTGGCCGAAGAGATGGGGATGCCGGGCTGGGCGCCGCCGGCGGTGGGCTTTCTGCTGGGCGGCGCCTTTCTGTGGGGCGTGGATCACGTCTTGCCGCACCTGCACCTCGGACTTCCGATTGAGGAAGCGGAGGGCATCAAGACGAGCTGGCGGCGCAGCGTGCTGCTGGTGCTGGCAATCACGCTACATAACATCCCGGAGGGACTGGCTGTCGGGGTGGCTTTTGGTGCACTGGCCGCGGGCCTGCCCGCTGCATCTCTGGGCGGAGCGGTAGCGCTGGCTTTGGGCATCGGCATCCAGAACTTCCCGGAGGGGGCGGCGGTGTCGCTGCCGCTGCACCGGGAAGGCATGAGCCGACTGAGAAGTCTATGGTACGGGCAGGCATCGGGTCTGGTCGAGCCGGTGGCGGGCGTGCTGGGCGCCGCCGCGGCTTTGGCGGTGCGGCCGCTTTTGCCGTACGCGCTGGCCTTTGCGGCAGGCGCGATGATCTACGTGGTGGTGGAAGAGCTGATCCCTGAGTCGCAGCAGCACCAGGATACGCACGCTGCCACGTTCGGGGCCATGCTCGGTTTTGTGGTGATGATGATGCTGGACGTGGGGCTGGGCTAGCGAGCAGTCCACGCGGCTGGCGTGGCTTGCATGAGGTGGTGTGTGTGAGGAGCCTGAGTGCTCTGCAGTTCTGCTTGGAGGTTGTTGTGCCATGAATGTGTATTGGCGCGTTGTGCGCGTCGTTGTGTGTCTGGCCGCGGCGGCTGGGCTAGCCGCGTGCCGCTCTGGCTCCACGGGACAGGAGGAGTTCTCCTCGGAGGCCATGGTTACGCGCGGCGCGATCGCCGATGTGGTAGAGACGGTCGGCCAGGTGGCGGCCAGGAACGAGCGCACACTGTCCTTTGGAACGGTGAGCGGGCGTGTGTTGGAGGTGCTGGTGAAGCCCGGCCAGCAGGTGCCACGCGGCCAGCCGCTGGTGCGCATTGACACGGCCGAAGCCGAGCGCCAGTTGCGCGAGGCGCAGGCCGACCTGGAAGTGGCGGAGGCGGTGCTGGCCGAGGCGCAGCAAGGCGTGGCCAGCACCGAGCTGGCGCTGGCGGAGGCGGCCCTGAAGACAGCCGAGGCGGTGCAGATGTCCGCACAGATCAGCCTGAGCGTGGCCGAGAAGGCGGGACTGACGCCACTGGAAGAGGCGGCCTTGGACGCGCAAGTGTCGCTGCAATTGGCCCAGAATCGTTTGCGCCAGCAGGAGCTGGGCGGAGGCGCCTCGACCATTCGCAAGCTGGAGTATGACCAGGGGTTCCACCAACGCGTGCTGCGCGACGCGCGGCCGGGCCAGGACTTGAGCGCCACACAAGAAGAGCTGGCGCGCGTCGAGCGCGAGCTGGCCAGCGCGCGTGCGGCCCGCGACGATGCGCTGCGCGCCGCCCAGGAGGAGGTGGCCAAGGCGCAGCAGGACCTGGATGCAGCCACGGCCGCCCTGAAGCGCGCACGAGCGGGAGAAGAGAACCCACTGGCGGCCGCACGCCTGGCGGCGCAACAGGCCGTCACAGGCGTGGACAGAGCCCGCAAGGCCTTGGACGATTTGATGGCGGGTGGGGAAAGCGAGAGCGTGCAGAACGCCCGCACCCTGCGCGACGCCAGCCTGGCCGCGGTGGAGAACGCCCGCGCCGCCATCGCCGCCTCGACCCTGACTGCTCCATTTGACGGTGTGGTGTTCGATCTGTTTGTGACGGTGGACGAGTGGGTGGACCCCAACGACGAAATCGCCCACATGGCGGACCCGAGCGAGTTGCGGGTCAAGGCCAACGTCACAGAGATGGATATCTCACGCCTGCAAGTGGGGCAAGCGGTGCGAGTGACCCTGGATGCCAAGCCGGGCGAGGTTTTTGGCGGTACGCTGACTACGCTGCCTCCGCGCGGCAGCTCCGAGAACGGGGTGACCGTCTACCCCATCGAAGCCACATTTGAGAGCGCTTACACCGATCTGCGCACCGGCAGCCTGGGTAACCTGCGCGTGGTAGTGGGGCAGAAGACGGACGTGCTGCTCATTCCGGCTGTGGCTGTGCGCTACGGCGAGCAGAACGACCCATACGTGGTGGTCAAGGCTGGCGATGGTCAGAACCGCCAGGTGAGCATCAAGTTGGGCATCAACGACGGCATCATGGTCGAGGTGCTGTCTGGGTTGGAGGAGGGCCAGACCGTGTTGGTGCCACTCCTTGCGCCGACAGAATCAGGGGGCTTTGGGCCGTTTGGGAGCAGCAAGCAACCTGGGGGGGCGGACGCTGTTCGGGGGAGGGCTGTGGCATGACCAACCTGAGGAAGCCCACGAAGAAGCGTCTGATCACTCCGCGGCGGCTGGCGACACTGGGCTGCTTGAGCGGTGTAGTGATTGCGGCTGTGTTCCTATACGTACTGTACCGCCAGCTCCAATCCCTTTTCAACTCAAGCGGCTCGAATGGCGGCAGCCCGGAGGCGTCGGAGGACGTGGTAGTAGAGCGCGGCTCGATCGCCATGGGCGTGCAGGCCTATGGTCTGGTGGAGCCCAAACGCGAGCAGGCGCTGCGCTTCCAGCGCGCCCGCGGCAAAGTGGTTGACGTGGCGGTGCAGGCGGGCGACGAGGTGCAGGGCGGCCAGGTGCTGGTGCGGTTGGATGCCGCCGCTCTGCAGCGTGAATTGACGGAAGCACGCTCGCAGCTGCTGGGGGCGCGTCGTAGTCTGGAGGAGCTGACCTCCACGGCCGCGGACGTGCAACGCCTGAAGCTAGAGGTCGAGCTGCGCGACGCCCAGGCCGCGTTGGAGAAGGCGCAGCGCGAACTGGCCGCCGTTGAGTCGGGCGCGGATAATCCTCGAACGCAGCGCGCTCGCGCGGCCAGCGAGCTTGCCAATGCCAGGAGCGCGTCGCAGGCTTTGCGCGACAGCCGCGAACGGCGCGAGCAGATTGCGGGGTTGGAGGTCTCGTTCCACGAGGCCGAGAACAAGCACGGCGAACTGGTGCTGGTGAAGAATCCCAGCGAGCAGGACCGCGATACCCTGTGGCTGCTGCGCAACATCATGCTGGAGCGCAAGGAGGCTCTGGACGCGGCGGTGCTCGACTGGCAGATGGACAAGCGCGCGGCAGAGCAGCGGGTCGTGCTGGCTGAGCGCGCCCTGCTGTTATTGGACCGGCAGATTGCGGCGGGCAGCCCTACGGCGGAGTTGGCCAAACGGCGCGCGGCTGTGGGTTCGGCCGTGGCGCAGGTGCAGGCCGTACAAGCGCGCCTGGATGCCGTGGGCAGCGGCGTTGCCGATCCCAATGTGGCCCGCGCGCGCTCGAGCGTGCTCAAGCTGGAGGGGAAGGTGGCCGACGCTGAAGCCGCGCTGGCCGAGGCCGTGCTGCTCGCGCCCTTTGCTGGCGTGGTGGACAACGTCAGCGTGGTTTCCGACACCTTGCTGTCCGGCTCAAGTCCGGTGATGACCCTGCTGGACCTGTCGTCCGTGCGCGTGACCGCGCAGGTCAACGATCTGGATATGCCACGACTCAAAGCCGGCATGCCAGTGCAGGTGAGTTTTGATGCGCTGCCGGAGCAGGGGCCGCTTCAGGCTATCCTTGGCGATATCCCCTTGTACGGCATCTACCAGGAAGGCGTCACCTACTTCCTGGTGCCGGTGCTGCTTGATGCAGAAAGCATGCCGGATGTGCGCCCGGGCTTGAGCGCCAACGTGTTCATCCCTCTGGAACGCAAGGATGATGTGCTGCTTATCCCCTCGGCGGCTGTGTACTATGAGGGCTACGACGCTTTTGTGTGGCTGGTGCGCAAGGGCAAGTCGGAGCGTCGCCAAGTCAAGCTGGGCGCGAACGACAATGTGCACGTCGAGGTGCTGGAGGGCTTGAGCGAGGGCGACGTAGTGCGCGTGCCGTTGTATGGCCCCAAGCCGATCATGCTGCGCAGCGAGGTGGGGCCATGAACCGACCCGTGAACCTGTGGTTTGCTCTGGTAGGGTTGAGCACGAACAAGCTGCGTGCGGCGCTCACCACGCTGGGCATCATCATCGGCGTGGCCGCGGTGATCATCATCGTGTCTTTGGGGGATGGCCTGCGGCGAGCGACCGAGAAGGAGATGGAATCGTTCAGCAGCGGCACGATCGAGGTGCGCGCTATGCAGAGGTTTTTCATGCCCGAGGTGATGAGCGCAGAGGTGGTGTCGGAGGAAGAGCTGCGCGTGCTCAAGTCCATGCCAGCCTTTGGTGGGGCGCGGCTTTCCACCCGCGATGTGGAAGCGCTGCGCAGCCTGGCGACGAGCGCAGTAGCCGTGGCGCCGGTGGTGGAGGCCTATGGCACGCTGGTCTACAAAGGCAAGCAGGTTTCCTACAACAGCCTGCTGGGAGTCACCGCCGACTGGCTGCCGACGTACCAACGCGCGGTGGCGCTGGGCCGGTTCTTCAGCCAGGCCGACCAGGAGTCCGCTGCGCCTGTGGTAGTGCTGGATGAGGGCCTGGCCAAGCGCGTTTTCGGCAGCGATGTCGATCCGCTTGGTCAGGTTCTGCACATCACGAGCCAGGGAGTGACCCAGAACTTGAGCGTGGTTGGGGTGCTGGCGCGCAAGGGCGAGGCGGAGTTCCTGTCCAACTCGGTCTACGTGCCGCTGCGCACCGCGCAGTTGCGCCTGAGTGCTGCGCGCAGCGACGAGGTCAGCTTGATTGCGCTGCGGGTGGACTCGCGCGAGAGCGCCAAACGCAAGTTTGCGGTAGCGCAGATCAATACCATCCTGCGCGCGCGCCATCGGCTGGCGCAGGGCGCCTCTGAGGACTTTGGCGTGAACGACACGCTGAGTTTTCGCGAGGAGATGAGCACCATCCTGAATACCATCACCGCCATCCTGTCGCTGATCGCCGGCATCTCGCTGATTGTGGGCTCGATCGGCCTGATGAACATCATGCTGGTGTCGGTGAGCGAGCGCACCTGGGAAATTGGGCTGCGCCGCGCCATCGGGGCGCAGCAGGGAGACATCCTGGCGCAGTTTCTGGCTGAAGCTGTGTTGCTTTCGCTGGTGGGTGGAGCGATCGGCTTCGGCTTGGGAGTGGCCGGCAGTTATGCAGTCAGCCTGGCGGTGGAGCCCATCAAGGGCATGGTGCGCGTGACGCCACAGATCGTGTTGATTGCACTCGCTGTGTCTTCGGGCGTGGGCATTGCGGCTGGCATCTACCCTGCCTGGAGGGCGGCGCTGCTGCAGCCTCGCGAAGCGCTGCGGCATCTGTAGGAGGAGGGAGCGCATGAGCATAGAGCAGGCCAGCGCCCCCGTGATCGAGATGGAGGGCGTCCACAAGTTCTTCCAAATGGGCCAGCACCAGGTGCATGCCGTGTGCGACATCAACCTGCGCATCGAACCTGGTGAATTCGTGGCGATTGTCGGACCTTCCGGCTCGGGCAAGACCACGCTGCTGAACCTGATCGGCTGCCTGGACCTGCCCAGCGAGGGCAGCTACCGCTGGCGGGGGCGCGACGTGACTACTTTGAACGATGCGCAACTCTCGCGCCTGCGTGGCGAGAGCATCGGTTTCATCTTTCAGGACTATTCCCTGCTACCGCGCCTGAGCGCGCTGCGCAACGTGGAGCTTCCGCGCTACTATGCCACCGGTCGTGGGGATCGCAAGCGTGCGCAAGAGCTGCTGGCGCAGGTGGGCCTGGCCGAGCGCGCGCATCACCGGCCGGTGGAGCTTTCGGGTGGCGAGCAGCAGCGCGTGGCCGTGGCGCGCGCTCTGATGAACAAGCCGACGCTGCTGCTGGCTGATGAGCCCACCGGCAACCTGGACAGCGTCTCCGGGCAGGAGTTGATCCATCTGCTGAAGCGGCTGAACGAAGAACAGGGCTTGACCCTGGTGGTGGTGAGCCACGATCCGAGCGTCAGCGGCCAGGCGCGGCGCATTCTGCGCATGCGAGATGGTGCCGTGGTCAGTGAACAGGGCTGATCAGAGCGAAGCAGCCTGCCGCAACACCTGCTCCAAGAGCTCCAGGAGCTCGCTGCGACTTGCGCGCCGTCTGATGCGTTGCAGGTCAAGCCGCCCACGCTGTGCGATCCAGATGCCAAGCGCGTCCCGAAAGTGCTTGTCCGATCCCGATTCCTTGTAGGCGCGTAGCTTGGCCAACAGGATGTCCTCGGCACAGATGAACGCGGCGCTGTGGCCTTCTGCGTCATAGGTGGTGCGCTCGCGCCGGGCAAAGGCGCTCTGAGTGAGGGGGTCGTCGGTCAGGGGTACGAGGTCGAGCTTGGCGCCGGTCGACGGCTGGATGATGTTGAAGGGGAGACGGCGCCGCAACGCGTCCTGCATCGCCTCCTCGTCGGCGTAGTAGTCCGGCATGGGGAAGGCTGCTGCCAATGGAGCGATGTGTTCAGCACGCATATCCACGACGATGTCCACGTCCAAAGTGAGCCTGGGCTGGCCGTGAAGGATGGCGGCGAACCCGCCTACGACCATGTAGGGGATGCCAAGACGCTCCAGGATTTCCACCGCGTGAAGAAACAGCGCTCTGAGCTCATAGTCCCTCACTGGCTGCATGTGCTCATCTCCCAAGCCTGGGATCGCCCTGCATGCGGCGGGTGATGCGCCAGTTGAGGTCCTCATCCGAGAGCTCAGGATTCGCGCGCCGCTCCGTGAAACGGATGGTGTCCAGAGCGAATTGGTAGGCCTGAAAAGCCAGTTCCAGCCTACGCGCCGGGCTCATGCTGCGCCAGATGGCCGCCTGCACAGGGTCGATTGGCTCGATGTGCGGCAGGGCCTGCTTGGTCGGCTGGATCGGAACCCTAGCTGTTGGGCGCTTCAAGATGCATGCTCCTCGAACGGCTTGTGTGCATCTTACCTCAAGCTACACTGAGTGTCAACCCGCGCCGTCGGGAGGTAGGTTGGAGCGAACGAGCGAATGCTCCAGTTTGACGCCCGGCAAGAATGTGTTACAATTGTGAGTATCACCACCGTGAGCCATGAGCCTGCATCTGACCGGACGGCTCAGCGCTCTGTCGAGGTGGTGCGTGCTTGTCAAGCCACTTTGCGCGAGGCGAGCCGCTTCGCGACCTCGTAATTGGATACAGGCAGCAGGTGCCGTTCCGAGAGACCCCCTGCGCCGTTCATGGCGCCGTTCCTGGGACAGACAATGCCCCTCCGTGCCGAGCAGCAGACAAATCCTAGATGAAGCAGGATCCGGGAATACCACGGCATGATGCACGCGTGGAAGGCAACGTCTGCCGCCGCCGTTTCGTGCTGGGCGACGTCTGGTCGCAGTGTATTGAAATGCTGACTCCTGCAAAGGGGGAGGAATGATCACACCGAAGGAATTGGCCGAGGGCTTTGAGCGCAACTGGAACATCGTTGGCATGCAGGTGAAGGGGCTGACGCACGCGCAGGCATTGCTTCAACCGCCCTTTCGCGGGAACTGTCTGAACTGGGTGCTCGGACACATGCTGGAAACGCGCAACGACGTGCTGTTGGCGCTGGGCGCAACTCCCGTGCTTACGCCAGAACAGTGCAAGCGCTACGGGTACGGATCGGAGCCAGTGTGCGGCGATGGTCCGGACGTGCTGCGCCTGGAGAAGTTGTTGGAACTGCTGGGGCAGAGCCAGCAGGCCATCAACGCACGCCTGCCGCAGCTCACGCCAGAAGAACTGGCGCGTATGGTGCGCGATCACCGGGGTGAGATTACCTTGGGGAACCGCCTGTTCTTCCTGTATTTCCATGACACCTACCACTGCGGCCAGACCGAGTTGTTGCGGCAGCTCGCTGGCACGAACGACAAGATTATCTAACAAACATCCTGGATTCGCGTCAGTGCTGCGGTTTCTGTGAGTGCGCAGTGCAGTGAGCACGCTCACGCTGCGCAGGAAGTGGAGCGGTTTGGGACTGGATGGGTTCGAAGGCGTGGCCGCGTTGGTCGCCCCGTATTGGGATGGCCAAGAGCGCGGCCGGCAGAGTACGCATGAGCGCTAGCGCTGCGCACTCGGCTGTGGCCGCACGCGGTTCTGGTCATCCCGCCGGCTGGTGTGAATGTGGAGCTGACGCCTGGCCTGAATGGCCTGTGCAGCGCCGAAAGGGGGTGACCATGCGCAGTTGCTGCCGATAGCGCGACCAGTGGCGTGGATAGACTGGTCGCGTGGCTGCCTGGCTTGCGCTACGGCGCGGAGGACGGGCCTATCGGCGAGGAATCGATAGCAGGGCTTTGATTGGCGTAACACATCTCGTCTGCAATACATCATGATCAGGAGTTCAGGAGAAGAGAGAAGAGCATGGAATCGAAGCTGTTTGTCGGGAACCTGGCGTATTCGTCCACCGAAGATGACCTGCGGACGATGTTCGCCCAGGCCGGAACGGTCAAGTCGGTGACGATCATCAAGGACCGGGAAACGGGGCGCTCGAAGGGCTTTGGCTTTGTGGAGATGGAGACGCAGGCCGAGGCTCAGAAGGCCATCAGCATGTTGCACGGCCAGTCCTTGCGTGAGCGTCCTCTCACCGTCAACATGGCCCGCCCGCGGGAAGAGCGGGGCCCCAGGTTTGGCGGCGATCGTGGCGGCCGCGACTTTAACCGCGATCGCGACCGAGATCGCGGGCGAGACTGGTAGCAATTGGGCCTCGTCGGTTGCCGTGCGTTGGCAACCGACGAGGCCTGCCTGAAGACCTCGCTTTTCCTCTCAGCCCAACCCCACCGACGATGATTGGATCGGGGCGTCGGTATCGAGGTGGCGTATGACACTCGAAGACGTGTGGCGTGCCTACCGATCGGACGACCTGGCCGCCGCTGCCCAGATGGCTCCGACAGAGGCGCTGGGACGCTTCTATCTGGCGGTGCTGGCGTTCGCGCAACAGGACTTCCCGGGCGCGCTGGCACACGCTCGCGAGGCAGTGCAGGCTGCGCCGCAGGACCTCGTCTTTGCCCAGGCCGTGACCTACCTGCAGCGCGTGCTGTCGCTTGGCAAGCAGGAAGTGTACGTGTCGGGCGAGGGCTTTGCTGCGTTTGTGCGTGGGGGCGGGAACGTGCCGCTGTACCAGGCCACCAGCGCGGCGCTGCAAAGCGTCTACGGACAGTACAAGACGCTGGACCTGCTGGATGTGGGCGTGGGCGATGGACTGGCGCTGCTGCCAGCGCTCACTGCATGCGTTCGCAGCCTCGACATCCTCGAACCCTCTGGCGCTATGCTGGCCAAGGCCAGCGCTGCTTTGAAGGAGCGTGGCGTGCCGCACCGCGCCGTGGAGCAGACCTTGCAGGATTTCGCCAGGCAGCCGGCGAGGCAGTGGGACGTCATTCAGGCCACCTACAGCTTGCAGTCCATCCCTCCCCAGGAACGCACAGGGCTATTGCGCTGGCTGCGAGAGCACGGGCGGCGCCTGCTGGTGGCCGAATTCGATCCGCCCTCGTTCAGCGACGACCTGGACGCGGATCGCGTAGATTATGTGGTGCAGGCCTACCGCCGAGGCCTTGCGGAGTATGTGCACGATCGCGACCTGGTGGCGCAGGGCTTCCTGATGCCTGTGATGTTTGGCTATTTCGACCCCACGGCAGCGCGCACCAACTATGAGCAGCCCATACAGACGTGGATCACACACTTGCGCGCGGCGGGATTCGCCCAGGTGGAACAACGCTTGCTGTACCGCTACTGGTGGGCGCCAGCGTACCTGCTGGACGCGTCCTGAGCAGGCGAGCACCACGCGTGCCGCAGAAGACTCAGGCTGAGAAAGGTTTTGGGGCAATGAAACCACGTCCGGCAACGCTGTGCGAGATGGACGCCAACTGCATCCAGGACGTCGCCAAGGTGGACGCGAGCTTTTTGGTGGATTCGCGACTGCGCCTGCACGCGGAGGACGGGCAGGTTGGCTTCAGTGTGATTGGCGTCGCACCGTTCCGCAAGCGTTATCCCCAGGACAGTATCGACTATGCCGCCTACCTCAATTCGCCCGGCAGAGTGATCTACCTGGCTTATGCGGATGGGCAGGTGGCCGGCCTGATCAGGCTGCGCACGAACTGGAATCGCTATGCCTATGTGGAAGACATCGCTGTGGACGTGCGTTTTCGCAGACGAGGCATCGGTCGCATGCTGTTGTCCAGGGCCATCGAATGGGCCAGGGGCAGGGGCCTGCCAGGCGTGATGCTGGAGACGCAGGACAACAACGTCGCGGCCTGCAAGCTTTACCAGAGCGTGGGGTTTCAGCTTGGTGGCTTTGACCGGCTGCTGTACAGGGGTCTGCAAGCGGATACGCAGGAGGTTGCGCTGTACTGGTATCTGGTATTCCCAGCAGAAGGCACGCAGGCGCCCTCGAAGGGGAGCCATGCGAGCGTTGAGCCTCGGGGCCAACAGCCCTCTGCCCCGTCAAGCGGGGCCCTTCGGCGGCCATGAGAAGATTGGGAGAGGGAGAAGAGCCCCTCACCCCGACCCTCTCCCCTGAAAAGATGGGGAGAGGGAGGAGGACCCTCACCCCGACCCTCTCCCATGAAGAGACTGGGAGAGGGAGGAGGACCCTCACCCCGACCCTCTCCCATGAAGAGACTGGGAGAGGGAGGAGGACCCTCACCCCGGCCCTCTCCCACGAAGAGACTGGGAGAGGGAGGAGGACCCTCACCCCGGCCCTCTCCCATGAAGAGACTGGGAGAGGGGGGAGGCGGAGAGGGACCAGGGGCCGGCCGAAACGATGCGCACTTGGGCGATGCGTCCTTGCCAGCTCTGGCTATCGTCGACGAAGAATATGAGCTTGTTGTTGGGGTTGCGCCCATACCACTTGCCGCGACGCGAGCCCTCCACCAGGACAGCCATGTTCTGGCCGAGCAGGGATTGGTTGGCCTGCAGGGCGATGCGGGTCTGCAGTTCTTCGAGCATCAGGCGACGTCGCTCCTTTTCGGCCGGCGGCACGTCATCTGGCAGGCGTGCTGATGGCGTGCCGGGTCGAGGCGAGTACTTGGCGATGTGCACCGCGTCAAAGCGCTGCGATGCGATCAGATCGTATGTGGCCTGGAACTGCGCCTCGCTCTCTCCCGGGAAGCCCACGATGATGTCGGTGGCCACGCTGGCGGCAGGAATGCGTTCACGGATGAGGGCAAGCAGTTGGCAGAAGCGGGCGACGGTGTAGCCGCGCCCCATGCGCTGCAGCACGCTATCGTCTCCGGACTGCACGGGCAACTCAAAGTGGGGGCAGATCCTGGCGTGCTGCGACACGACCCCAACCAACTTGTCACTCATGTGTGCGGGGTGCGAGGTCAGGAAACGCACGCGCCACAATCCCTCGATGGCCTGCACGGCGCTCAGCACGTCCGCCAGGTCGGGACTCTGGCCGGGCAGGTCCTTGCCGTACGCGTCCACGTTCTGGCCCAGTAGCGTGATTTCACGCGCACCGCGCTCCACCAGGTCTCGCGCCTCCTGAAGGATCGTCTCCAAGGGGCGGCTGGCCTGCCTGCCGCGACGCAGACGCACGATGCAGTACGTGCAATGATGGTCGCAGCCGAGGGAGATGGGGAGCAAGGCGCACACGCCGGAACCGCCCTGCGCCGTCGCGATCTCGCCTGAGATGCGGCGAGACGCAGACTGCGCAGCCTCGCCTGAGATGCGGCGAGACGCAGACTGCGCAGCCTCGCCTGAGATGCGGCGAGACGCAGACTGCGCAGCCTCGCCTGAGATGCG
>Ga0116202_10001552_pt1 | contig 13466 bp, 9 predicted proteins | sample LakKivw325mmetaG_FD_94479 | JGI IMG/M metagenome (GOLD analysis project Ga0116202, IMG submission 94479) | Anoxic lake water microbial communities from Lake Kivu, Rwanda to study Microbial Dark Matter (Phase II) - Lake Kivu water 325m metaG | ecosystem: Environmental > Aquatic > Freshwater >...
GCAGGCACAGGTGGCGGGCTAGGCCAGGGAAGTCGCCACTACAGAAGGATTGTCACTTATGATGAACCATCACCCTATCTTTTAAGAGTAGCGGGGAGGCGAGGGGAATTCGAAAAGCTCATTCATCCCGTGGGAGGCGTACAAAAAAGATGGGGGATGGCAGCGATCCTGGCTTGGGCTGCCAGGGACATCGGCCTACCATCTGTGGTTTGGATGAATTATCGAACTTGCTCTGTTGCAAGCAGGCTCGAAATAACCGAAGATAGGTAGCCCTGAGCGTTCGCCTGAGCAGCCTGCCCTGAGCCTGTCGAAGGGTTCACGCCGAAGGCTTGTCGAAGGGCGAATTGAAGCCCGACCGAATAGAGCAAATTCTGATGTTTGCAACAAAGCATATCGAACTCTCTATTGGCGAGGTGACCTATTCCCCAAATTTGCGGTAGAACCAGGTCTTGATGAATTGGGTCAGGACGACATAGGCCGCCAACATGCCGAGCAGCCACAGCCAATAGGTCCAGGGGAGTGCACTGAAGCCCAGCAAGTCTGCCAACGGGGAGAAAGGCAGAGCGGCGCCCACCGCCACGATCGCCAGCGAGGTGAAGATGAGCGCTTTGCTGGCCCGGCTCTGCAGGAACGGAATCTTGTTCGTGCGGATGACGTGGATGATGAGCGTCTGCGTGAAGAGCGATTCGACGAACCAGCCGGTATGGAAGAGGGCGGGGTTGGTCCAGCAATTGAAGACATACAGCATGATGAAGAACGTAGCGTAGTCGAAGATGGAGCTGATCGGGCCGATGAACAGGATGAAGCGGCGCAGTTCACCGATGGCCCACTGGCGCGGGCTCTTCAGCCATTCGGCGTCCACCGTGTCGGTTGGGATGGTGGTCTGCGAGAAATCGTAGAGCAGGTTATTGGTCAGCACCTGGATGGGCAGCATCGGCACGAACGGCAGGAACAGGCTGGCGCCCAGCACGCTGAACATGTTGCCGAAATTGGACGAGGCAGCCATCTTGATATATTTGATGATGTTGCCGAACACCCGGCGGCCTTCCATCACGCCGTCCTGCAGGACCAGCAGGCTGTTCTCCAGCAGGATGATATCCGACGACTCCTTGGCGATGTCCACGGCGCTGTCCACGGAGATGCCCACGTCGGCGGCTTTGAGCGCTGGGGCATCGTTGATCCCGTCGCCCATGAAGCCGACCACGTGCCCTTTGCCCTGCAGGGCGCGGATGATGCGTTCCTTGTGAGAAGGCGAGAGTTTGGCGAAGATGACATTCTGCTCGACCGCCTCGGCCAATTGCTGCTCGCCCATCCCTTCGATTTCGCTGCCCAGCAGCATGTGCTCCGCCGGCAGGCCGACCTGTTTGCAGATCGCCCCGGTGACGACATCGTTGTCGCCGGTCAGGATCTTGACGGAGACGTTGTGCTCTTCGAGTTTCCGCAAAGCTTCGGGTGCGGTCTCCTTTGGCGGGTCCAGAAAGGCCAGGTAGCCGAGCAGGGTCAGGTTCGATTCGTCCTGGATGGTGTAGTGCGGTGTATCGTCCGTGCCGGGGAATATCCGGTAAGCCACGGCGATGACGCGGAAACCCTCCGAGTTCAACTCCCGGACGCGCCGCTTGCGGTGCTCGTCGTGCTCGGCGGTCACTTCCAGCACCTTGCCGTTGATCTCGACATGAGTGGAGAGGTGCATGATCTCCTCCACCGCGCCCTTGCAGATCAGAATCTGCTGGTTTTGGTTGTTCTCCAGGATGACCGACATGCGCCGCCGCTGGAAGTCGAAGGGCAGTTCATCAATCTTGCGAAATTCCTCGTCCACCTGCAGGGCCTCGTTCAGGTCGCCGTGGTCGAGGATGGCCTCGTCCATCAAGTTCTTCAGGCCGGTCTGGTAGTAGCTATTCATGTAGCCATAGTCCAAAACCCGTTGGCTGGGATTGCCTTTCACATCCAGGTGCTTCTCCAGCACGATCTTTCCCTGTGTAATGGTGCCGGTCTTATCGGTGCAGAGCACGTCCATGGCGCCGAAGTTCTGGATGGAATTCAGCCGCTTGACGATCACTTTTTTGCGCGACATGGAGATGGCGCCCTTCGAGAGATTGACCGTCACGATCATCGGCAGCATTTCGGGTGTCAGCCCCACCGCCACTGCCAGGGCGAACAGAAAAGCCTCCAGCCAGTTGTGCTTGCTCAGGCCGTTGAACAGGAAGACCAGCGGCACCATGACGACCATGAAGCTGATCATCAGCCAGTTGAATCGGTTCACGCCCTTATCGAAGCTGGTCAGCAGGCGTTGACCGACGATGCTGCTTGCCAATGAACCAAAATAGGTCTCGCTGCCGGTTTGGACGACCACCGCCGTGCCGGTGCCGCTTTCGATGTTGGAGCCGAGGAAGCACAGGTTCGTCATTTCCAGCGGATTCTGGATCTTGACGTCGGCGGTCGCGGATAGCTTCTCCACAGGGAGCGATTCGCCGGTTAGGGCTGCCTGGTTCACGAACAGGTCTTTGGCGGTGAGCAGACGCACATCGGCCGGGATCATGTCGCCGGCTGCCAACGCTACAATATCTCCGGGCACCAAATCTTTCAACGCAATCTCTTTCCGCGTGCCCTCGCGGATGACAGTAGCGGTCGTTCGCACCATGGCTTTGAGCTGCTCGGCGGCATGATCCGCGCGGCTCTCCTGAACGTAACGCAGCACGATGCCAAGGATCACCATCGTGAGGATGACGATGGTGGCGCGCAGGTCGCCGGTCAGATAGGAGATGACCCCCAGGAGGACGAGCAGGATGACCAGTGGATTCTTGACGTTATCCCACAGGCGCAGCAGCCAGGTGCGGCGTTTTTCCCTGGCGACCTCGTTCGGGCCGTATTGCTCGAGGCGCGCCTCGACCTCGGCCTGCGTCAGGCCATTGGGCGTGGTGTTGAATTGCCCCAGAACGGCAGACGCCTCGGCGCGGGCGCTCTCCACCAGTTTTTTGGAGACTTGAATGCCGTTGGCGCGTCCTGTCCCGAACGGATGGAGGGAGAGTTTGACGGCGGGCAAGAAGCTCGTGGTACACCTCCAGATAAAATTCTGCCCCCGCGCTGGTGGACTCGCGGGGGCAGGAAGTATCACCGTAGCGGATACAGCTAGCAGCCCTGGGACGCGCGCGGAGTCCATCCGGCGGACGGGGAACCACTATGATCTGGGTCGAGTGAAAGTTTAGTATCCATAGAACTCGGTTCTCGAACTTGCGCAGTATATGCCCGCCTGCGAGGATGTGTCAAGAGGTCAATTTAGAGCCAACTCGAGGCAGGCGCAATGAGAATATAACGGTGATTCTTCTTGACGAGTTTTGTTTTGGTGTAGTATAGTTGCCGCGTAACTGAATAGACCTCGTTAGGTGAGGCGGCTGTGCGGAAACAGGCCATTGTCCCGAAACGTCGAAAGACGCCAAGGGGTAGACCAGGCCGGGCCGGATTAAGGCCCCGCTCAAAGTGGCTGGAGGAGACTCCTACGACGCGCAGTGCCAAACCCCGACCAGGAGGCGCTTGCGTCCTTTTCTGACGCAGGTGACTGTTGTGGTTGTGCCTCCTGGTTGATGACAGGAGGTTTTCGTTTTTTCTCGAATGAAGGGATCATGAGTTCTACCGAAGAAAGTGACCATCCTTTTTGTAGTCGGCCTCTCGAGATGAGAGGCGGAGCACCTGTATTCACATAAACATCACGAAGGAGGTGGGCATCCCTCCTGCGTGATGTCAATCCGCACCCAGGAGGCTGTTATGCTCACGATATTTAAAACCTCTGAACCAGGGCTGCAACGTATTGACCAGCCGGCTAAGGGGTGCTGGATCAATGTCACGAATCCCTCAACCGAAGAAACCATGCAATTGGTCGAATGGGGATTTGATTCTGACCTGATAACCTACTCGCTCGACCTGGATGAAATGGCCCATGTGGAGCGGGATGAAGATGAAGACTATACTTTTGTATTGATTCGCATCCCATTTTTCCAGGGCGGCGGCAGCGATATTCCCTATATTACGGTTCCTTTGGGGATTATTATCAAGGGGGAGCTTATTGCCACGATTTGCCGTTACGAGAATGCGATAATCCGAGAATTGTGCAATAGCAAGTATCGAGGTCTGAAGACGGGAAAGCGTTACCGCTTCGCCCTTTACGCCTTACTCGAAACAGCGGTTCGCTATCTGGGGCATCTCAGCGAGATCAACAAGATTGTCGGGGGGCTGGAAGACCAGTTGCAGCAATCTACCCGGAACCGTGAAGTGTTGGAATTGCTGAAGTATCAAAAAAGCCTGACTTACTTCATTTCCAGTCTGCGCTCCAATGAGGTGATGTTGGAACGCTTGCATCGCACCCAGATGTTCAATCAATTTGAAGAGGATCAGGAATTGCTCGAGGATGTCATGACCGAGAACCAGCAGGCGCTTCAAATGACCCATATCGCCTCTGACATTCTCAGCTCGATGATGGATGCCTTTGCTTCGATCATTTCGAATAACTTGAATACGGTCGTGAAAGCATTGACCGCGATCACCATCATTGTCAGCTACCAACGCTGATCTCGTCATTTTATGGTATGAACGTGAACCTGCCCCTGCAAGAGCATCCACTTGCATTCATATTCACTTTGGCTTTATCTATGTTATTGACCGGCGTGGCAGTTTACGTATTTGCCAAACGTGACTGGTTCTAATTGCTTTCTCGGGAGGCATCCTATGGCTTATCTGAGCGAAATTCTCGGCCGTCCCGTCACTGATCTGGACGGGAAACCCCTTGGCAAAATCGAGGACGTGGTCATCCGCCCCTGGGCGGAGTTCCCGCACCCATTGGTCGAGGCGGTGGCGGTCAAGGAGAAGAAAGGGATTCGTTACCTGCCGATTGTGGCAGTGACGACTTTGCTTTCCCCCGTGATCCCATTGAAGTATCGTGAGGATGAGGTGCCGGCATTCGAGTTGACGGACAAGGATGTACTGCTTTCCCGCGACGTGCTGGACAAACAGATCATTGACACCGACGGGGCGCGCGTGGTGCGCGTCAACGATGTGGAACTGGTGCGCGTCAATGGGACGCTCTACGTCAGCAATGTGGACATCACCTGGGTGGGCATTCTCCGCCGTCTCGGGCTGGTTGGGCTGGCGCACTTCCTGGCCGGGCATCTCAAGCAGGCGGGCATATCGTGGGAGGACGTGGAACTTCTGAGCCGCGACGAGTCCATGCAATTGCGCGTCCCAGCGGAAAAGCTGCACGAGCTTCACCCTGCCGACCTGGCGGAAATCGTCAGCGATCTGAACAAGCTGGAGAGCGGCCAATTGCTCAATAAACTGGACGTGGAGCACCTGGCGGATACGCTCGAGGAAGTCGAGCCGGACTTCCAGAAAGAGATCATCGAGCACATGCCGGACGAGAAGGTGGCTGACGTGCTCGAGGAGATGGAGCCCGACGAGGCGGCTGACCTGCTCGCCGATCTCCCCAAAGACCGCAAGGAGGGTCTGCTGGCACTGATGGAAAAGGACGAGGCCGCCGATGTCCGTAAACTCCTGGCTTATCCCGAGGATTCGGCGGGCGGCATCATGACCACCGAATACGCCGCCATCCGCCCGGACCTGGCAGCGGCGCAGGCCATCGAGGCATTGCGCGCCATGGCTGACGAGGTCGAGACGATGTTCTACGTCTACGTGACCGACGAGGAGAACCATCTGGTCGGAGCGTTCTCGTTGAACAATCTCATCTTTGCCAGACCCGGAGCGATGGTCAAGGATTTCATGACCACGCGCGTCATCAGCGTCAACCTGACCGACGACCAGGAAACTGTCGCTCAGACTGTTGCCAAATACGATCTGCTGGCTGTGCCGGTGGTAGACGATGAAAACCGATTGCACGGCATCGTCACCGCCGACGATGCGCTGGACAAGGTCATCCCGACGGCGTGGAAGAAACGCCTGCCGCGCTTCTATCGGTAACCATTGCAGGCGAGAACAATGACCAAAGCCATTGTTTCCTCCAGGCGCGGTTTCTTTGCCCGATCCTGGAAGCGCATCCTGATTTTTCTTTCCGTATTTGGGCCAGCCACCATCACCGCCATGGCTGATAACGACGCCAGCGGCATGGCCACCTACGCTGTCGCCGGCGCAAAACTGGGCTATCCCGTTTTATTCCTTCTATTGATCGTCACCATACTGTTGGGGATCACGCAAGAAATGGGGATTCGTTTAACGGTCGTCACCCGCAAAGGCCTGGCCGACCTGATCCGCGAACGGCATGGCGTCAAGGCTGCCGTTTTTATGTTTGTGGCTCTTGTTATAGTCAATATCGGCATTCTGGTTGTGGATGCCACCGCGGTCAAGGTTACGGCTGAGATATTCCAAATTCCACCTGTTCCAGTGGTTACTCTTGTCATCCTGCTCTCTTATTTCATGGCTGTAAAAGGGAACTATAAATTAACCCAGTCTTTTATGCTGATTGCGTGTTTATTCTTTATCGTCTATATATTTTCGGCGGTGAAGGCGCGGCCGGATTGGGGTCTGGCTTTAGGCAATCTGCTTTATCCACACGGTGTCACGGCGACGCCACAGTACATCCGCGATTTTCTCGTTGTCGGTATGGGTGTGCTTGGCACCACGATTACAAATTGGGGCCAATTTTTCATCAGCAGTTTTGCTTATGACAAGAAGATCGAAAAAGGCAAAGTTTCTTATTCTCAGGCAGAGACATATTGGGGCGCGTTCCTGACTGACTTCTTCTCGTTCTTTATGATTGTTGCAACCGCCGCAACGCTCTTCGTTCACGGTATCACACTTGAATCGGGTGAGCAAGCCGCTCTGGCAATCCAGCCGTTTGCCGGCCGTTTGGCAGGCACTCTCTTCGGCATCGGAATCTTGAATGCCGGTTTTATGGGATTGGTGATTGTCTCGCTTTCGACCGCCTATGCCTTTGCCGAATTTTTCGGCGTCTCCGGCAGCCTGAACGATAATTTTGGCAAGAGCAAAACCTTTTATGTGTTGTACCTGTTGCAATTGGTACTGGCGGGAGGCATTGCATTGTTTCCCCAGGTATCACTCTTTCAAATCATCATTGCCACACAGGTGATCAGTGCCTTCACTTTGCCCCCGATTTTTTATTATCTCATTCGATTTACTAGCGATAAAAATTTGATGGGGGAATTCGTCAATAATGCCTTTCAGAAATATTTCTCCATCGCCTGTACCATTGTGATTGCCATCGCTTCGCTGTTCACTATCGCGACATTGTTCATCAAGTTTTAGCCCCACCATTCCGACCTCGAGCCTGTTCGCCGTTAAAGAGCACGGGGCTGTCTGAAGGTTTTCTTTCAGCAGCCCCGTGGCGGTTGTTACCTTTCCTCGCTTCTGCGGAAGCGCCACACGGCCAGAAGGAAGAACAATACGGCGTAGCCCGCCAGCGACGCGGCTGGGACGAGCGCGGAACCGAAACCCAGCCCGCGAGCGATGATATTCTCGAAGCCATCCAGCGCCCAGGCAACTGGTGAGAGGTGCCCGATGGTGCTGAATGTCGTACCTGTAATTTCCAGCGGCACCCAGGCTCCGCCTAGCGCAGACAGGATAAACATCGGGATGAGCGAAAACATAATAGCCTGTTCCTCGGATTTGGACAGCACGCCGATCAGCAGGCCGAAGGCGCCGATGCACAGCGCGGCGGTCAGTGCCACCAGCAGGGTGGCCCCCGCCTGGCGCAGGTAATCCAGTTTCAAAATCAGCTGCCCAAAGAGGATCAAAAGCAGGAATTGTGCCAGCAAGAGGATCACGATTCCGAGATAGTGACCGAGCAGAATCTGGGCACGTGAAGTGGCGGTGGTCAGGATGCGCTGCAGGCAGCGCGATTTACGTTCGCTGACCAGCACCTGCGCCGCGGTCAGCAGGCCGGCGATGGCGAATTGCAACATCATAGCGGGCGAAGTATGCGAGAAGGCATTTGAACTGCTGCCGGGTTGCGCCTCAGCCGGTGCAGCGCTCGTATCGGCCACGCGGATTGGAGGGTTTTGCCAGGCAGCCAGGGTCTCGGACAGCGCGGAGCCGAAAACCGATGGATCTCCGCTGACCTCCGACACGATCTGCGCGGTACGGATGGCGTCCATCAAGCGGTTGGTCGCGGCCAGTATGTCGCCCTGGATGGCTGTCCCAGAGACGGTTGAGGTGTCGAGGATGACGGTTAGCTGGATGGGGGCTTCGGAAAGCGCCGCATCGCTGTAGCCGGCCGGGATGAGGATGGCTGCCGCCAGGTCCTTATCGGCCACCTGCTGCTGTAGGTCTGCGGGAGTCGTTTTCGGGTCCTCTACCAGTCGGAAGACGGTGGAGCCTTTTAGCAAATTGGTGAGTTCCTGACTGATGGCGCTGTTATCATGGTTGATGAAGCCAACCGGCAGACGCGGGTCTTCGGGTGCTTTACCGACCCCGCTGAAGGCCAGGCCAAACAGGAGGGTGAAGGCAATCGGCATGATCAGCAGGAAGAGGAAGGTCATGCGGTTGCGGGTCAGTTCGATCAGGTCTTTGAAGGTGATATCGAGGATGCGTTTCACGGTGAATCTCCTAGGCATACCGTCGCTCGAAACGCCAGACGCCAATGATGAAAAAGACCGCAGTCCAAGTCAGCGAGACCAGGCCGCTCAACGTGATCTGACTCAATGGGGCGCTGTTCACCCCTTCCATGAGCATGCGCACGATCCAGCCCTGCGGCATGGTCAGTGAAATGGCATTGACCGTCGGATTGCTGTAACCGGCAAACCCGATGAAGATGGGCATCGCCCCGACCCAGGTGGTGATCGTAAGCACCCCGCCGAAGACCGCGCCGCCCTGCTTGCTGCTCTTGAGCAGCGAATTGATGAAGATGCCAAAGGCGGCCGCGTTCAGGATGATGCAAGCGCTCATCAGAGTGATTGCCTGCCAGCTTCCCCAGTTGACCTGGAAGATGATCCGAGCGGCGATGAGCAGGATGATAACTTGCGCCGTGACGGTCAGCAGGACGCCCAGGAATTTGCCGGTCAGGATGGAAGACGGTGGCGTGGGGGTTGTGAACAAACGTGGCAGGGTATGCTGCTCGTCTTCCTGCAGGATGCCCTGGGCAGTTGCCACGCCGGTGTAATAGGCGTAAAAGATGAGCATGGCGCCCATGACTAAGCCGACGATGGCCAGGACCGGATTGCGTACAGGTTTCGTTTGGGCCGGTGACTGGACATTCAGTAACGTGGTCGTCGGGTCGCCTTGCGGCTGGGCGGCCATGTACTGCCCGACTATCTGGCCGATGAGGGCTGGGTCGGTAGTGTTGGTTTGGGCCATGGCCACGTTCACAGAGATTTTCGCACCTGATATGCGGTCCATGAATTGGTTCAGAATGGACTTGACGACACCAGGGCCGATGGTCAGGGTCGGATCCTGGTAGAACTCGATGATTGCCTGCCCTCCCAGGGTAGAAAACCGGGATGAGAAGTCGGCCGGAATGATGATGGCCACGCCGGCCTGCTGATTATCCACGGCGGCGCGAGCAGCGGCCGGATCCGCTTCGGGCATGACCTCGAGCAGGTTCGCAAAATCTGGGCTTTGCAGCACATTGACGACGATCTCGCCCAGCGAGTTGGCCTGTGTCCCACCGGGTATATTCGCCATGGTCTGCCGGAACGTTGGACTGCCCTGGTCCAGGTTGACAATTATCACCTTGGTTACCGGAAGCTGAAAAGCCTGCTCGTCATTGGCAATATTGCCAAACATGAAATAGAACAGCACTGGAACGAGCAGCGGTATAACGAACATGAAGATCAGGGCGAAGGCGCTCCGGAAGGAGCGCGTCATATCTTTGAGAGCAATGTCGAGAATTTTCATAGTGACTCCAGGTTTGAGAGCGTAGAGATTAGAGAGTAGTGAACCAATCTCTGATCTCTATTCGCTTATCTCTAGTCTCTAATCTCTTAATGCTCTCCCCGTCAGGTGCAGGAAGACGACTTCCAGGTCGGGCTCCTGGATATCCACGGACGTGATGCGCACCCCGCTTGCCGCGGCCGCGTCGAATAAGCGCGGCAATACCTGGTTGCTGTCGTCAACCAGCAGGGTCAGGGTGCCATTTTCAGCATCTACCTGCTGGACACCCGGGGTCTTCTTCCAAGCCTCGGTGACACGCGACGACTCGGTGTTGATGGTCAGGGTGATGCGGTCGGTCTCACCCACGATTTTGACCAGTTCACCGTGCGTCCCGAAGGCGATCAACTTGCCATGATCCATGATAGCGATATGATCCGAGAGTTCTTGGGCTTCTTCCATGTAGTGGGTAGTGTAGAGTACGGTTGTGCCTTCCCTCTTGAGCGCCAGGACCGAATCGAGAATATTGCGACGGGATTGTGGGTCAATGCCTACGGTAGGCTCGTCCAGGTACATGATCTGTGGCCTGTTCAGCAGGGCCACGCCGATGTTGACGCGCCGCTTCATGCCGCCCGAATACTTCTTGACGCGTTCCTTTGCCCGGTCGGCGAGGCCGATCACCTCGAGCACTTCGTCCACACGGGCTTTGAGCGCCGCGCCGCGCAGGTCGTACATCTTTCCCCAGAAGGTCAGGTTTTCGCGGGCCGAGAGATCCTCGTACAGGGCAATCTCTTGTGGCACTATACCTAGGACGGACTTGACGTCCATCGGATCCTTGCGGACGGAGTGGCCCAATACTGAGGCGTCGCCGTCATCGGGACTCAGCAGGCAGGAGAGCATGGAGATGGTGGTAGTCTTCCCGGCTCCATTGGGACCGAGCAGGCTGAAGATCTCTCCCCGCTCGACGCTGAAGCTTACGCCGTCCACGGCGCGGATTTCACCGAAATGTTTATGGAAGTTCTGGACTTCGATAGCCTTGGTATTCATATTCACTCCACAAAAAAATTGTTGCTGAAGTATACCGGAATTAGCCTGAAATTGCTGTCATTTCTGCATTACGTTGCTTGGTGCAATGGCAAATTCCGGCACCTGCGTTACAATTTATGTACGTCGAAAAAGCGATTTTGTAGTAGACCTGAAAGATTGTCACCTAATGAACAGCCGCGAGCGATTTCTTGAAACGATGCGTTTTGGCGCGCCCGATCACGTCCCTTACTTCGAGGAGGGCTTACGCGAGGAAGTGCTCGAAGCCTGGCGGGAGCAGGGGCTTGCCTCGGCTTCTGACCTGGCGAAGATGTTCGTCACCGACAAGCGCGAAGAGATCATCCTGGATGTAGATCCTCATCCCTCGCCGAGGCGCTGGCCGACGACCCAGGCAGAGTTAAAAGCATTCCGGCATCGGCTCGATCCCAATCATCCATTCCGCCTGCCGGAAAACTGGCAAACGAGCCTGCCAGTTTGGAAACAGCGCGACCATGTGCTGATGATGCGGGTGCATCGCGGCTTTTTTCTGAGCATGGGTGTGGAGGACTGGCACAGGTTTTATGAAGTCATGGCGCTGACGCGCGACGATCCCGCCTTCGTACGTGCGCTGATGCAAGTCCAGGGTGAGTTCGTCGCCGCCCTGACCGAGCGTGCTTTGCAGGAGGTCGAGATTGATGCTGCTATTTTCGGTGAGCCGATTGGCGGCAACCGCGGGCCGTTGATCTCGCCGCGCATGTACGCGGAGTTGGTGCTGCCGAGTTACCAGCCCGTGCTGGATGTTTTACGGCGCCACGGTGTGGAGGTGGTCATTCTGCGCACCTACGCCAATGCCAGGGTGCTGCTGCCGGTTCTGTTCGAGAATGGCTTCGACTGTTTGTGGGCGTGCGAGACGAATGCCGAGGCGATGGATTACCGTTCCTTACGCCGCGAATTTGGCAGCAGCCTGCGCCTGATCGGCGGCATTGACCTGGATGTGCTGCGCGAGGAAAAAGAGGCGATCCGGCGCGAGGTCGAAGAGAAAGTCCCGCTGCTGTTGAGAGAAGGGGGTTATGTGCCGCTGGCGGATGGCCGGGTGCGGGAGGATGTCTCGCTGGAAAATTATATTTACTACCGACGGCTCTTGCAGGAGGTCACCCGGCCGGCAGCGGCGTAGCCAGCCAGGAAAGGTGATCGGCCAGCAGTTGCTTGGCCTGCTGAATCAGCTTCTGGCGAGGATTTTCTCCTAACTCTTCGGTTGTGACCGGCGGCGAAAAACTGATGAAGGGGGATACGAAGAGTCTGCCAGGAAAGAACAACTGCTGGAGCACCTGCCCAAACTCGGCGATGCGGCGTTTCTCCCAGTCCACCCGGCCCAGGCGGGTCAATGGGTGGTTCACCCAGCGCGGTGTCAGAAATCCGCTGGCGATGGAGAGCACCACTTTGACCTGCGGAGCCATCCGTAGGAACAGGTTAATGGAGGGCGACCAGTTCTCGAGGTGCTTTTCGGCATCGGTGGAGAGGGCAGGGTCCGGGTCAAGGCGACCGGTGCCGAAGAGCAGCAGTGAGCCGCCCTCTTTCAACTGACGGATTCCGGCGCGTGCCGCCGCCATGCGGTCACGCGGATCGTCTGTCAGGAAGATCAGGTGCTCGCAGGCGTGAGGTAGATTTTTCAGGTATTTGATATCGCTCGAAATGACCTTGAGGTCAAGCCGGTTGATCTGCGACGGCACGACCACGATATCGTATGTGCCGACGTGGTTCGAGACCACCAATAGCGGACCTTCGGTTGGCACGGTCTCCGCGCCGCGCGTCGTCACGTTTTTGACCCAGTGGCTCATCATCCAGGCGCAGGCGGCGGGAAACCCGTCGCTGCGGATCATTCGGTCGGCGGCCAGGCCGATAGCCGATAGCCGGTCAGCGGCGCGGCGGAAGAACAGGCCAAAGGTCCGGCGCGCTATGGCTGTTTTCCGCAGGCCGACCGCGTTGACGATCTCGTCCAGCAGGGTGTCGGTCAAGGCTCGGATGCGTTCGTCCATATCCCAAAGTTTAACACAGGATGCTTATTTCGGTTACCCTTGCGAAGGTTATCAGTCTTCACAAGAGTGGGCTGCTAGGATTTGGTAGAATCACTCCATGCTGACTCTCGACTTGGAACGACTCAAAGCGTATCGTGCGCGGACCTTTCGCCTGCTCGCCGCGAACCATATCAATTCCCCGGCTGGGGCCTTGGACTTTGTCAACGAGCGCGGTTTCACGTATTTCTGGCCAGTCAAAGGTGTGGATCTGCCCTCGCTGTGGGAGGCGGTTGGCGGCACTTATCCCGTCTCCAGTGACCACGACGATCCCTTTCACGTGACTTGGCGCTGGAAGGACGATACGCTCGACAAGCGCATCTGGTATTACGGCAAGATACTGCGCCGAAAGGCGACTTTCATTTCGCTGGAGGTCGCGCCTTATTTCTATGCCCTTTCGGAGAATTACGGCTCACCGGAAGAGGATTACTTGGTGGCCTATGAGGCTGGCCGCCTGACCCAGGCCGCCAAGCAGGTCTACGAAGCCCTGCTCGACAAGGGCGCGCTGGATACGATTTCCCTGCGCAAAGAGGCGCGGCTGATGAACGC
>Ga0116202_10001555_pt1 | contig 13463 bp, 13 predicted proteins | sample LakKivw325mmetaG_FD_94479 | JGI IMG/M metagenome (GOLD analysis project Ga0116202, IMG submission 94479) | Anoxic lake water microbial communities from Lake Kivu, Rwanda to study Microbial Dark Matter (Phase II) - Lake Kivu water 325m metaG | ecosystem: Environmental > Aquatic > Freshwater >...
ATGTCGGCATCCACCATGATCATGACCAGTTCCTCGAAGCCTACCTTCGGACTCCACCCCAGCTCCCTGACCGCCTTGGAAGGATCGGCCTGCAGCTCATCCACCTCAGTTGGCCGCATGAAGCGCGCATCCTGCTTTACATGCTTGCGCCAGTCCAGCCCGGCATAGGCAAATGCGCTCTCGATGAACTCCTTGACCGAGTGCTTACGGCCTGTGCCGACCACGTAGTCGGCCGGCGCCGCGGCCTGCAGCATCTTCCACATGATCTCCACATATTCCGGGGCAAATCCCCAGTCGCGCTGCGCATCCATGTTGCCCATAGTAATATGATCGGTTTTCCCGGCCAGAATCTGCGCAATGCCGCTGGTGACCTTGCGGGTAACGAAGTTCTCACCGCGGCGGGGTGACTCATGGTTAAAGAGGATTCCGTTGCAGGCGAAAAGGTTGTACGCTTCGCGATAGTTTACCACAATCCAGTATCCGAAAAGCTTGGCAGCGGCATACGGGCTGCGCGGGTAAAACGGTGTGCGCTCACTCTGAATCTTCTCGGCCACCTTGCCGAAGAGCTCTGAACTTGAGGCCTGGTAAAACCTGGGCTTGAGCTTGGTCTCGCGTATGGCGTCCAGCAGCCTCAACACTCCGATTCCGTCAACCTCCGCACTGTACTCGGGCACTTCGAAGGAAATCTGCACGTGGCTCTGGGCAGCCAGGTTGTATATCTCGTCCGGCTGCACCTTCTCCAGCACCCGGTTCAGATTGGAAGAATCGGTCATATCCCCGTAATGAAGGAAGAGCCTTTCCTTTTTACTGTCGCTGCCGAACTTGATATGGTCCAGCCGTGTTGTGTGAAAGGTGCTGGCGCGGCGCACTATGCCGTGCACCTCGTATCCCTTGCACAATAAGAGCTCGGCCAGATAAGAGCCGTCCTGGCCGGTAATGCCCGTGATAAAAGCCTTTTTAGCCATCTCTCTCCTCTAACTGATAACTCGAAGGGTATTATTTATCGAATATCCCAGGGAAACTGTTCACCGTTGAGGCACCGCTTCCAGCGTTTCAGGTCCTCTTCGACCATGATCTCCACCAGCGTGTCGAACTTAACCTGGGGCTTCCAGTCCAATCTGGACCGCGCCCTGGCATAATCGCCCTTTTGCACGACGATATCGGTCGGACGCATCAGAGCGGGGTCGGACTCGACATAGTCGGACCATTTCACGCCGGCAACCTGGAAAGCCCTGCGCGCGAATTCCTCCACGCTGTGCACCTGCCCGGTAGCGATAACGTAATCGTCAGGCGCGTCCTGTTGAAGCATCTGCCAGGCCGCTAGCATGTACTCTGGAGCATATCCCCAGTCCACCTTTGCACTTATGTTGCCCAGCGTCAACCGGCTCTCCTTGCCCAGCGATATCCTGGCCACGGCATCGGTGATCTTGCGCGTGACGAACTCGATCCCCCTCAGCGGCGACTCATGGTTGAACATGATGCCGTTGCAGATAAACATGCCGTAGCTCTCGCGATAAATCCTGGCCATCCAGTGGGCGTAAAGCTTGGCCGCAGCGTAGGGATTGGCCGGTTTGAAGGGCCGGCTCTCATTGTAAGCACTGCCGTCCCCGGCGCCGTAGAGGTCCCGCGTCGACGCCTGGAATATCCTGGAATGCCGACCGGCCTCCCGTGCAGCTTCCAGCAGGCGGACAAAACCCAGGCCGGTTATTTCGCCGCATTCTACAGGTAGCCTGAAGGAGCTTCCCGGGGAGCTGTGCGCCGCCAGGTTATAGATTTCATCCGGGCCGCTGCTTCCCACCACCTCAAGCAGGGCTTTACTGTCCGCCATATCGGCCTGGATCAGCCTGACCTCGTCATATACATCAAGGTAGCGAAGTCGCCAGCAGGCCTGAGAACCGGTATTCATATCCAGGCCGAATACCTCGTAGCCTTTTTCGAGCAACAGCTGAGTAAGGTAGGCCCCGTCCTGGCCGCAAACGCCCGTTATCAAAGCTTTTTTCGCCATAGCTGATTTCAACGTACCCGGACGCGGCTTATCATATCACGAGCGATTTAAAAGGGAAACCCGCTCAAATAAAAAGGGGACGGCATGTACCGTCCCCCTCGTTATCCTGATGAGCTGTCAGTTCAGCTTCTTGACCACCCGCACAACCTGAACAATCAAGGCAAAGATATCCTCTTTTTTCTTGTAAGGGGCGATTACCATCCGGTCTCCCTCCATCTTGAGGCAGAGGTCTCCGGGCACCGGCTCCATGTCTTTACCATAGATAATGATGTCACCCTTGTGTACAACATTATCGTACTCCAGGTCGCTGGATTTAATGCCTATCAGCTTCATCTCTCTACCTCCGCTTAAGGCCAACTCCCTCGGCACAAAGACATATTCTATTATTTGCCTGCTGTCAATTGCCGAGTAAACCGGGACCACGGCTGGCAGCGATAATTGTAGTTCATTCATTATCTCATAGGGTGTTTTCTTTAGCAAATCATCCCTGGGACCTTTTTCAAGCACGAAATTGCTCAGTTCGTTGATAGGCACTTTAAGTGCGCGGGACAGCTTGTTCAACGATGCCAGGGTAACCGACTTATAATCGCCCTTCTCTATGCGGCAGATGAACGAAGCGGACAGGTCCGCCAGCTTGGCCAGCTCGGCCTGCGATAGTCCCCGCTTGGACCGCGTTTCCTTTACATAGTCACCTAACATAGCTCTTTTCCACCTTCCACAAGACTAATAGTTTACCATAGTAAATATTTTATGCAACGGACCAAAATAGTAAAAATGAAACTTCAGGCCGAGCTTTACAGGATAATGCAGCAGGAAAAGCTGACCAATGCCAGGCTGGCCTCCAAGCTGGGGATATCTCCGTCGATGCTCTGTCTGGTCCTGATCGGAGATAAGAAGCCGGGAAGGCGTTTTCTTCAGGGGCTGGCGACGCATTACCCCGATATCTGCCTGAAGTATTTACGCGATCAAACACCGGCCAAACCGCAGGGCGGTTAGAAAACATGAACTTATATATCCCTGAAACAACCCGGCATATCGTTTTACCCGGATGTGTCTTTACTAAAGTGAATGAAGAAATAACAGGGAGGCAAGTCCCGGCAGTCTGACAGGAATGTGATCCAGCGGCCCCGGGCCGACGACCTGGCCAGGGCGATCCGGTGACCGTGGAAATAATTTGTTGGAGGTTTTTCATGGAAAGTGAAGGTTGGACCATTGGGTTGGTGTCTGCATTCATAGCCGTAGCAGTTCTTACCGGTGTCATAGTGGCCTTCTCAATGCTTACATGGGTGCTGGGCAATGTTTAAGCGATTAACCACCATAAAAATCGGTACCCTTGAATTCTTATACAAGTTCCTCCTGGTACTTTTCATCATCATGCCGATATGCATGGGCGGATGCTTCTGGATAGGAGTGCAGGCGGATGCTGCGCTCAACATCCACCTGCTGAAATTCATCATGCCGTTCGTCGGTTCGCTGATCGGCCTGTTCTTCACCGCGCTGCTTCTCCTGGCAGGACACAAGAATGTTCCCGCAACGGTTGAGGAACCCGCTAAATCATATTCCGACATCCTGGTGAGCAGTAGATCGGAGATCACTGAAACAGCTTCGCAGCCGAAACCGTCCATACCGCGCGCCGGACTAGTTACACCATATTCTGTACAGGGAGGTAAATAGTACATCTCATTGCTCTACCGGGTAACCCGCATCTACCCAGGCGCCGAAATTGCCTTTGAGGGCGTACACATTCTTAAAACCCGCCTCCTTGAGCAAGCCGGCAGCCGACAACGGAGCACCCGTCCAGTGGCTGTAAACTACATATGTCGCGTTCTTGTCCCAGTCTGACATCGCCGCTGGAATCACACTTTTGGGATAGTTGACTGCGCCGGGCAAATGGCCCTTATCGTAGAAACGGTTCGATAGATCAATAACGACCACGTTAGTAGTCTCGTCCAACATCTGTTTAGCTTCCTGGGGAGTAATCCACATAGACGAGATACCTGACGTGGTCTGTTTATATGTGAATCCAGCAATCACCACCGCCACAATTGTGAAAAAGACCGCATAGAATACCATTGCATGTGACGCTTTCACTGATGTGCTCCTTTATTTTATTTCCGCTGTTTCGACCGTAATCCGTTTACTAATCGAAGTAACCGTCACCTTGTTCCTTGCAATAGCCCGCCCGGGTGTACCGGCAGTTCAACATGGGCTGTTTACACCAGGCAAGCTGAAACTCTTTGTTTGTGCCACTGGTGTCTTTATTAAAGTAAATCATATGAACGCCTTTTAAACATCGGTTACGGCATTTATTTTTTTACAGAAATCAGTAAGGAAAAGGCGTACCGCAAAATGCTTAGTGGCGACAAGGGTTTCCAGTATTTACCTTATTAAATCGGTTATATCGTAGCTATTTCAGGATTATACGATATGGCTGTTTGCTGCGGTAACGGGCCGCCGGAACAGGCTGTCTTTGCCCCGTGCATCCCCCGGATTTACGGTTTTATGCAGTATTGTAAATACCGCAAACTAAGTGAAAGGAGATACGGACAGTTTCAGATCCAGATGAGGTGCCGGTGGTTGTCCGGCTAGAGAAGATACATGTTTTCCGCTTCGCGCAGCAGCGACTCGCGGAAGCCGGGGTGGGCTATGCTGATTATGTCCAGTGCGCGGTCCCTGGTCGATCTACCCTTCAGATTGACCACGCCATACTCGGTCACAAGGTAATGCACATCCATCCTGGGCGTGGTTATAACTGCTCCGCTGCCCAACCTCGGCACTACCCTTGACACCTGCCCATTTTTGGCTGTGGAATAAAAGGCCAGTATGGATTTGCCTCCCTTAGAATTATAGGCGCCCCGAACGTAGTCGAGCTGGCCGCCCGTGCCGCTGTACTGAGAACCTCCCAGGGATTCGGCATTGCATTGCCCCAGCAGGTCGACCTGTATGATGGAGTTGATCGAAATCATGTTATCGTTCCTGGCAATAACGGCGGGATTGTTGGTATAGCTGACCGGATAGCTTTCCATACTGGGATTGTCGTGCATAAAGCGGTACATCTGGCGCGTACCCTCCGCCACCGTGAAAACATGCTTCCCCGTATGCATATTCTTTCTGCGCCCGGTGACCACACCCTTTTTAATTAACTCCACCATGGCCGGGCCGAAAACCTCTGTGTGCACGCCCAGGTCCTTGTGTTTGATCAGCTTCATCGCTATCACATTGGGCAGGCCGCCGAATCCCAGCTGGAGCGTTGCCCCGTCAGGGACAAGGTCGGCAACCAGTTTTCCGATGATCTCATCCTCCGGCCTGGGTCCGGGCCATTTGAATGCGATCAGCGGCGAGGTATGCTCCACAATTGCATCCACTTCTGAGATATGCAACAGTGAATCGCCGAATACCCGTGGCTGGTTCTTATTGACTTCCACGATAAGACGCTTGCAACACCTGGCCACGGTTGACGTATAGTCGTTGGCGGTACCAAAGCTGAAGAAGCCTGATTTGTCCATGGGCGATACCATGGTAACCATGACATCTATGTCCAGGTTCTCCCGCATCAGCCTCGGCACCTGGTGAAAATGGTTGGGTACGTAATAATTCAGTCCGACTTTGACGGCAGAACGCGTGGACTTGCTGACGAACCAGGAGTAAGCCTGCACACAGTCGCTGAGGTCGGGGGATAGCAGGCTCCTGGAAACGGTGGGCGTGGGCAGTAAAGAGTGGACCTTTAGATTGTCGAGAGCACCTGCCCGCACACGGTCGGCAATGGCCTGCAGAAGGGCGGGTGGTTCGGCTGCGGCCAGTCCGTGCACAATAGTGCTGCCGCTCTTAATGCCGCTCACCGCCGCTTCAGGCGTGGTAAGCTTACGCCTGTACTCCGATTTAGGAGTTAACATTGTCAGGCGCTGAAGCCGGAAACGGCCTCAGCTTCATCCCCGGCTATATTGAACAATTGCGTAAATCCGGCGATGTCGAAGACCTCTCTGATATTGGGTTTCATACAGCAGAGCTTGATATCACCCTGCTGCTTGCGCGCCTTCTTGAGCTGGGCCAGGAAGACACGCAGGCCTGAGCTGCTGATATACTCCAGGTCATTCAGGTTCAGCACTATCTTGACCCTGCCTGCTTCTATCAGCGAGTCGATCTTCTTCTCGGCCTCTGCGGCGCTGTAGGCGTCAAGCCTCCCGCCTACGCTGATAACATGCACATCACCTGTTTGTTTTTCGGCCAGATCCAATGGGGCCTCCTTCTAATCTCTGATACTTTTATACGCCTTCCACACTGGAAAATACTCTATCAAACCTGGCAAGACCATCGTCAATAACTGCGTCCGTATCGGCCATGCTGGTATAGACCCGCGAGCCGGCCAGTGTAATCAGCCCACTTGCCATGTAGGCTGCGCCCATTTCTTCCATCATGTGCTTGCGCGGCTTCATCTCCTTGAGAAGCTTGAGCGGATTGCGGAAATCGAGCAGCATCACACCCGACGTCTCAAGGTGAACTATAGAGCCCTGATTATACACCACAAAAGGTAATTTGTATTTATCTATTATGGCCTGCAGTCCCCGGGTTAGACGGTCACCCGCCTTGCCGGCAAGCACCGGCGCGTTGGTCTTCTCCATCTCGAGCAGGCTGTAATATCCCGCTGCGCAGGAGAGCGGATTGGCCGAAAGTGTCCCACCGACGTAGGCCCTCTCTGCCGAAGCCCCACCTATACCGGCCGCGAAGCACTGAATTATATCGGCCCTTCCACCCACGCCGCCTGCCATGGGATAGCCGCCCGCCACGCACTTGCCGAAGATGGTCAGGTCGGGCTTTATATTGAAATATCCCTGTGCGCCGCCCATACCCAGCCTGAAACCTGTTACCACCTCATCGAAAATGAGAAGTGCGCCGAACTCGGTGCAAAGCTCTCTTACCTTTTTATTAAAATCAAAAGGCACGGGACGCGTGCCGCTTTCGGGACCAACCGGCTCCACTATGACGGCGGCCGTGCCTCCGAACATTCGGTTCCTGGCAAGCAGCCGTTTCAACGCTCCCACATCGTTGGGGAAAAACTCCTGCGTGCCCGAGCTGCAGCCGGAGGGAATACCCTTGGCCTCATACCTGCCGGTGCCCGGTATGTGCATGCCGTAAACCATCTGGTCACTCCAGCCGTGATAGGCGCCGCCCACTTTTATGACCTTCTTCTTTTTGGTGAATGTGCGGGCCGCCCGTATGGCCGCCATGACGCTCTCCGTGCCGGAGCCCAGCATGCGGAACATCTCCACAGCGGGCATGAAGCGGTTGATCAGTTCCGCCAGCTTCAGTTCATACTCATGAAAGAGGCCGGTTACAGGTTCGCAGGTCTTCAGCATCTCTATGATCTTGTCGCGCACCGGGGCATAGTTGTTGCCGAGTACTATCGGCCCGCCGGCCTGCAGAAAATCGATGTACTGGTTTCCATCCACATCCCAGAGATAGGCTCCCTCCGCTCTATCTATAGCGATGGGGAAAGGATGATTGAAGGCCAGATTATGCTGGACTCCGCCCGGTATGAAGCGCTTGGCCTCATCCGTCAATGTCTTCGACCGTTTGCATTTGGACTCGAAATAATCGAGGTACTCCTGCATTTTCTCAGGCCGGATCCTTCTCATCGGCTGGCCTACCAGCGCATACAGGCGTCGATAGACCTCGTCGACGTCGTGGTATTGCGAAATCGAGTAACGCTGCTCTTCTGTCATGATCGTCCTCCATGTTCAATTATACTGTCCGGGCCGTTCTTCCGCCCGGCAGCGAGGCGTTACACGCCCTTTTTGAACGGGTCGCCCCACAGGTTGACGATGGCTGCCAGCTCTTTATGGGACTTGGCGTATTCCTCCAGTGTAACTCCCTTCAAGGTAGCATCGATAGCCTGTCGGAAAGCTTTGCCTCCGGCTATCGGGCCCTGCGGATGCGCATGAATGCCTCCACCCGAGCCGATAACGATATCATTGCCAAGTATCTGCATTACTTTGGGCACCATGGTGGGCGTAATGCCGCCGGAAGCCATTGGCCAGGTCGGTTTCAACTGGTATAGCGGGTATGTAAGATTCCTGGCCATCGTTTCGAATTTATCCGAGATGACAGGCGCCTTCCCGTAAGGGGCAGGTATAACCACGATGTCGGCGCCGGCCAGGCGCGGCAATTTGCCAAGCACCAGGTGTGAGCTTATGCCGTGCAGCGGTGACATATAAAGTGCACCGGCGACATCCATGTGGGCCAGGATCGGCACATTGATCTTGGGATCCTCGGCCAGAGCCTGCAGAACAGTCAGGCCGACGGCCACGTAGTTGAGCATGATGGCGTTGGCTCCCAGCTCGACAGCCCTTCGAGCATTCTCAAAGACCTTGGGGACGCTGTCACTGACATTCACCGAATAAAGGGTATGCTCTCCCGTTTTCTCAAAGACCTGCTTCTCGATCTGCATGTAACGCTTGACACGGCCGACCATAGAGTTGAACGAGGCATCGGCTATCAGTTCATCATCCTTGATGATGTCGCATCCACCCAGCGCGGCCTGTTTGAAAAGCTCGGCGCCCACCTCCAGCGGATAGCCTGTGCAGGGTTTGACCATATTGTTGAGCAGGGGCCTCTTCTTGACACCCAGCAGTTTGCGTATACCCTCGATGCCGAATTTAGGTCCCTTAAAGCCGGCTACGTACTTTTTGGGGAACCTTACGTCGACCAACTTGATCTGTCCCCCCATGGAAATATTGCCGACTACAGCGGTCAGCATCATGGGAATCTGCGAGCCGATATTGACCAGGGGGAACGCAATCTGGACAAACCAGCTCCGCTCCTGCAGCCCAGCCGGCAATACGAACTCGTAGTCAGGCAGCTCGTATACTCCAATAACCTTGGCCACATGCTGCCTGCGGACCTCGGGCGTCTCGCCCGGCACCGCTACCCAGGTTCCAGTGCTCTGTTCAATTGCCAGCAGCGGCGCAACCTTGGGCATGGGCAAGGCTGCAGGGCCAGTAACAACATAGGTACCGATGATGTATTCGTCGTAATCTACCCCGTCGGGCAGCGCCATGGGTTGGCTCAGCATATCTTCTCGGTTCATATCGTCCTCCTTTTATTAAACCTGTTCACAACGGTCTTTATTAATGCTGGTGTAGAAGCCCTTCAAATCAGTATAGAGCTCCTTGTAGTGCATATATAGAAAATCATATACTTCCCGGTTGGCTGGCCTTGGCTCAAACGTAAACTCGGCGGAAACCACATCTTTCAAGCTCTCAAAGTCCTTATATATGCCCAGCCCCACGGCTGCCGTCATTGCTGCGCCGACTGCCCCGGCTTCCTGCGGATTTTTCACAGGCTGAATGGTCTTTCCGGTCACATCCGCAAGTACCTGCATCCAGGGATGACCGAGGGCGCCTCCGCCTATGACACGCAGCGAAGGCAGCGGGAATTTGAATTTTTTCTCGATCACCTCGATTATCCATCTCAAGTTATAGGCCACGCCCTCGTAAACGGCCTTGATTAAATGTTCGCGGGTGTGTTCCGGGGTCAGGTTAAAGAAACCGGAACGGATGAAAGCATCGGCCACCGGGGCCCTTTCTCCGTACATCCAGGGCGTAAATATAAGGTAATCGGATCCTGCCGGCACCTGTTCCACCCTGGTATCCATGAAACCGAATATGTTTGTCATATTCGCATCGGCTTTCTCCAGCCTGCACATCTCATCTCCCAGCCAGCGCAGGCATCCACCGGCCAGTTCCATCTGGCCCAGCAGGAGGATCTTGCGTGGATCGGCCGACTGTGTACTGACTACACCGCTTTTACCCGAGAGTATTTTCTCCGTTACCACGCCTACCCAGGCCGATGTGCCCATGCTGATATGCCCGCCGCCCTCGCCCATCGCGCCGGAGCCGACAGCAGCCGACTGTATATCTCCGGTGCCTCCCATCACGGGTGTCCCCTCGAGCAAACCCATCAGAGCGGCAGCCTCGGCATTCAATCCGCCGATCTTATCAGTGGAATTGCACAGTGGGGCCAGTTTCCTCGTATCGAAGCCCACATATCCGAAAATCATCTCCATCCAGGTTTTCTTCTTCAAATCCAGCCCGAAAGCCGAGGCATTGCTCCGGCTCATATACATCTGTCCCGAGCAGCGATAGTTGAGATAGCCGCTCACATCGAGGAAATATTTCATCCGCCTGTACACGTCCGGCTCGTTCTTTTTGAGCCAGATCAGCTTGGGTATTCCATCCTTGCCCGTGATGGATGCGCCGGCTATGGCGGTGAAAACCGCGGGCCCGAGAAATTTATTCATTACATACCTGGCTTCCTCCGGGGCCCTGCTGTCAAGCCAGATTATGCCGGGCCGGAGCGCCACACCCGCATCATCCACGGGCACGATGCCTATTAATTGCGAGGAGTTGATTACGCAAAGTACGTCCGACGGGGATACGCCGGTTTCAGTCATTAACTGCTTGGTTGAGCTGGTCATGGCCTTCCACCACTCTTCCGGATCCTGCTCGGCCCAGCCCGGCTTGGGATATTTAATATCGTAGGGGCAGACTACCCGGCCGTGTACCTTCCCTTCCACATCCACAAGAACAGCCTTGGTGTTGCTGGTGCCGACGTCATGTGCAACTATGTACTTCGCCATAATATCTCGCCCCCCAAATCTTTCAGTGAAGTTGTTCGCTGTCGACTAAACCGTACATAATCATACACATTCGTTTGACCGGAATCAAACATGCTAATTGCTTCAGAATAAATATAATAGAAAACCAGTCTTGCTGTGATTAGAGAGCGACCGTTCACTCTCCACGATAATATAATATAATTGAATTACCTTGTCAATATAGGCGGGCGCTCACTCGTAAAAGGCGGCCGTTTCGGTTAAAATCTGGCCATGGTTCAGCCTGCACAGATGGCACATTGATATGGTAGTCGACAGATACCCTGCCTTATACAAATCAGGTGAGCTGAGCGAGAGGGCCGGCCGGTTGAAACGACGCCTGGCCGAATGCGATATCTGTCCGCGTGCGTGCCGTGCAAACCGCCTGGAATCAAGCAGCGGCTATTGCAGGTCTGGGGAAAAGATCGCTGTAGCCAGCCGCTGTGCCCATCACGGGGAGGAGCCGGCGCTTTCAGGGACAAGGGGCTCAGGAACTATTTTCTTCGGCAGCTGCAACCTGAAATGCATCTACTGCCAGAACAGCCAGATCAGCCAGGGGCACGGACCCTATGAATACGTTGACAGCACCGGTCTGGCCCAAATAATGCTTTACTTGCAGGACGATCTGCATTGTCATAACATCAACCTGGTTTCCCCCACGCATTACGTTCCGCAGATCGTTGAGGCGCTCTGCTTGGCGACGCCGCAGGGACTCAACATACCGATCGTATACAATACAAACGCCTACGATTCCTTGAAAACCCTCTGCGAGCTGGACGGCGTTGTCGATATCTACCTTCCTGACATTAAATACGCTTCCGACAAATGGGCCAGGAGATTCTCCGACGCCCGCAGATATGTAGAATACAGCCGGCCGGCTATAACGGAGATGTACCGGCAGGTGGGAAATTTGATCACGGACGATCAGGGAATCGCTCAAAGAGGTATGATACTCAGGCACCTTATCCTGCCCAACAGGCTGGCGGGAAGCGGGGAATCCCTCAGGTGGCTGGCAATGAGCCTGTCCAGAGATGTGACCCTGAGCATCATGGCGCAGTACTATCCCTGCCATTGTGCGCCGGGTGAGCCTTTGCTGTCGAGGCGGATAACCGCTGACGAGTACCGGGAGGTGGTAGGGATCGTAAACAGCCTCGATCTTGACAACGGCTGGCTGCAGCAATTGGACTCCGCCAATCATTACCTGCCGGACTTCCAGCGCGAAGGCCACCCGTTTTTACGCTAAGCAACGGATTACAGTCTGTCTTTCAGGTTGGTCCTGAAAACGGCCCGTTTTACGTTGCCTCCCGCCTTGTTCCATATCTCCTTGATGCGCGGGATATACATGAGGATTGGGACAAGCGTCACGAAGATGCTGTAAATGAACAGCCCCGTATCTTTGTACACGAACCAGGCGATCAACCAGAATGCAATGAAGGATATGGCATAGGAAACAGTCGGCCAGCGCGTTATGGCCAGCAGAATAAGGAACGCTCCCAGATATATCAGGTCTCCCAGGGGGATAGGGAACTTAACGGTTCCTATATCGACCCAGTTGATCCACGCCAGCAGGAAGGCCAGTATGCCAATGGCCGTAGCGCCGCCTTTTCCGCCCTTGAACTTGAGGAAGACCGGAAAATTGTGCCCTGCTATGACTGCGATGCCGGCGACCATCTCGACCGGGACGACCACATTGGGCGGCACCTGTAACCATATCGTTATAAAGTAGCTGAGCGTCAGGGCCAGCATGGCTTTACAGATATCGGTGGCGAGCACGAGCATGCCGGGCCAGAACCCGATGGCATAGAAGGTGTTCATGGCGCCCATATTATGGCTGCCGACCTGGCGTATATCCACGCCTTTGAATGACTTGCCCACCAGGTAGGCTGAAGGAATGCAGCCCAACAGGTAGCTTTCGATCGCGGAGATCACATATGCGAGCACGATATTAATCATATTTATTCACCCTTAATATTATAAGACGGGGATGCGGGAAATGTTACTACGTAGAACTGCGTATTTCCTTCAGAAACTGAGAAAAGTGTGCCGGGCTATCATAGCCACAGCTCCGCGCTGGTTGGTGTACGTGATCTCGACTGTGGTCGACATGGTCGGGCCAAGCTTTGTTTCCTTTCCCACGATACTGGCAATCTTGATCCGCGCGGCCAGAATATCACCCGCCCCTATGGGGGCCAGGAACTCGTATTCCATTCCACCGTCCAGGTTTCCCCTGGGAGCGCCTGCTGCGATCAGCTTCTCAACGAACACGAACATGTCAAACCCGCCGGTCACCGGCCATCCGACGAAGCCGGGCGGCGCTTTCAGCCGGCCGAAGGAGCTTTGCGCAGCATACTCCACATCGCTGTACATGGGATTCGAGTCGCCGACCGCCTGTGCAAACCTCTGAATGGCGCCCTCCTCTACCTTATATATAAGGAGCGGCTCTTCTTTACCTATCATCTTCTTCAGCGCTTCGGTCACAACGAATTCAGCCATTTTGTCCTCTCTTGAACCAGGTGCAATGCCTGTAAATTACGGAACATCGCCGGCTTCGATTGGATATCGACATTCAGCCGGCGATGTTCAATTCCGTGTTACTTAAAGGTTGCGAGACTATTTCGACTTGGACGGCAACAGTGCGGTCGCAGCTCCGGTGGTGTTCTTCTCACCCTTGGTGTTCTCGACCCAGATCTCGCACTCCACTGTGTGGTCCGCATCGTTCTTCTTGGTGATTTTACCCTTGCAGTACCAGGTATCACCATCCACTGGATCGTCGAAAGTCTTCATCTTGCGCGGATAGTCCATGCCGCG
>Ga0116202_10001556_pt1 | contig 13461 bp, 13 predicted proteins | sample LakKivw325mmetaG_FD_94479 | JGI IMG/M metagenome (GOLD analysis project Ga0116202, IMG submission 94479) | Anoxic lake water microbial communities from Lake Kivu, Rwanda to study Microbial Dark Matter (Phase II) - Lake Kivu water 325m metaG | ecosystem: Environmental > Aquatic > Freshwater >...
CGTCGCTGCCTTCCTGCGAAGTGCCAATAGCGGTCATAGCCATTTTGCCTAGCTTGTGTGCCAGGTCTACCAGTGTTTTGATCGTTTCCAGTGTGGCCCCCGGCGTGGTGCCAGGGCAGGCACGAGGATGACGTCTGCCCCGGCCGCGGCGAACTGCTCAATTGCCTCTGCAGAGACAATGCCCGCTGCACCCAACCCTGCACCGTGCATCTTCCCGGCCACGATTGTAACACGGTCGCCTATTGCAGCAACGATCTCACTTGTCGCCTGTGCAATGGTCTCGGTAGAGACGCCCGAACCGGGATTGCCAGTCAGCACCAGGTAGTCGGCTCCCAATTCGGCTGCGCGCCGGGCATTATCCACCGTGGCCACACGCCCACGATAGTCCTCGCTTATCTTCTCGGGAGGTACTGGCTCCAAATTGATGCCTACTGGCCGGCCCACCAGAGCCTTGACCTCGTTGATGGTTACATCCATGCCTACAGGCAGCCTGTCCAACAGAGGAATTCCGGCCAACAAGGGCATTTCCCCCTTGCGGTAACCCATCACCAGAGGATGCAGCACGTCGTATACGTTGAGCGTGATCAAATCTGCGCCGCAGGCCGCAGCTACCTCCGCATTAGTAACACCATCTATCAGCGGCAGCGTGGTACAAACCACCTCTGCACATATAGTGCGTCCCTCTGCAAGGCGGATGCTCTCCAATAGGTCTGTTTTACTCATGGCCCGGAAGTCGCTGGCGTTAGCATCAAGGATTCGTTTGGTCATCGGTAACAGTCTTTCCCTGACGTTCGATTTCCTGGCATAGATCTTGAACAGTGCGTTTGCCAAGCCAACGATGCCGTTCCGCTTCTGATCATGGCTCTTCCTTTTGACCTGGGAAGAACTGTGGCAAATGCTTTTTGTTCGCTTCCAGCAATTCCTCCAGCAGCGCTTTCGCCACCGTGTACGACGGCACGAGTGGATGGGTGAGCAACGCTTTGAGTGCTGTTTCCCGCGAGCCAGTGACTCCGGCTTCCACGGCATATTCCTCGTAGGCTTTCACTGTCTGGACCAATGGCCGGATGACCTGTGGCAGGTGGCCAATGTGAAGCGGACTGACCCCATGCCTGCCAACCACACAGGGCACTTCGACGGAGACTGCTTCGGGCAAGTCAAGGATGCAACCATCGTTACGGGTAATGACGATCTGGACATCCCGTCGGTCGGTGAGCAAGGAGGTAATCAGACGCACGGCCATCTCTGAATAATAAGCGCCCCCGCGCTTCATGAGCTCTGGCGGCTTGACCACTAGCTTCGGATCGGCGTACATCTTGAGCAGGTCGCCTTCTACCTCCTTGACCACTTCACCGCGCGTTTTCCCCGCTTTTTTCTCGCTCTCCACCATTTGGTCGTGGTAGTAGTAATAGGTTAGATAGGGGATAGGCGCCATACCTAGCAGACGAATCAAATCCGGCTCGAAAGGAAAGAAGGGGTTGTTAGTTGCCAGCTTGACCAGGTCTTCTACGTCCAGCATCTGCCCTTTCACGTACGCTCTGCGTATCCAAGCCAGGTGGTTGAGCCCTATCCAGTCCAGGAAGACCTCTTCGTCGGGCACACCTGCAAAAGCAGCCACGGCCATAATGGCATTGATCGGATTGTTACAGAGTCCAACAACTTTAAGCGGGGTGTGCTTCAGCAAGGTTTCGGTGATAATGCCAGAAGGATTGGTGAAATTGAGGTACCAGGCATTGGGCGAGTAGCGCTCTACATCGCGGGCGATGTCCAGGGTGACGGGAATGGTGCGCATCGCTTTCATAAAGCCGCCGGGCCCGGTGGTTTCCTGGCCGATGACGTTGTATTTCAGGGGGATCTTTTCATCGCGGATGCGAGCGTCTACGCCACCAACCCGAATTTGGGAGATAATGAAATCGGCTCCCTCCACAGCTCTGGGCCGATCCAGGCAGGTAGTGATGGCCGTGTTCAGGCCAGCATGGGCCATCATACGTTTCACCAGCCCACCAACCAACTCCAGACGCTCAGCGCTGATATCGTGCAGGGCAATCTCTCCCACGTCCAGTTGCTCACGGCGCTGGATAAAACCATCCACGAATTCCGGGGTATAGGTGCTGCCCCCACCAATGATGCAGATTTTGTTGATGCGGATCATCGTTTCACCTCATTCTCTAGTTCGGCGATACGCCGGTGTAGTTTGATAAACTGCTCGGTGTAGTCAATCTCCGCCCAGGCCAGGAGGAGAAGGTCAATAGCGTGCACCAGTAGAATGGAGAAGGGAATCTTCTCCCCGCGTGCTTCCCGGTGCAGGATTTCGGCCTGGAGCTTGTGAGCGGCAAGTTGCGCTTCATTAGCCTTTCTCAGGGCCTCTTCTGCCTGTTCCCACTTGTGGTTGGCAGCATAGTCTGCGGCCTCCCTGGCTGCACAGCGGGCATCGCCACCGTGCAGAATAAGGGTGCAAAGGGTTTGTTCCCAATCGGTCCCACAGGTTTGTTCAGACACGTGTGCCTCCAGCGATTGAAATTCGGGAACTCAGGTATCCAGAGTTTGGCATCTTGAACTCTGATTCCTGACTGAAGCTGCCACCTGGCAGTGGCTCAACGGGATCAGGAAGGCTCGGGTATAGGATCATCGCCGTCGCCTGTTGATGCCTGGGCAACGCTTATGGCGCAGCGGAAGCCGATGTAATCGTTGCGGCGGCGAGGGGTATAGGGGAGTCGTGAAAAGCAGCGGGCGGAATCGTGGGTGGCATCCCAGGTGCCGCCCCGCAAAGGCTGCAGTACGCGCCCGCCTGTTCCCGTCGTCCATTCCCAGACGTTGCCGCTCATGTCGGCTACCCCATCGGGGCTATCGCCTTGTGGTGAGAACTTGCCCACCGGCGTCGTGTCGAAGATGCGCGTTTCACAGGTGTTAGCGCGGTCTTTGTCCCATTCATCGCCCCAGGGGTAGATACGCCCATCCGTGCCTCGCGCGGCCTTCTCCCATTCCTCCTCGGTGGGTAGCCGCTTGCCGGCCCATTGGGCATAGGCGGCTGCATCGTCCCAATTGACCTGGGTCACTGGATGGTCGGCTTTGCCCTCAGGATAGTTACCACGTCGCCAATGCATGGGCATCGGATAGCCTGTGGCGTCTACAAATCTCTTGTACTCGGCATTGGTCACCGGGTATTTGTCTATGTAGAAAGCTTCGACATAGACGGGCCTTCTCTCCTCACCCATCAGGAATTCTCCAGCCGGGATATAGAGCATCTCCTTGCCGTCTCTGGCAGTTATGACTGCCGGGGGTTGCTGATTCATGTCGGTCTGCTCCCTTTCATTGCTGCTAATAAGACTTGCTGGCTGATTATACTATTCGATGCCGTATTGTCCAAAAGATGGGTTGGGGTATAATTACGAGCGTGATCCTCCACAACTACCACATTCATTCTCGTTATTGCGATGGTGAGGGCGAAATCAGGTCCTATATCGAGGAGGCGATTCGCCAAGGGTTGACATCCATTGGCTTCTCCAGCCATGCTCCGCTTCCCTTTCCCACCAATTGGGCAATGCCCCTGGAGAGCCTGCCACAGTATTGGGCCGAAATCAACGAGTTGAAGGCCAGCTACAGATCTCAGATCGAGGTCTATGCTGGCCTGGAACTGGACTTTGTTCCTGGCCTGGCCGACTTTCAACAACAGCACATCCTGAATCTGCCGTTCGATTATTTGATTGGCTCAGTGCATTTTGTGGGCGGTGAGCACGATAACAGCCTGTGGACTGTGGACGGGCCTTCCTCGGCCTTCGACCGTGGCCTCCGCACTTGTTATGGCGGCGACATCGAGCAGTTGGTGCGCGAATACTATGTGCGAATTCGGAGCATGGTGCGAGCGGGGGGAATAGACATCGTTGGCCACCTGGATCGCATCCTCTATAACAACCTGGACGAGAGGCACTTTTCCGAAGCTGCGCCCTGGTATCGCCAGGCAATAGAGGAGACACTGCAGACGATTGCGAAGCAGCACACAATTGTGGAACTTAACATGAGGGGCTGCTATGCGCCGCTTTGCTCGCCCAACCCCGGGCTCTGGATATTAAAGCGTTGCCGCGAACTTGGCATCCGTCTGACGATTGGAACTGATGCCCACCGACCTGAGTACGTAGCCAGAGGTCTGGAGCGCGCGGCTCAGCTTCTGCACAGGGCGGGCTACACCGCAATCTGGCAGCTTGCTTCTGGAAAGTGGATACCTCAATGCCTGTAGATTGGATAACAGGCCAGCGTAGACCATGTGGTGGGCCAAGCAAGAATGACCAAATCCCAATGACAAACCCTCAACCAGATGGGTTTTGGTCATTGGTCATTTGGATTTTCTTCCCTGCTTGCTGCTCACTGCTTTCTGTTGTAGTTGCCCGTTCAGCCACCACCATCCCACTACTACCAGCGCACACTCATAGGCCAACGTCATGACCGTAGGAAACGGCCCCTGTCCCTCCAGCCCCACCGTGATGGCGTTGTAGGCCAGCTCAATGCCTGCGTGGATGAGCATGGCATAAAGTAGCAGAGGCAGCTTTTTGTCCAGGATGGCCCGGCCTGCGATCGCTCCCAGGCAGGCATTGAAAACCAATAGGGCCAGCCGGTCCACCAGCGAAGCGATAGCGGCCAGGCTCAGGTCGGGTAGCGAACGTGCCGCCATCTCCGTTAGCAGAGGAGTGGAGATGTCGCCGAAGAGCAGACGAAATCCCACTCCCAACAAGGCAAAGCCGAGGAAAATCTTGGTAATCAGGCCCACGCCCAACCCCACGGCGATGCCGGAGGGCACAAGAGCGTCCCCTGCCACTCGTTTGTACCTCAGCAGCAGGTATTTCATTCCCTCAACGAAGAACCCGGCCAGTACAGCAGCGACAATGAATTGTATCGTGGTGCCATTAGGACCGAGAGATGCGGCCAGGATCTGGCGAGACAGGCTGGTGAAGAAATTCATCGGCAAGAGCGCTAACAGGAGCCCTCCAGCTCCCCACCAAATCAAGGCCCTGTCCACGGCCAGCGTGCGTCGCAGGATAAGGAAAATCACATAGCCTGGCAGCAGTACGAAGAGAAAACCCTGCGCGCAGAGCAGTAACCCTTTCAGAAACATATGGCTTCCTCTCTACCAGCCATATTTCTCAGGGCCCCACTCCTTGCGCTCCACTTCTTGTTTGAGGAGTAGCAGGCTGCGTTCTGGCACGTCCCCGCTGACTACCACGCCAGGGCCAATGGCCGAGTAGGCGCCTACCTTAGAGCCGGGCATAAAGACGGTATTCACCCCGGTGCGGCAAAAGTCGCCAATGAACGTGGCGTCAGAAGCGTGACGTGGGGTCTCCCAACGTCCCTTGACCTTGTGGGCCTGAGGTTGGTCATCAAAGCGCAGGGTGCCGAACACTGTCGCTGCGCCAATGTCCGTTGCCTCTCCCAGCACCCCCCATACATTGCAGTAATGCATGACCGTGCTGCGCCCAAACATCACCCCGTGTACTTCAGCGCAATGCCCGATCTTGCAGCGCGGTCCAAGGCTGGTGTGCTCGCCTATCCAGGCGTAGTCTTTTACCTGGGTGTGGGGGCCAATGTAGGTGTTGGCCCCGACAATGGCGCCATTAGTCAGCATGGTGTCCCTATCAATCCAGGCATTGCCCTCGATAACTACGCCTGGACCAATGGTGACACCCTCACCGACAACCAGGTGCCCCCTTACTTCTGCTCGTTCGGAGACCCGTGCCGTGGCGGGGATAACATCCGCAGTCAGGGTCTGTCCCAGGAACTCTAGCCAGAGGTAATTGGCAATGAGGATGTCCCAGGGCCTGTCTACGTCCAAGGCGAATGCAGCCGGTTCGACCGCCCGCACGGTCAGTCCATCCTCGATCATCATCTGAATGCTCTGTGCCAGGTCTGCTTCGCCCTGTGGAGGCATGCCACCGGAAGGGACAGCAGCGACGTAGCCTGGATGTGCTTCGAGATAAGGTAGGACGATTTCACGCTGGAAAACAAAAGCCCCGGCCAGGCGATGCGTGACGCTATGGCGAGGATGGGCGATTACCTCTTCTACCTGGCCCTTTTGCACCCGTATGGCTACGTACATAGTCTGGTTTTCCAGGATATGCAGGGGCACAGCCAGGACGAGCGGCACTCCCTTATCTTCCTTGTGTACAGAGAGCAACTTGGGCAAAGTAGCCAAGTCCATGAGCACATCGCCGTAGAGAACGAGGATGTGCTCATCTGTCACGTGTTCCAGGGCGTGATGTAAAGCTGGGGCAGTGCCTTGTAGAGGGTCGAAAGCCAGAACCTCTACCTTGGCCCGGCCTTTTCTACCCGGCGTAGTCATGCCAGCAGCTCCTACAGGCTGGCCTCCCCTGTTCGACACCAGGTGCCTCAGTTGAGCTTCGAAGCGCGAGTTTGAAACGACGATGATCGAAGTGCTACCTGCCGCCTCCAGAGACTCGATCTGCTGGCGCAGGAGGGCTGCACCGCCAATGGGGATGGCCGCTTTAGGACGGGTAGCACTGAAGGGCCAGATTTTGCTGCCTATCCCTTGAGCCAGGATAATCCCTGTGTTCATGATTATTTCTTTTGCTGTAGAGCATGCATGATCTGCTCGAACAGCTTCTCCCCATCCATCATGCCATAGGTCACCGATTCGATGTCCTCCACAGGGATGCCAAATGGCGTTGCGGCCTGGGTGATGGAGCGCTTCTTGAAACGCACCTGTGGGGCGATAAGGACGACGTCCACCGGTTTTGCCGCGAAATCATAGACCGCAGCTTCTGCGGCGGAGAGCAGCGTCATCTCCACCTCAACCCCTTTTATCTTGGCGGCCTCCTCGGTCTTAACCGCCAACAGGCTGGAAGATGCGCCCATCGCACAGAACATGAGAACCCGGATTTTATCCATTGCTTTTCCCTCGTTTGCCCTTTGCTAGGTACCTATCCGACAACTAGCAGATCTCACCTTTTCACAGCTTGTGCAATCTGTTCAAACAGTTTTTCTCCATCCACCATGCCATAGGTCACTGGATCAATGTTCTGGACAACAATGCCCAGGGGCTCCACCAGTTGCGAAATTGAACGCCGTTTGTAGGCCACTTGTGGTGCTACCAGCACAATGTCCACGGCGCGAGCCTTGAAATCGTAGGTGGTCGCCTGGGGCACGGTAATAGCGTGTATGTCCAGCTCGTGTCCTCGCCGCTGGGCTGCTTCCATGGTACTGGCCTCCAGCAAGCTAGAGGACATCCCCGCCGCGCAAACAAGCACAACCTTGTATTTGGCCACTGTCTCCTCCCCTCTCTTGCCTCAGAATCTGCTCAATAACACCAGTCCCGAAGTGTCACTGCAGGTCAGTTTCCGATCTCGCACGGTTGGGGTGCATCTCCTCCCAATATTCTAGAGTCCCCTGTTTCAGCGCAGGGTGGGGAAGAAAGCCCCATGAGCTTCAATGTAACCGTCCAGGATTCGCTTGGCGATCTGATAACTAGGCACCAACGGGTGCAAGGCCAGGGCCTTGAGAGCCAGTTGATAGGAGCCAGCGAGAGCAGCCTCGATCGTGAGGCGCTCATATTCCTTCACCTGTTTCATCAAGCCCAGGGCGTGGTCGGGAACGGAGCCTATGGCAATTGGCCGCACGATGGACTTGTCCAGGTAACAGGTGACTTCCACTACGTCCTGTTCGGTCATACCGGTGATGGCCCCACGGTTGGGAACGTTCAGGATGAATGTGCCCTGACGGGTGCCAGACAGGCATTCGATCACTCCCAGGGCTACGCCCTCGTATCCTTCCTCCTCCACCGCCATCTTCACCGCTTCACTTTCTGGCCTATGGCCAGTCTCAACAGCCATGTAGGTCTCGCCGCGCTTGACCAGATAAGAAACATAGGCCTCCCGCATCTGTTCCTCGCTGCCGTCTTGGCGCAGGCGTTTCAGTTCGGTAAAGAGCCACTCGTTCAACTCCTGGATTTCCTCCCCGCGCGTTCTTCCTGCATCCAGGATGTGTTGTACCGCTTCATCAGTATGACAGTAGAAATATAAGTATTCGTTGGGGATCATACCCAAGGCGGCAATGAACTGGGGTTCAAAGGGCAGGCCTGGTATAGCTTCGCCCCTCTCGGCCAAGCTGGAGATGAGCTGTGGCAGGATGTCGTGTCCCTTGAGGTAGGCCGCTCGTATCCAGCCCAGGTGATTGAGGCCGAAGTATTCGACAAAGAGCTCCTCAGGCGATACGTGCAGTACAGCAGCTATTGCCCGCCGCATAGCGGCCGGGTCGTCGCAAATGCCAACTATGCGCTGGAATCCGGTGTGGTTGGCTACTGCTTCCGTGATTAATCCAGAGGGATTAGTGAAATTGATCAACCAGGCATCAGGAGCCAATTCCTCGATCAACTTTACGTAACTGAAAATGGCCGGGATGGTGCGCAGGGCCATGGCGAAGCCGCCGGGGCCGGTGGTTTCCTGTCCGAGCACACGGTAGCGCAAAGGCACACGTTCGTCAATCACACGGGAGCGGATGCCACCCACACGGAAAGTGGTCAGCACATAGTCAGCCCCCTCGATGGCCTCATGAGCGTCCGTCGTCCAGACGGTGCGGAAGGAAGCGCTGCCCTCGCGTAACACAGGTTCGCAGACCATGCGGATCAACCCAAGGTGCTCAGAGTTGATATCCATCAGATAGAGGTCTGTAAGCCCCACTTTCTCTTGGCGGCGCAACACTCCCCTTAGCATAAGCGGGGTACGCACACCTGCTGTGCCGATGATGGCTAGTTTCAAGGCGTTTACCTCATCGTAAGATGGTCAGGAACAGGGGAGGGTGCCTGGCAAGCACCCTCCCCTGTATTCCCTCAATTGTAGAAGAACGCGGTTCTAGGCCCCCTCTTTCTCCAATACCTGGCGTTCCCAGGCGCGGAAGAACGGATACCAGATAATGCCTGGGATGATGAACTCGGTAAAGATGACCAGAATACTGGCCCGTATGTCATATCCTGTAGCCAGGTACATCAGGATAGGCGAGGGCAGCGTCCAGGGTGCGGCAATGGCCGTCGCCCGCACCAGGCCAAGCACATGAGCAGCATAAGCGACCGTGGCATTGATAAAGGTGATCACGATAAACGGAATGGCCATCACCGGGTTAAAGATGACCGGCGTGCCAAAGGTGATGGGCTCGTTGATGTTGAAGATGCCAGGCCAGATACCCAACCAGCCTACGCGGCGCAGGCGAGCCGACTTGGAGCGCAGCAGGTAGAAAGCCAGTGGCAGCGTGGCTCCTGAGCCACCCGGCACGACATAGCTGCGGAACAGGTCGGTGTAGATCCACGGCAGTGGCCTACCAGCAGCCAGGGCTGCTGCATTGTCGGCCAGGTTGCTGGTCCAGATGGGCGAAAGCACGATGCCAATGGTCAGGTCGCCGTGGATGCCCAGTGTCCACAGGAAACCATGCAGCGACTCGGCGATGGCGCAAGCCACATAGGAGGAAGCCGCAGGCACGATATGGGATAACGCCACCACGACCCCATGCGCGATATCAAGCCCCAGCACGACGCGCACGATCCAGGCCAGCGCAAAGACTACAATGGTGGGGATCAAAGCAATGAAAGCGGCGGTAATGGATGGCGGTACCCCGGGAGGCATGGTGATCACCAGGTTGCGTTTGACGAACCAGTTGTAAATCTCCACCGTCAGCAGGCTAACGATGATGGCGGTGAATAGGCCCTGGTTGTCAAAGTAAGTGCCAGGCAGTCCCTGCTCACCCCAGGCGCCCAGGATGGGGCTGGCGATGGTAATGAAGGCCAATAGCGACAGTGCGGAGGGCATCAGGGGATCGAGGCCTTTGCGTCGCGCCAGGTGATAGGCGATGGTGATCGAAGCGAACACAGCCAGCAGGCCGTAGGCCATATTGAATGGCACCCACAGCTTGCCAGCAAGGTCGGGATTGGCGTCCAGATAGTCGAGCCAGGACTTGATGGGGAATTGCAGGAACAGCAAGCTGAAAGCCCCGGTGATCAAAAGGGGCATCAGACCTGCCAGGCCATCGCGCACGGAAGCCAGATGGGGCTGGTCAAACAAGGGCGCCAGTGCCTCCATTGCATCCGACAGTCTGTCCGCCCAATTCTTCTTCTCAGCAGTTACAGCCATTTGAGTGCTCCTTTCTCCAGTGTTATAATGAGAATTTGACACAACCATGTGCTTCGATTTCTTCCCTTTGCATCACCTCCTTGTAACAAAGTGAGACCCGCCTGGGCGGAGAAAGCTCTCATTTGACTTGTGACGTGCAGACCCGGTTATTCTCTTGAAAGGTTCAATGAGGCAAGCTAAAAAGTCGGATTACCTGCGATCCTCTGGGTGCTTGAATAGTACACTAAAATGCATAGTCTGTCAAAAGAAATTGTCTAGCCCTTTTATTCAGCAGCAATACTTGAGGTTAAGGGGCTAGTGGGGAAAGCCTAGAGAGATGCATAGTGTGCTAACTCAGGTAGTGGCCACTAGCGTATCATCAAGTCTGGAACAAAAAACACGCCTTGATCTGTTTGGATCTCGAGTCTGGGCCAATGGCTGCCCAGCGATACAATCTTTGGGCCATTGGAGGTTAGTAGTGTCAACTCTTCTACTTTAGCACCGGTGACAGTGATGAACCAATCAAAAGCTTGGTTGAGTTGTACCTGCTTGTCCGTTAGACAACGGGTAGCGTCCACTATGATGTAACCCGTTGGTCCGCCTTGATAGTGGAAGTGCCATTCATCCGGAAATCCCAATTGGGCATACCAGGCTTTCTGGTGGGCTAGGATGTCTGCGAATCTCAGTCCAGGCTGCAAACTGGCGATGACAAATGCTTCCACAGTCGCTGCAGCGCGGTAAGCCCGTTTGATTTCCAGCGTTGGTTGGCCGAAGTGGATGCTGCGTGTCACGTTACCGTGCAGGCCCCAACGGCGTGCGACTGGGTGCAGCAACAGGTAACGCTCGATTGGCTTATCTGTGGGCAGCGGGTGACGATAGCGGAAGATGCGCTCGTCACTGCCTACGATGAGGACATCCAAGTCAATGCCATGTCTGATATGTTCGATGTGAAGCTGGATGGCAACCTCACGCTCAGTCATCCCTGGCTTTACCTGCGTGGCCAATGTTTCCAGGATCTCGCTCACCCGCTGCCCAAGCCAATGGCAGCGGTTCATCTCCAGGTCGGTGAGCGGGTAGTGCAAGTCAAGCAGATCGGGTTGGATGTACTCGGTTCCAGGGATGAGGGTATCGGCCCCCACCCTTTGGCCAGCCAAATCCCTCGCTCGTTCACGTGGATCTCCCTCATGCCAGCGCATCAAGACCAGTTCGTAGCCCTGGCCCGAGACCTGCTCCTCGATTAGCCGGTCTGCATCCATGCTGTGCGCCACAAGGAATTGCTTCTGCGGTGTGATGACGGCGCTGCCGACTCCAATCTCAGTACTCTCGATCACGCGGTTATCGCCGCCGCCTGTTAGCCAGGCGAAGTTATCGCGACGCGTGATGACAACGCCATCCAGTCCTTTCTTCGTCAGCCATACACGTACCCGTTCGCGTTTGAGAGCGGCGTCTTCGATCACACGCAGAATTGTAGCTTCACCAGAAAGCCTCTCGAAATTGCTCATTGGCCTTCCCTAACGTGGCATCCCAGCAGGTGTGAAGTTCCCTGGCAAAGAATGGTTTTCGTCCCTATCTTTCCTGAGCGATTAACAACGCACGTGAATGGTCATATCGCCCAGGCTCAATCTCCTGCTGAACCAGAAGATGTTGCCACCTTCACTACGACAGTCGGCGCGGTGTAACGAACTTTTTGGGCGTCTATGAGCATAGCGACGAGAATAATCAGGCCACGAATGGACTGGATCCAGAAAACGTCAACCTCCATCAGGTTAAGCCCTGAACTGATGGCTGCCATCAGCAGCACTCCACCAAAGGCGCCGATCATCGTACCACGCCCACCTTTCAGGCTGATGCCACCGATGACAGCGGCAGCGAATGTCTCAAAGATCAGGTTTTTGCCCATTGTGCTCATAACATTGGTCAGACGACCGGCCAGCATCCAGCCAGCGAAGGCCGCTAGGAATCCGCTGATGAGGTACGCTTGGCGCACACGCTTGTCAGGATCCACACCTGAAGCCAGGGCTGCACTCTTGTTACTGCCAACCGCGAACAGCTCACGCCCAAAGGGAGTATATTGCGTCACAATATGCGCCATGACGAAGAGAGTAACGAGCACGATGCCTGGTACCGGCACCGGCCCAATCTTGCCAAGACCCAACCAGTTGAACAACGATGGGGTTCCGTATACGGTCTGGCCTTCGTTCACGATAAGCATTGCCCCACGTAGGGCAATCATCATTGACAAGGTCACGACAAAGTTGTTCATCTTAAACCGTGTAATGAGGATGCCGTTCAGCCACCCAATTGCCAACCCTACCAGCAGCAAGAGAGCAATAGCAGCGAAGGGGTGCCACATCAAGCCACTGCCAAACGTAGGCTGGTGTGCCGGAACGATAAGCCAGGCACCCAATAGCCCACACAGGGCCAGCGTGGATTCCATTGACAGATCGAAGTTGCCGCTGATCAGAGTGAAACTCTGCCCGATGACCATAATGCCCAGCACTGCAGTGTTAAAGAGCATATTGAGCAAGTTGACTGGAGTTAAGAAGCCATGGGTGAGTACCGAGAACAGCAAAATCACCCCCAGCAACAAGATCCAGATCAGGTTGTCAAGCAGAGTCGGGATATACCGTCTAAGATTCATCGCCTGATAAGCCTCCTTGGGCCAAACTAGTTTGCGGCGTCACCATCGCGGCAGGAGCAATTGGAGCTGAATAGCGCACCTTTTGGGCGTCAATAAGCATAGCGATCAGGATAGTCAAGCCACGGATGGTGTCGATCCAGAAGGAAGAGACGCGCATAAGTTTCAGTCCCGAATCAATGGCCGACAGTAGCAGCACACCGCCAAAGGCGCCGACCATCGTTCCACGTCCACCAAACAAGCTGACACCGCCGATGACGGCGGCCGCCTGTACCTCGAAGATCATGCCTTGGGCTAGGGTTGGTGGGACCGCTCCGACACGCCCGGCCATGATCCAGCCGGCGAAGGCTGCCAGCCCACCACTGATGAGGTAAGCATGCCGTATGCGCCTCTCGGGGTCCACGCCCGAAGCCAGCGCCGCCTCCCGGTTTCCACCCACCGCGTATAGGTCGCGTCCAAAGGGACGGTATTGCGTCACAATGTGGGCAATAATGAAGGCCAAAATAAGCACGATAACCGAGGCTGGAATTGGCCCAAGATAGTCGTGTCCCAAGGCACTGAACAATGGTGGAAACTGAGCCACGGTTTTACCTTTGGTCATAACCATGATCAGACCACGTAGGATAATGAGCATCGCCAGCGTCACGATAAAGTTGTTCATCTTGGCCCGCGTGATCAGAAAACCGTTCAACCACCCAATTCCTAGCCCCACTAGCAGCATTACAG
>Ga0116202_10001557_pt1 | contig 13457 bp, 12 predicted proteins | sample LakKivw325mmetaG_FD_94479 | JGI IMG/M metagenome (GOLD analysis project Ga0116202, IMG submission 94479) | Anoxic lake water microbial communities from Lake Kivu, Rwanda to study Microbial Dark Matter (Phase II) - Lake Kivu water 325m metaG | ecosystem: Environmental > Aquatic > Freshwater >...
ATTAAATAAAAATGGCTCTTTATCTTTATTCAAAAAGAGTCAAACGGGATTACCAGCGCCGCAATTCGCCCAATCCTTTTTTCGGCCGGCGAAGAGCAGGGAAGAGCCGGCGTTGGTTTAAATGGTTAGCCTTGGTGATTATTTTAGTTTTAGGCGTTCTGCTTTGGTTTTTTTTGGCTTCGCCGGTTTGGCGTTTAGAAACCGTTAATATCAAGGGTTTAACACGCTTGGCGCCGATGGAAATAGAGAATTTGATTTGGCAACAGAGCCAAAGCCGGCGTTATTGGTTGTTTAAGCAAAACAATATCTTTTTATTTGATAAAGAAGCCGCCCAAAACAATATCCTCGACCAATATAATTTTTCTCAGTTGGAAATCAGGAAAAAACTGCCGCGCAGCCTAGAAGTGGAAATCAGCGAAAAGCCCTACGCTTTCATTTTTCAGCAGGGAAGCGATCTTTATTACGCCAGTGGTGACGGCTATCTCATTCTCGAGGCAACGGTAGCGACCACTAGTCCCGACAGGAAATATCTGCTTTTGGAGAATCAAAACGGCCTTAATTTAATCGGTGAGAGGAATAAATTAGAGCTTAACGGCGATTATCTGGCTTTTATTTTAGGCCTTTACGACCGGTTGGGCGCTTATCCGGAACTGAGCGTGGACCGTTTTTTCATCGACCAGGAATTCAACGCTGTCAAGGTCAAATTCAATGGCGGTCCCTTGGTCTATTTCAACAGCCAAGACGATGCCGCCAGCCAGCTTGACAATCTCCTCCTTGTCAAAAGGGAAAAAATAAAGGATAATTTCAGCAGGACCAATTACATCGACCTGCGTTACGGCAGCCGTGTATTTTTCCAGCTCAATCCTTAGCGCTTTAATCATTAAAATTATATGGAGGGCTTTTTCAAATTCCTTTTCTTCCTGGCGATTATCGTCTTTTGCCTGGTCGTCATCGGCCTATTCCTGGTCATTATAAAGATAATCATTTTGTTCTATCCCCAAGTCCATATCATGGGCCTGGTTATCAGCTAAGTTTAATTTTCGGCCTCAAGGAAAGGAGGAACTTATCACGGGCCGAGCCGTTCTTTTTAAACAATTTTTAACTTTAAAAAAGGAAGGAGGAACAATAACATCTTAGTCAATAACATCTTAGTTACGTTTAACGGTGAACCCTGGAGTATAATAAATTTGACGCTTAGGTCCAGCTTGTTTTACGACCTGCGGCAGTGCCGCCCGGACAAGCGGGTGACGATTACGCGGGAAGGAAGGCGAAAAACCGTAGCGTTAAGCGAGTTGAGCCTCTGGGGCGCTTGATCAGAGCTGTTATATTTTCAAACCTTATTTTTTAAAGGAAGGAGTAGTCCGGGGAGCGTCCTAAAAGACGCTCCTTTTTCATTAAAGGGGTTTGACAGGCTTTTTAGGTGTGTTATAATGGAGTGTAAGAGATATTATACTCACTTATAACCAAAGCCTTTTCAGGGCGGAATAATAAATTTATGCCTTCTCAAGCCCCGTCCCTGCCCCTCTCAGAAGATTTCCTCTTGAATTTAAAGGTTAATAATTATTCACCGGAAACAATTTATAATTATGAACGCGATCTCAAAGTCTTCGCCGACTTTTTAGGCGAGGTCAAAATTACCTTTAGCCGCCTGAATAAACGCGACATTTTGCACTATAAAGCCTTTTTGACCTCCATTGACCGCCAGACGGCCGCCCGGCACCCGGGCCTTAAACGCTTGAACGCCTATTCCATCAACCGCATGCTTTCGGTCCTGCGGAGCTATTTCAAGTACTTGATTGAAATGGATTACCCTGCCCCGCTCCCACCGGACGTGATTAAGATGATTAAAACCATTAAGAAAAAGCCGCAGGTGGCGGAGTTGGGCGAGTTGATAAAGCTTATCGAGTTCCCTTCCAAAATAGAAAAAGACAGACGCGTGGCCCTAAGGAACCGGGCCATGCTGGAAGTCCTGTTTTCCACGGGCATGAGAATTTCCGAACTGGTGAATTTGAAAATGGATCGGATTGACAAGGGCGGGCGCATCTTCATCCTCGGCAAGGGCAAGAAAGAGCGCTTCGTCTATCTGACCCCGCGGGCCTTCAAGATCCTGAACGCCTATCTGGACGGCCGCGCGGATGACTCCCCTTTCGCCTTTGTTCCCTATCGCGGCCTTAATTCCCCGCAGGCCCGGAATAAAAAAATTTCGCCTAATTATTTGCAGGCGAAAATAAAGCGTTACCGCGAGCTTTTAGGCATTAATGTTCCCGTTTCCGCCCATTCCTTGCGCCACGGTTTCGCCACCTATTTGGCCGAGGCCGGCGCCAATCCGGCCGCCATTCAGGTACTCTTGGGCCACGAGTCTTTGGATACGACTACCCGTTACGTCCACGCCTCCGATCTTTACGCCCGGAAAACCCAGCAGAAATTCCATCCTTTGAAGGAATGATTATTAATATTTAGCTAATAATAAGTAAAAAAACCTGAATATTTTTCAGGTTTTTTTTAATCTCTTTACCACCAAAAGTAAAAATGCGGCGACTTGTTCAGGGCATCTATTAGCAAGATAAGCTCTAAAATGAATATAAACCACAAGCCCCGAAAACCGAACCCTAGTTGGAGATAAGGACTCTTAAAGCGTCGAATCCAGTCCCTAACATGGCGTTTAACGGCGTTTACTAACTTTTTCATGGCTCTACCCTCCGGATTTTTTAATGAACTTAATGATTAAAAAAATATTTTCCCATATCTTAAGGTAAATAATTGAGCGGATTGACCGGCAGGCCGTTCAGGCGGACTTCGAAATGCAAATGCGGGCCGGTGGAAAAGAGCCCGGCGCCAATAGAAGCGGGAATGCCGCCGGTTTTACCTATGGGTTGGCCTTGGGTAACGTATTGGTCCGTTTTTACAAAGACGGCGGAAACATGGCCGTAAACCGTGGCCAGGCCGTTGCCGTGGATAAGCATAATGTAGGCGTAATTTTTCGTGCCGTCAAATTTAACTTTAGCTACATAGCCGTCAGCGGCGGCAGTAATAGTAGTTCCCTGTTTGGCCCGGATGTCTACGGCTGGGTGTTCGCCGATAATGTTGCGGTAAGGATAATCCGGATCATGGAAGCCGCAGACAATAACGTTTCTCGGTACCGGCCAGGCAATGGTATTGTTGCCGCTATTGAGAAGATTCTGATCTTTCTGCGACATTTTCTGGCGCAATAATTGTTCGGTGGCGGCGATGTCCGCTTCCGCCTGTTGCTGTTCCCTGGCCGCCTGCTGCAAGAGTGACTGGAATTGTTTTTCTGAAGAACGCGTCTCTTCCAAGAGATAATTTTTACTTTGCTGATCATAGGCCAAGCTATCTTTTTTGTCTTCCAATTTAGTCTTCAAGGTCGCCAGGTCGCTGTTTTTTTGCTCTAAAACGGCTTTGTTTTGATCCAAGCTCTCTTTAGTCGCTTTTAATTCTTCCACGCTACGGCCGATTTCTTTATTGGTATCTTCCAAATATTTAGCTTGGTTAAGAAACTCGGCTAAAGAATCGCTCATTAAAAGCATTTCCAGAGTGGAAACCTGGTTCTGCTTGTACATTAAACGCAACAAGTCAGCGATATGGTCTTTCTGTTTATTAATTTGCAAGTCTAAATTGGCGCTGTCCAATTCTATTTTCTTTATTTCCAAATTCGTCTTGTCTATTTCCAAATTGGCGCCGTCGATATCCAATTGCGTTTTCGCCAGTTGGTTGTCCAGGATGGAAATCTGGTTGTTTAAATTAGCCTTTTCGCTTTCCTTGGCGCTGATCTGCGCCTCGTACTCCTTCTGTTTGGCCTGCAGAGCCTCCAGCTGTTTTTTCTGGTTCTCTATCTGCAAGTTAAGCGCATTTATTTCCTGATCCAAACCGCCGTTTTGGCCCTTAACCAAAGAGCTGCCGCTTAAAAGTCCGGCGAAAATCAGGATAATCAAGCTCGTTTGGAAGATTTTTTTCTTCATTTTTATATTATAACATTTTTTTAAATTTTTGTAAACGGAAAAACGGCGGAAATCCGCTTGCGGGGAGTTTCGCGGCTGGTCATTTTCAACTCCCGAAGCCGTTATAAACCAAAGCCGAAATGTCCTTGACCGTATTCTCCAAAGCGGCGAAATCTTGGCCGCGCGTCATGACGCAAAGGAGATAATTATAACCGGGCTTGTAGATTATGCCGCAATCATGCAACTGCTTGGAGTCCGCCAGGCTGCGTTCGCCGAACTTGTGGGCGACCGTAACGCCGGCCGGGATACCGGCCTGGAGGCCGTTCTGGAAATTAACTTGGCTCAAGAGTTTAAGAAGCCGTTGCGAAGCGTCGCGGTCAAGGTAAGAAGCGTTGTAGAGGATGCGGAAGAAAGAGGCGTAAGTGACCACGCTCATGTAATTTTCCGGATTTTTAGGGTCGGGGACGCTTAGCCCCAGGTCCGTGTAGACGCGATCCAAATCGGCCGGGCCGATATGATCCAAGAGGGCGAGGGTGGCGTTGTTGTCGGAATAGAGCAGGCTGTAATCAAGGAGTTCGTCCACCGTATATTCCTGGCCGGGGGCGGCGCTCGTTCGCGGTTTGATGACCTGCTTGTAATCGGATTGCTCCTCGGTGCCGAGGCGGATCTTTTCTTGGCCTAAAGCCGGCTGGCTCTCTTCCAGTTTCAGATAGGCGATGGCGAGCGGCACTTTCAGGAGGCTGGCCGGAGAAAAATTCTCCTTTTCTTTGACGCCGAACCAAGGCCCGTTGTTCAAGTCGCGGAAATATACGGAGATGTGGCTGGCCTCCCCGGCGGAGATTTTTTCGTTTATCAGCCCGCGGACCAAGCCCTCCAGGCTTCTGGTTTTTTTGTCCGGCAGGCTCGGCTGCAGGCACTCCAATAAGGGGCTGATGTATTGGTAGCCGCTTAGATGGCTTTCCTGGCCTCCAGCCGGCGGGCTGGGCGGCCGGCGGCTGAGGCCGGCGGCAGCGCCGGCCGCTATAAGGGCCAGGATCAGGGCGGCGAAGACAAAGACGTTAAGACTTATTCTTTTGGGGCGCATAGATTAAAAGCGCGCCGCCAAGGCGGCCGGCGCTTATTTTTAAATGCCGGTTTTTTTTAAACGGGCCAGGCTTTCTTCCTTGCCCAAGGCGGCGGCGACCGCAAAGGGGCCGGGGCTGTTCTTCAGGCCGGTCAGGGCGATCCTTAAGGGCCAGAGATAATCGCCGTTTTTCTTGCCCCCCGCTTTCAGCCAGCCGAGCAAAGTTTTTTCCAAGTTCGCCTCCGTCCATTTGGCCGCGGCCAACTTTTCCAGTTCGCCCTTGATTTCCCCGAGCCTGCTTCGGGCTTCGGCCAGGGATTGGCCCTGCCAGCGCAGGAGTTCGGGGGAGTAGTCGGGCAAGGCGAAGAGGAAGGCGGTCAGCTCGGCGACCGCGCTTAGTTTTTTCATCCGGTCGCGAGCCAAGGCGACGAATTTTTCCAGGCGCCCGGCGTCGGTTTCCCGGCCCGCCGCGGCCAGATATGGCCGGCAGAGGACGGCCAGTTCCGGGAGCGGTTTCTGACGGATGTAATAGCCATTAAAATAGTCCAGCTTGTCCGGATCGAAGACGGCCGGACTTGTGCCCATGCCGGCTAAAGAAAAGGCTTTTTTCAGTTCGGCCAAGGAGAATAGCTCGCGCTCGTCTTTCGGGTGCCAGCCCAGAAGGACGCAGAAATTGACTAGCGCTTCCGGCAGGTAGCCTTGGGCGCGGTATTGTTCCACGAAGACGTCGCCCTGGCGCTTGCTTAATTTTCCCCCTTCCCGGTTGAGAATGAGGGGTAGGTGGATGAATTTCGGGGGCCGCCAGCCGAAGTCCTGGTAGAGCAGGATATTCTTCGGGAAGGAGGGCAGCCATTCGTAGCCGCGGGTGACGTGGGAGATTTCCATCAAATGATCGTCAACCACGTTGGCGAATTGGTAGGTGGGGACGCCGTTGGATTTCATCAGGACGTGGTCGTCCAGGCCGGCGGCGGGGAATTTTATCTCTCCCAATAATTCGTCGCGGACGGTGACGGCGCCGCTTAAAGGCATTTTTTGGCGCAGGACGTAAGGCTCGCCCGCCCGGGCGCGTTTTTCCGCGGTCTCGGCGTCCAATTGCCGGCAGGTCCGGTCGTAGTGCGGCGCTTCCTTTTTGGCCGCCTGCTCCTGGCGCATCCTCTCCAGGCGTTCGGGCGAACAGAAACAGCGGTAAATTTTGCCTTGTGCCAGCAATTTTTCCGCTTCCCGCTTATATATCTTTAAACGCTCCGTTTGCCGGTAGGGTCCGTATCGGCCACCCAGACCCGGGCCCTCGTCGAATTTTATGCCGGCCCAGTCCAGGATCTCCTTTAGGCTTTCGGCCGCGCCGGACACTTCCCTTTTCTGATCCGTGTCTTCCAGGCGCAAAATGAATCTGCCGCCCCGGCTCTTGGCCAAAAGGTAGCCGAAGAGAGCCGAACGCAGGCCGCCCAGATGCAAAAAACCGGTCGGCGAAGGCGCGAAGCGCAAGCGGGTTTTAGGACGGAAGAAAAGCATAAAAATCGCTAAGCCGATAAGCGGCAGGTATTAGGGTCAGAATAAAGATTTGAATCTTTCCAAAAATATTTTCGCGCCCGGCCGGCGCCAAGGATGGACGGATTCCACCAGCCGCGCGGCCGGCACCCATTTCCAGGCGCGATGATCCCAGAAATTTAGTCTGAAATCGGTGTCTTCGCCCGTGAATTCGGCCACGTACAGGCTTTGTCTCTGGCCCTTATAGTCGTATTTCCTCCTTTTCTGCCCTTGCCGATTAAGGCCGGCCGCGGCCGGGCTTCCGTCGGCGGCCGTCTTTTCGTCCGCGGTCGGGCAGCCGGCCGGCCGGAAATTGTATTTATAAACGTTTTTGAATACGCCTTTGGTGGCGAATTTGTCCGTGCCCGCTTCCTCACTCAATTCGCGCCGGCCCGCTTTGGCCGGGCTTTCGTCTTCGCGGCCGCCCTGGGGCAATTGCCAATGGCCGGCTTCGTCGGCGCGTTCCACCAAAAATATCTCCGCTTCCCCGCCCTCGCGCCTGTAAAGCAGGCAGGCGACGTTCGGGCGATAACGATGGCAATTGACGAAGCGCAGGCGGAAAGTTTTCAGCAAAAAGACCGCGGTCGCCCGGTAAATCCGCTTGAAACGGCGCGGCTGTCTTAAGAGGCGCCAGAGCCATTCCAGACCCAGCCGGCGCCAGGCCGAAGGCGCCCGCCTGACCTTGCCGCTGAGGAAATCAAAGGTGCCGCCGACGCCTAAGGCCAATTTGACTGCGGGCAGGCGGCTAAGATTATGATACATTAATTTTTCCTGATAAGGAAATCCCAGACCCACGAACAGCAGGCTCGGGGCGAAAGCGTTCACGGCCGCCAGCCTTTCCGGATCCAGGAATTTATCGCGTCCCACGGGCCAAACCGCGAATTTCAAGCCCGGGTATTTTTCCTTTAAAGCCCGGCTGATCTCTTCGGCGGAGGAAAGGCCGCCCGCCCAATTCAGGACTCCGACCTTCCAGCCTTCCCGGCCGGCCTTTTCCAAGAGAGCCGCGGTTAAATCGGCGCCGGTCAGGCGCCGGACCCTTTCCTTCAGGATCCGGCCGGCGATTTTCAGACCGAAACCGTCGGCAATGGCCAGGTCGGCTTGGTTTAAGATATAGAAAAGCTCCTCGTCCTTATGGGCGGCGAGAATTATTTCCGGATTGGGCGTGACCAAATAATGCTGGCGGCCGTCACCTAAAAATTCAGCGCATTTTTTTAAAACCGCCGCCGAGCTAAGTTCAGTCAAATTTATTCCCAAAATAACAGCCATATGTTATAATGTTGATAACTAAATTTTATTATAAAAAAGGCCTTTCGTCAAAGAATTTTTCCTTTATGGCCAACTACAAAAAAATCAGCGACAAAGTGGAGGAGTTGACCATTAGTAACCCCAAAACCGAACGGGTTTTGAAATGGCTTAATGTGGCCGAAGCTGGTAAAAACGAAGTTAATTATCTGCGCCGGCGCTATAATTTTGACCTTGCCCACGCCCGTTCAGCCTTGGCCTCCGTGTCTTTTCAGCGGCCTATGATTTTTCAGGGCCCGAAGTACTTGTTTTTGATTTTACATTTTCCGGCCTTGGAAAACGGTAAAATTATTTCGGCGGAAATTGATTTTTTCATCGGCCACGGCTTTCTCATTACCGCCCATAACAAGAATTTACCCGCCTTGACCGAATTTTTCAACTTAGGCAAGAAAAGCCCGGACGTGCTTTTAGCCTATTCTTTGGAATCCTCAGCCATTCTTTTGTACGAGATTTTGAACCGTCTTTTGGAGGGTTGTTACCAATTAATTGACGAGAGTAGTTTGGCTTTAAACGAAGTGGAGGAATTGATTTTTTCCGACCGCCAGCGCGAGGCGGTGGAAAAAATTTTGAATTTGCGTCGCAACATCATTAATTTGCGCAAAATCATGCAGAACCATAAAAACATTTTGCAGAAATTGATGAATATGGAAAGCAGTCTGGTGGAGCGAAAGGCGATCAGAAATTATTTTGACGGCCTAGTCAATCATTCCAAGCGCATTTGGGAGATGCTGGACAACCAAAAAGAAATGGTTGAGGTTTTAAATAGCACCAATGAATCTTTTCTTAATAACCGCCTGACCACGATCATGAAAACCCTGACCATTTTTTCCGTGATCATTTTCCCTCTGACGCTTTTAGCCACGCTTTTCAGCATGCGCACCGCGGATACTCCCTTAGTCAATCATCCCCACGGTTTCTGGATTATTATCGGCATTATGGTTATCGGCGCTTTGGGTATGCTGTTTTTCTTCAATCGCAAGCGGTGGTTGTAAAGCGGTTTAAGAAAATATTAATAAAAAAGGCATCCGTGAGGACGCCTTTTTTTGCTATTTAGGGGGCAAAATCCATTTTCGGGAAACTAACGGCCGCTAGTTTGGCCGCTAGCCCGCTCTGTATAGGCTTGTTTATTTGTACCAACTCGCAGTCGGTACTGGGGTTATACATCACCCCGCCAAGCACTTTGGAATAGCTATTGCCGGCTTGAGCCAGGCAATAGAAATAGATTACGGTGCCGTAAGTGACACCGTCAATTTGGTGCCAGTAATAATTTCCCTGATCTGACAGGGGGTAATTGTCCCAACTGCCTCCCCCGTCCAAACTGTAATAGAACTGGGGGTTGTCAGGCTCTAATAAGAAGCTATCTTTATTGGCATAAATATTCACGGCGGCCGTTGTTTGTCCGTATTGGCAGTCGCCGCGGTAAATCCAAGTTTCGCTATCTTCATCGCCCCAGAGGCCGGGAAAGGTGCTGTTCTGCTCGGTTGGAGCGATGCCGCTTACATTGAAATAGACCCAGAGGTCCCCGTTGGGCGGCGTGGTTTCATGCCAGTAGACGGAATTGGGCGAATAGTTCCAGGCCGAACCGCCGGCGTCAAAGTTCTTGCCGAAATTGAATTTTTCCACGCCCAGGGCATGCTCTATCGCCCAGACGGCATAAGTATGTCCGCCAATGACTCTGGCGCTCAAGATGAGGGCGTTTATCGGCGCCGGCCAGCCGTTGAAATCTCCGGAAACGAAATACTGGCCCGGGTCGAGATAGCCGGAAATGTGTTCCACCATCAGGCCGATCGTATCATGGCATAGATTGCCGTCGTAATCATGGTAAATTGAGATTACGACTTCGGTGGAATCGGTTTCGCCGAAAGGCAGGATCCTTATCCAGCCGGCTAAGGTCGGTCCGCCGGGGATGACTGCGGCCAGAGAAAATACTCCGGTGAGCAGGTAGCTGTGGATGACTTGCTCGCCGGTAAGCGAGCTCCCGTCGCCGAAAATGAAAGTGACGTTGGCTACGGGATTGCCGTCGCCATCTACCACTCCGAAGGTCGCGGCCACGCCGATGTAGCCTGTGAGCGTGTCATCGTCAGTGTTGAGCGATGACTTCAAAGTGTAACCGTCTTTTGTCCAGGGGTTACTTGGTTTCGTGAACGGTTCCGGCCAGTCTTTCTGGCAGGCCGCGAGAAACATGCAAATAAAGATTCCGGCCAGAGAGATGTTCATCAGGCCGGTGCGAATGTTCAGTTTCATCTTTTTCATCTTTTATAGTTTTTTGGGGTTGGTTTAATTGTAAAGGACTTTTTCTTTAGGGATTAACCGCGATAATCACGATTAATCGCCAAAGACGGAGCGATAAGTTTTTTCCGTTCCGCGGCCGTTTTTATGAAAACGTCGATAATTTCCTTGGTTATCCTATCCCAATTATATTGATTTTTTATCCTCGCCGCCGCCAATTGGCCCCAACGGCGCCTTTCTTCCGGATGTTCCAATAGACCTTCCAGTTTTAATTTCAGATCGTTAGCGTCGCGGTTTTTAAAAGTCGGGCCGGTGCCGGCTAAGGCCTCTTTGTTCTGCGGGATGTCGCTCGCCAGGCAAGGCAGTCGCCAACCCATGGCTTCCAAAAGAGCGACGGACAAACCTTCGTATTCCGAAGGCTGGACAAAAACGGCGGCGTTGGCAAAGAGCTCTTTTAGGATTGGGCCGCTTTGGTTGCCGGTGAAAATGATGCGTTGGTCGTCGGCGGCCAAAGCCTTCAATTCCCGGACGTAAGCGTCGGTATAAGCGGAAGCGCCGACGATCGCTAATTTTTTTTCCGTTTCAATTTGCTTAAAAGCCGCGATCAGATAATGCGCGCCCTTATGGCGGACGAGGCGGCCGATATAGGCGACGTAATTGTCTTTTTCCAAGCCCCAGCGCCGGATTCCAGTCGGCGGAATTTTTTCTTGGATTTCGGCCCCGTAAGGGATATAGATGGGCGCAAAGCCGTAAGTCTTTTTTACGTAGTCGGCCAGGATTCGGGAGGTGACGATAACCTTGTCGGCCAGGCGGCAACCGATACTCTCGCCCCATTTCAAATAGAAGCGGGCGAAGCGGCCCCATTTTTGGTGATAATAATCCTGACAATGGAAAGTGAAAACCACCGGCGTTTTCGGTTTGAATATCTTTATCAGCCAGATTAAGGTCGCCGGGCCGATGGCTTGGAAATTGATGAGATCAACGCGCCGGAAAATAGCGTCTAAGGAGGCGAAGAAAGTATGGCTTATGGTTTCCAGATTTTTACTGCGGACGCTGGGCAAGGAGATGATTTTCACCCCTTTGTATTCTTTCATACCCCGGCTGTAATAGCGGCGGGAGTAAACAAAAACTTCATGTCCCTTGGCGGCTAGGCGCACGGACAAGTTTTCAAGATAGCGTTCAATGCCGCCGGTTTTGGCCGGCACACCTTTTTGCCCGATAAAGGCGATTTTCATAAATTAATTATGACTTAAAATTATAGAATATTTTTTTAGCTTTGTAAAGAGATATTAGAATATAAATAATAATTTGTCAAGATAAAAATAAAGAAAAATAAAAAAAGACCTTTTTGCTTATCTTAGCATAAAAGGTCTTAAGATTTCATTAAGGCTGGTAGTGTAAGCTAATTTTTCTTTTTATAGCTCATATTCATATAGAATTCCCAGCCCTCGTACCGTTTGCCGTCGGTACCGGTGCCGAAAGCGTCGTTAGGCCGGATGCAGCCTTTTTCAATGCCGACGCTGTAAGGTGCCATGGCCTTCAGGTCATCGGCGGTGATTTCACCGTCTTCCCTGCCCCTGACTTGTCGTATGATGGGCTTGATAGATTCATGCGGCAGGTACCGCGGATAGGAGAACCCCTGGTCTTGGAAGTCACCTATATAAATGGACCATTGGAAATGGCCATTTTCTATCAGGTCGGGTGTCAGGCGCGTATTGAAGTCTATCGCCTGCCAATAACCATTTTGGCCCAAGGACATGGCTTGCCCGTTTTGCCCGCTAACTTCGGCGCTACTGCAATGTTCCCGCTCATAGGCCACGTTAGACAGGTAATAATCCGGGTAGGCATATCCGGACCCATCGCAGAAAAAAGTGACGCCCACGTCACCTTCGAATACTGGGTCGTATTTCTCGGCGATGTGCAAGGTAACGTTTTCCATCACGCCGCCGGCTGGCAGGGGCGCTTGCGTTTCAATTTTCGGCGGCGGCGGAATCTTTTCCGCGCTCGCGGCCGGGGTTAGCGTTTTCTTTTTGGGAGCGGCGGCCTTCGGTTTTTCCGTTTTCCCTGCCGGTTTTTGAAGCTGGCCGCAATTGGCCAGTTCGCAATTAAGCCAGGTCAGCGAATCGCCGAGCCTTTTTAATTCCTGGCCGTAGCGTTTGTCCGCCCAGCCCAAAGCCGGGCTATAGATTCTGTCTTCCTGATTTTCTGGCAAAACGGTGGCTTTGGCCTCCGATTTTTGAACCGTTGTTTCGCGCTGGGCGATTACCTTAGCGCGGCGGTAGCAGAGTCCCAAGATCAAGATAATAATGATGCCGGCCAAAATGGGCATCCAGAACGATGAATTACTTATTATTTTTTTCATTACTACCTCCCGAATTTTTTGTTTATATTTATGTTTATCTCTACCTGCCAGGCCGCTGGACGGTAATTCTCGCCGCGGCCGGAGTTTAAGGCGTAAAAATCTTGGCGCTGGAACGCCTTGATTTTAAAGAGTTCCTGGTACCAGCTATCCTTATATATTGAGAAGGAAAAGCCGGCTCCGGCTTCCCAGAATTGCCGCTCCGCCCCTCTTTCCCAGCCGTAGCCGAGATGGATTAGGGGCGTAAAACGGAATTCTTGCCAAGCGAATCCCAGGAATAAGGGTAATGCTTTTACGCCGATTTCATCGACTAGACGCAGCCTTTCCTTGTTGAATGGCCGGGCGTCCTTGATGGTGTCGCCTTCAAAGCGGGCCGTGATTTGTCCGTTTTGCAAGGGCGTTTGGAATTCGAACATAGCCAGATTATCTCCCAGCCAGCCGTCCAGGGGGTCGCTTAGCCGCCACCCTCCCAAAAAATAGGCGAGCCGATCGTCTTGCCAGGCTTCATAATGGCCGTCGGAACCGCGGTCGTTTGACCAACGGTAGCCGGCGCTGGCCCAGACATACCGATCTAACCTCAATCCCCGTTTCCAAGAAGCTAAGGAGAGACCGCCGATATATTCGCGTCCCTGGTAGTAAAAGTCGTGGTCGACGACGTAGGCCCAGGTAGCGTTAAATGCCGGCCCGACTTGCAGTTTGGCCCGGCCGAACATCAGGCGCGCTTCGAGGAACTCGAAGTCGCCGTGCAGGCGTTCGGCCGCCAAACGGCCGCCGCCGAAGCAGGCGATGAGCTCTTGACCCTGGCCGTTTGTCACTAGCCAGAAAAGAGAGAAAAAAAGAATAAATTTTTTCATGTCCATTATTTTTAATTGTTAATGTACTTCCCAAAACTGAAAGGCGGATTTTTTCGCCTCTCGGCTTTAGGGAGGAGTCGCCTCCCCGCCGCTTAACCGCGAATGATATTTTTGAAATCACCGTAAAAATGTGACTGTTCCTTTTCCCGACTCTTCCCCGCTTCTTC
>Ga0116202_10001559_pt1 | contig 13449 bp, 8 predicted proteins | sample LakKivw325mmetaG_FD_94479 | JGI IMG/M metagenome (GOLD analysis project Ga0116202, IMG submission 94479) | Anoxic lake water microbial communities from Lake Kivu, Rwanda to study Microbial Dark Matter (Phase II) - Lake Kivu water 325m metaG | ecosystem: Environmental > Aquatic > Freshwater >...
AGGATCAAGGGCTGGACGGACGAGTTTCGAAACGCGCCCGCGTCGGAGGGGCTCGGCATCGTGCGCACGCTCGTGCTCAGTGCGGTGGTGGGGATGGTGGCGGGGCTGGGCGCGGTGCTGCTCGTCTCGCTGCTTCAGCTCTCGCAGTGGTTCTTTCTCGGGTGTCTGGCGAACTACACGCCCGCGACCCCGGCCGGCGAGCCGGAGATGTTCCACCATCTGCCGGCGTTCGGCGGCGAGGTCCGGCGCTGGGCTTTCCTGCTGCTGCCGGCGGTCGGCGGTCTGATCTCCAGCGCGATCGTGCTGAAGTTCGCGCCCGAGGCCGAGGGGCATGGCACAGACGCGGCGATCGAGGCGTATCATTTCCGAGGCGGCAAGGTGCGGCCCGTGGTGCCGCCCGTCAAGGCGGTGGCCACGGCGCTCGTGATCGGGACCGGCGGCTCGGCGGGCTGCGAAGGGCCCATCACGCAGATTGGGTCGGGGTTCGGCTCGGCGGTCGCCTCGATGCTCGGTCTCCCGGTGCGCGAGCGGCGCGTGCTCATGGCGGCCGGCATGGGCGCCGGCGTGGGGGCGCTGTTCCACGCCCCGATGGCGGGCGCGCTGTTCGCGGCGGAAGTGCTCTACCGCGACCTGGATCTCGAATACGAGGTGCTGGTGCCCTCCATCATCGCCTCGGTCAGCGGCTACGCGGTCTTCTCCAAGGTGTTCGGTTTCCATCCGCTATTCGAGACGCCGGAGAACTTCTTCTACCGTCCGCGGATGCTGCTGCTCTACATCCTGCTAGCCGTGATCCTGGCGGGCGGCGCGCGCTTCTACACCTGGAGCTTCTACCGGGCGCACGACGTGTTCAAGCGCCTCAAGATCCCGCACGTCCTCAAGCCGGCGCTCGGCGGGCTCCTGACGGGCATCGTGGGTTTCTTCTTCCTCCCGGCGATCGGTTCGGGCTACGGCGTCATCCAGGAGGCGCTGCGCTACGAGCCGCACTTCGCGCCCGGCGCCGGCAAGGCCGCGTTCATGCTGCTGGCGGGCGTCTTCGCGCTCAAAACCCTGACCACGTCGTTCTCCGTGGGCTCGGGCGGCTCGGGCGGCATCTTCGGTCCGGCAATCGTCGTGGGCGGCGCGTTGGGCGGCGCGGCCGGCATCGCCTTCTCGGGGCTGCTGCCGTCGTGGAGCGTGCCCGTGGGCGCGTTCACGCTCGTGGGCATGGTGGCCTTCTTCGGCTGCGCGGCCAAGACGCCGATCAGCACGATCCTCATGGTCGGCGAGATGACCGGCAACTACCGTCTGCTCGTGCCGTCGATGTGGGTGTGCATCATCGCCTACATGCTCTCGCGCAAGGTCTCGCTCTACCGCAGCCAGCTTCCCAGCCGCTTCGAGGCGCCGGTCCACCGCGGCCGCATGATCACCGGCGTGCTCAACAGCGTCACCGTCAAGCAGCTCCTGGAGGCGCACCGGCTCAAGTGCGCCTTCATCACGATCCGCGGCGACACGCCGCTCAACGAGCTGGTGGACGCCATCGCCATGGGCGGCCAGATGGTGTTCCCGGTGGTCGACGCCTCGGGCGCCATGGCGGGCATCGTCTCGCGCGGCGATCTGCGTGAGGTGCTTACTTCGGATCCGATGCTGCGGCAGACGCTCATGGTGGACGACCTGGAGCTCCAGCATCACGGGGTCGTGACGGAGGCCGATGTCCTCAACACGGTGCTCAGGATCCTCGATTCGGAGGATGCGGAGGAGGTCGTGGTCGCGGCGGGGCCCGGCCGGAGCATCCCGATCGGCATCGTCTCCCACAACGACGTCGTCGAGGCCTACCAGCGCGAGATCAGCGAGGCGCGCTGAAGGCGTGACGCCATGAAGCTCTGCGAAACATGCGGCAACCCGGTCCCTGACGACGTCTGCGTCTGTCCGTTCTGCGGAGGCACCCAGCACGCCCCGCCGAGCCGTCGCGCCCGCAACCGGGTCGAGACGGTCAATCTGGAAGCGGGCCTGCCGACCGTCGAGGCCGGGCTGGAGCGGCTCCAGGGCGAGCTGGCGAGCGCCCGCCTGCGCGGCGTGTCCGTTCTGCGCGTGATCCATGGCTGGGGATCGTCGGGCAGGGGAGGACGGCTGTGCGACGCCTGCCGGGCCTTTCTGGAGCGGGAACGGCAGGCCGGCCGCGTGAAAGCCGTGCTGCCCGGCGACGGCTACTCGCGGATGACCGTGGCCGCTCGCGATCTGATGGCCCGATGCCCCTCGCTGCGCACGAGCGAACGCGCCGATGCGCTGAACCCCGGTATCACTTTCGTGGAACTCCGATGATATGGTTTTCGACGGTAGTCGTCTCTACTATGCTCTACTACAATGACTTAACAGCGTTTTGCCCTCGCATTCTCGACGGTAGTCGTCGCTACTGTGCTCTACTACAAGGACTTAATCGCATTTTTGACCTCGAAAAGAGGCCTTGCAGCCGATTTTACACCCTGTTTTTGCGAGTGTAAGAACATCCTGGACTCGAGTCAAGAGAGTCGACGCACAGCCGCCGATTGCGGCGCAACGCCTTGCTTTCAAGTTGTCATCAAGTGTTGATAAGGTTGTTGATATAAGTATAAGCATCTGTGGAATAGGGATTTAATGTAATTATTCTATCCGCAAAACAGACGAATATCAATGTTATCAACAAAGTTATGATTGGTTGTTGATATCTTTGACTTGAACTGGGGGCGTGTCAGGGTGCATACTCTTCCGCATGGACATCGAAGGGCGTCGGATCGGATGGCCGCGGCGCCGTCACGGGGAATTTTGAATGGAAGCGATTTTCAAGCAGTTGAGGAAGGCGCGCATCGCGGCGGGGCTGACGCAGGCCGCGCTGGCGGGGCAGGTGGGCTGCACGCAGTCGGCCGTGAGCATGATGGAGGCCGGGCGTCCGGAGGCGCTTTCGCGGGAGTCGCTGGAAAAGCTGGCGAAAATCCTGAACGTGACGCTGCCGGAGGCGGTCGACGCGAAGCCCCTGTCCCCGACTTCCGGAGCGGGACCGGCGGTGTGTCCGGGGTTCAACTGTCCCTCGAATCTGCCCTACGCAGTCGGAGGCGAGGTCTTCTTCATGCCGCTGGGCACGGCGGGAAGCGGACGTCATTGCGTGCTTTGCGGCGAGTTGCTCGCGCGGCGCTGCCCGTCGTGCGGCGCGCCGCTCTCGACGCCGGGCGGGTGCTGCGCCGCGTGCGGCGCGGCCATTGTGACGATGCCCGAGGGGTATGCGGACGACCCGCAGGCTTGGGTCGAGGATCGGACGGCGGCGATCGCCACCCTGCGCCGGGCTCTCGACGCCTAGCCGATCTGTGCCGCGGCTGTCGGGTTTGTCGATCTGAAATCAGGAAATCAAGAAGCGATGCGGAGCCAACACCCATTCCGGATTCCCTGAGTTCCTGATATTCGGTATTTTGGACAGGATGACAGGATTGACAGAATGGCTCTGCGATCGATGTCTCTCCGCGGTTAATCAACCCAGTCGCGGGGATGGGCGAACTGGACTGCGGATGATGGCAACTACGAAGCACGCGGAACTCGCGAAAACCTGTGCGTAGGGTTCAATCTGAATTCAGGAACGACGGAAGTGGGGAGCGAAACAGGGCCGCGATACCTGCGGGGCTCGGCTTGTTTGTCGTGTGCCCGTTAGGGAATACCGCGTCAAAGCCTGCGCCCCACGGCGCCACTGCAAACGTTGTCTGTGCTGTGTAGCGGGCGCGCGCGGTGCGCCCGAATGCGGGCGCAAGGGGTTGCGCCCCTCCAGCCGTGGCGGGCACTCACGGCGCGCCGCAGCGGAGTACCAACCCGGCTACGACGGGTTGCCCGGCTACGCGCAGGGCCTGCGCGCCCTTCGTATCGATTACGATCAGGATCACGATGACGATCAGGACTTTGTCGGGTTCGACGAAGCTCGCGACAAAGTTCGCGACGAAACTTAATTACAGCTTCCAACTCCCGACAATAACAATGGTGTCACTTTCTTGACACACCCCCTTGCTGACGGCGTTCCCGGACGAGGGGAAGCGCGTCTCGAGATCGACGAACGTCAGCGTGAGGCGTTCGCAGCCGCCTTTGAGCGCGAGGGCGTTCTGCGCGATCTGCTGCCGCGAGTAGGTGCCTCCGCCGAGATCGTGCAGCGGCGTCCGCAGCGTGGCGGGGTCTGTGAAGAGGTCGGCCAGGCCTCGGCTGGCGAGGCCCGTGGCGACGATGTGTGCGCCGGGGGCGACCTCGGCGAGTTCGGCGAGGCGCTCGAAACGCTTGCGGACGCGGTCGGCTTCGTCGTCCCGCAGCATCCAGTTGAGGAGTGCGCCCGCCGCGAGGACGGCTGCGGCGACGATGACGGCTTTGCGAAGATTCACTACCATAGCGGTTTCCCCAAGATGCGGTGGACGCCGACTTCTCCGAAATCGTGTCTATCCATGTCGACGGCGCGGTTGTCGCCCACCACGTACACGTTGCCCTCGGCGACGGTCCGCGGCTCGAGGTTCCAGTCGCAGGGCCCGGCGACGTAGGGCTCGGCGACGGGCTGGCCGTTGCGGACCAGCGCGCCGTTCTCGAAGGCGATGGTGTCGCCGGCGAGGCCGACGACGCGCTTGAAGAGCGCCATGTGGCGGCCGGCGAAGCGGATCATCACGATGTCGCCATGGCGCGGCGCCTGGAACCAGAAGGCGGGACGCCAGCAGAAGACGAAGCCGCCATCGCGGTAGGTCGGCTCCATGCTCGCGCCCTGCAGACGCATGGGCAGGCAGACATGGCCGAAGAAACCGTAGGCGATGGCGGCGACGACCGCGAGTCGCAGCCAGAAGCGGCGGGTGAGCCGGGGCAGCAGAAACTCGCGGAGGTGCTTGTTCATGGCTATTTGAGCATCATCGCGCTCACCAGCTTGTTGAACCGCGCGGGATCGTCGACGGGCGAACCCTCGGCGAGGCGGGCCTGCCCGTAGAGCAGATCCGCAGCGTCCGCCAGCGCCTCGGCGCCTGCATCCGCCTTCGCCAGATCCAGCAGACGCTGCATGACGGGGTGCTTCGGATTGAGCTCGAGGATGCGCAGCGACTTCGGCACCTCCTGGTTGAACGCCTTCATCACGCGCTCCATGTGCGCGCTGGGCGCATGCTCGTCCGCGACGAGGCAGCACGCCGAATCGGTCAGGCGCGCGGAGAGCCGCACGCTCTTCACGACGTCCTTGAAGCGGTCGGCGAGGTAGTCGAAGAGGGGCTTGAAGGACTTCTCCTCCTCGGTCGGGACGTCCTTGCCGTCTTTGTCCTTCTTCTTTTTCTTGTCCTTCTGTTCCTCGGCGCCGTCGAGGTCGATCTCCCCCTTGTCGGCGGCGCGGAGCTTCTTGCCATCGTACTCGTGCAGGCGCTCGGCGACGAACTCGTCCACGGGGTCGATGAAGAAGAGCACTTCGTAGCCTCGGCTCGCGAACGCCTCGAGCACGGGGGAGTGCTTCGCGGCCTTGAACGAGTCGGCGGAGATGTAGTAGATGTCCTTCTGGCCGGAGGGCATGCGGGAGACGTAGTCGGCCAGCGAGACGGGCTTCGTCTCGTCGTCGGAGAAGGTGGACGGGAAGAGGACGAGATCCTTGAGCTTGTCGAAGTTCTCCCAGTCGCCGTGGACGCCCTCCTTGATCATGCGGCCGAATTCGCGGTTGAACGTGGCGAAGTCGTCCGGACGGTTCTTCTTCATGTCCTCGAGGTTGGCGATGATCTTGCCGACCAGGACCTTGCGGATGCGCCGGATGATGGCGTCGTCCTGGAGCATTTCGCGCGAGACGTTGAGGGAGAGGTCGGACGATTCGACGACGCCGCGCATGAAGCTCAGGTAGCGGGGGAGGAGTTCCTTGATGTCGTCGCCGATGAAGACGTTCCGGGCGTACAGATGGAGGCCCTGGTGCGCGTTCGGGAAGAAGAGGTCGTAGGGGGCCGAGGCGGGGATGAAGAGCATCGCGCAGAATTCGGTGGCGCCTTCGGCGGCGAAGTGAATCGTCGAGAGGGGGTCTTCGGCGGTGTGGGCGATGTGCTTGTAGAAGGCGTTGGCGTCCTCCTTCGGCACGTCGTCCTTGGCGCGCTTCCAGATCGCCTTCATCGAGTTGAGGGTCTCGGGTTGGGCGTCCTGCTCGGGGGTGTCGTCCTTGGCCTCGTCCTTGTCGTCCTCGTGCTTCTTCTCGGCTTTCTCGGAGGGGTCGGGCACGAGGAGGATGGGATGGGCGATGTAGTCGGAGTAGCGGCGGACGATTTCGCGGATGCGCCAGGGGTCGGCGTACTCCAGCATGTCTTCGCGCAGGTGCAGGGTGATGGCGGTGCCGTGCTCGAAGGGTGCCTCGGTTTCGCCGACTTCGTAGCTGCCCTTGCCGTCGGATCTCCAGGCGACGGCGGGTTCGCCGCGGCGGCGCGTGACGAGTTCGACGGACTCCGCCACCATGAAGGCGGCGTAGAAGCCCACGCCGAACTGGCCGATCATCTCGGGGGCGTCGGCGCGTTCCTTCAGCGCCTGGAGGAACTTCTTCGTGCCGGAGGAGGCGACGGTGCCGATGTTCGCTTCGACCTCCTGGCGCGACATGCCGATGCCGTTGTCGGCGACGACGAGCGTCTTGGCCGCCTTGTCGGGGGCGAGGCGGATCTCGTAGGGGGTTCCGTCGTGCTTCGAGCTGTCGGTCAGCGACTCGAAGCGGTCGCGGTCGATCGCGTCGGAGGCGTTGGAGACGATCTCGCGGAGGAAGACCTCCTTCTTGGAGTAGAGCGAATGGATGACGAGGTCGAGGAGCTGGCTGACTTCGGTTTGGAAGGTTTTGGTTTCAGTCTTCATGTTTCTCAACGAGGATTCAGTGTTCAGGATTTCTCAAACTTTGTCGCGAACTTTGTCGCGAACTTTGTCGAGGACGAGGGAGTGAGATTAAGATTAGGATTAGGATTAAGATTAGGATTAAGATTAAGATTAGGATTAAGATTAGGATTAAGATTAGGATTAGGACTAGCGACTAGCCACTAGCCACTAGCGACTCGTCCCGAGCGACTTCCTAGTCCCGGCTCCTGCCGCCGAGGAGACCGGAGCGGACGAGGTAGTAGAGGAGGGTGAGCAGGGCGCTGGCGGCGGCGGCGATGTAGGTCAGGAAGGCGGCGTCGAGCACCTTGCCGGAGTCCTTGGCTTCGCTGCCGGAGACGACGCCGCAGGCGACCATCTGCCGCTTGGCACGGGCGCTGGCGTCCCATTCCACGGGAAGGGTGACGAGCGAGAAGGCGACGGCGGCGGTGAAGAGCACGATGCCGATCTTGACGAGGCTCATGCCCCAGGGGGCCTGCGAGAAGAGCAGGCCCGCGACGATGAAGAAGTAGGAGAACTGGCTGCCGAACGAGGCCACGGGGACGAGCGCCGAGCGCCAGACGAGGGGCTTGTAGCCGCTGGCGTGCTGGAGGGCGTGGCCCGCCTCGTGGCAGGCGACTCCGACGGCCGACAGGCTCGTGGAATCATACACGCCGTTCGAGAGCCGGAGCGTCTTCGACGTGGGGTCGTAGTGATCGCCCAGAAAGCCACGGGCGTGCTCGATCTTGACGTCCACAGCGCCGGAGCGCGCGAGCATGAGCGCCGCCGCCTGCGCACCGGTGAGACCGCCGGAAGAGGGATGCTTCGCGTACCGCGCGAACGTGGACTTGACCATCGTCGTCGCGATCAGCGACAAGATCAGGGCCGGCGCGAGAAACAGAAAATAAAGAGGGTCAAAATACATAATTCACCTCCGGGTTGGGCCTTTGAACGGTAGCAGGAACCGTGCCGCCGACAAATTTTCCCCTTTTCAGCCCCCTTTTCGCATTCCAACGTCCGTTTTGTCCCGCCAGCATGTGGCAAAATGACCCAACGGTTCTCATGACAGCGGAACAGGCAACGACAGCCAATCCCGAGATCATTCAACCACGGAAAGGGACGAGGGCGGCTTTTTTGTAATCTCGAACTTTTCGCAAGATTACGGAGTCGATGCGACCTGCCGATTGTTCCGGTATTCCAAACCGTGTCAGCGTGGGAACACGGCCGCATGTAATATTGAAGTTTTTTTCAAGATTCAGACTTCCTGACCTCGGGCGGGTTCCAAGGGGTTTTCCCGGAAACGGGCTTGGCACTTTCCGGCAGCATTTCTGGGGCGGCGCAACCTCAGTCTCTTCCTGATTTCAGATATGACTCATCCTCTTCCCATCCGCATCTGCCGCTGAAAAATTCAATTTGAAATCAGGAAATCAAGAATGCTCCCTTTGCGTCAAACTCATGAAAAAGTGCCATTCCGATTTCCGCCCAGGTCAGGAAGTCTGAGATTACAAGTATTGAGAATCCAGCCTGTACCCTGGCCCCCTATATCCTGACCTCACTGACCCTTTTCGTGTTTCGTGTAGCTGCGGCGTCCTCGCCGCAGACCGCACGCGGCGAGACGCCGCGTCCACTCCCTCAGGTCTATACCGGGGTCTGGGGCAGAGCCCCGGCGGAAACTCCTCACTTGCTCGGGGCGGGATTGCGGCGGATCGGCTTTTTTCGGCGGAGTGCTTCGAGGGGCTCAATCGGCTGGCGTTCTGGGGCGGCCTGCCTTGCATGCTGTTGATTGAGGTCGCCGGGACGAAGGTCTCCGGGGGCGACGCCTTGCGCATTTCGGCCGTGATCATGGCCACGTCGCTTCTCATGCTACTGCTGTTCGGCTGAGCGACCGCGGGCCGAGGGCCGGGGGAGGGCGCTCAGCGGGTCTGCTGGGCGTAGAGGCGGGAATAGAAGCCCCCGGTGTTGACGAGGTCTTCGTGGGTGCCGTATTCGGCGACGCGGCCGTTCTCGAGGACGAGGATGGCGTCGCAGCGCATGGCCATGGAGACGCGCTGGGAGACGATGACGGAGGTGCGCTTGTGCATGAGCCGCGAGAGGGTCTCCTGGATCTTGCGCTCGGTGTTGGCGTCGAGGGCGGAGGTGCAGTCGTCGAGGACGAGGATCTTCGGGTCCGTGAGCAGGGCGCGCGCGATGGAGATGCGCTGGCGCTGGCCGCCGGAGAGGGTGGTGCCCTTTTCGCCGATGATCGTCTCGTACTGCACGGGCAGGTTCATGATGAAGTCGTGGCAGTCGGCGGCCTTGGCCGCGGCCATGATGGCGTCCGGGGTGGCGTCCGGGTGGCCGTAGGTGATGTTGTCGCGGACGGTGCCGCTGAAGAGCTCGGCCTCCTGGGGGACGACGGCCATGTCGTTGCGCAGCGAGTGGAGGGTGATCTTGCGCAGCGGCGTCTCGTCGATGAAGATCTCGCCGGACGTCGGGTCGAAGAGGCGGGCGAGCAGGCCGGCCAGGGTGGACTTGCCGGAGCCGCTGGGGCCCATGATGCAGATCCAGGAGCCGGCGGGGATGGTGACGTCGATGTCGTGGAGCACCTCGGGCGCGTCGGCGCCGTAGGTGAAGGAGACGTGGTCGAGGCGGACGCCGTGCGCGAGCGGCAGGGGGATGGGTTTGGCATCGGGCGCCTCGTCGATGACGTTCTTGTTCGCGAGCATGTGCGAGAGGCGCTGCATGACGACGAGCATGTTGGAGAGCGTCACGGAGAGGTTGGTGAGGTTGACGACGGGCGTGAAGAGGTTGGCCACGGCGCCGTGGATGAACATCATCTCGCCAAGGGTCATCGAGCCGTTGAGCACGGCCGCGGTGCAGTAGACGAAGATGCCCTGGGTGGTGAGCGTCGAGACGAGCTGGGCGGAGCGTCCAACGGACGCGCCGATGTGCTGCTGGCGGATCTGGTCGCGCTGCATCACGGCGGAGAGCCTGAAGAAGTTCACGGCCTCGGCCCGCTCCCGTCCGTAGGCGAAGATCGCCTTCATGGCGTCGAGCTTCTGGGAGGCGAGGCCCCAGAGGCAGGCGTTGGAATGGCGGATCTCGCGGTTGAACGTCTGCATGTTCGTCCGGCTCTTCCGGATGGCGAGGGTGTAGGGGATCATCGCGCCGACGACGATGAGGGCGCTGGCCCAGTTGATGCTCAGCAGGATGGTGAAGCCGACGAGGAACATGACGCTTTGCGAGACGATGGTCTCGGAGTTGATCACGAGCTGGTCGCGGATGGCGTCGACGTCGTTGAGGATGCGCGCCATGAGGCGCCCCGGCGAGGTGGACTTGTGGTAGGTGCTGGAGAGGGAGACGACCTTGCGGTGGACGTCGTTGCGCAGGTTGATGGCCAGGTCGCGGCCGATCTTGTGGCGCAGCAGGATCACCTGCTGCATGCCGCGGTTGAGCAAGACGACGGTGCCGATGTAGACGAGGAAGAGCAGCAGCAGCCGGCCCCCGGCGTTGGGTCCGCGGACGGGGGGATTGAGCTCGTGGAAGGCCTCGGAGGCCCCGCCGACGGCATGGCGTTCGCGCCCCGGATGCGCGTCCATCGCGCCGAGTGTCGCATCGCGCCGCCGTTCACGTGCGACGGGGCGGTCCGCCCCCTGGATGCCCGGTCGCACGGCCCGGGCGGGCTCGTGCGCGGCGGGGGTTGCGCTCACCACGAGGATGTCGTCCACGACGACCTTCGCGTAGAATGCCATCAGGTAGACGGAGCAGGCGTTGAGCGTGGCGACGACGATGTAGGCCGCGAGGCGCCCCCGCACCGGGAGGAGGTAGCGCCGGAAGAACGTGACCGCGAGGCCGAAGGCGCCGGCGCTGTCGTAATGTTCGCGGGGCGGGCGGTAGGGGACGTCTCGGCGCGCATGGCGCGGCTCGCGCGCCGGGCGGGGGGGCTCGTCAGGCTTCTTCATCGCTGATCACCCCCTTGCCCGCATGCTTCTGGTAGAGTTCGCGGTAGCGGCCGCCTTCGATCGCCATGAGCGTCTCGTGGTTGCCCGTCTCCTGGATGACGCCCTTGTCGAGCAGGATGATCCGGTCGGCGTTGCGGATCGTGCTCAGGCGGTGGGCGACGATGAAGGAGGTGCGGTTGACGAGGAAGCGGTCCATCGCGATCTGGATCGCGCGCTCGGACTCGCTGTCCAGCGCGCTCGTGGCTTCGTCCATGATCAGGATCGCGGGGTTGGCCAGCACGGCGCGCGCGATGGAGATGCGCTGCTTCTGGCCGACGGAGAGCTGGACGCCGCGCGTGCCGACGATCGACTCGTAGCCCTCCGGCATGGCGGCGATGTCGTCGTGGATCTCCGCGATCTTCGCGGCGTTGACGATCTCCTCGAAGGAGGCGCCGGGCTTCGCGTAGCGGATGTTGTCGGCGATGCTCACCTGGAAGAGCAAGGACTCCTGGAGCACGATGCCGAACTGCCGGCGCATGCTCGCCTTCGCGATGTCCTTCACGTCGACGCCGTCGATCCGCACGGCGCCCTGCTGCACGTCGTAGAGGCGCATGAGCAGCGAGAGAATCGTCGTCTTGCCGCACCCCGTGGGGCCGACCAGCGCGATCGTCTCGCCGGCCTGGATGTGGATGTCGAGGTCGTGGAGGATGACCTTGCCCGGCTCGTACCAGAAGGAGACCTTGTCGAAGTCCACCTGGCCGCGCACGTTGCCCTCGAGGCGGACGGCGGCGGGCCGCTCGGTGACTTCCGGGCGGGCCTCGAGGATCTCGAAGAGCCGATCCGCCGAGATGCGCACGTTCTGGAGCTGCTCCGCGAGCTGCGAGAAGCGCACCGCCGGCCAGAGGATCTGCATGGCGTACGTCGTGAAGGCCGTCACGTCGCCGTACGACGCCGCGTCCGCGAGCACCATCGCGCAGCCGAGGAAGTAGATGCACGTGCGGCCCGTGTCCTGCAGCAGCATCGTGTTGATCTGGAAGTTCGACGAGGCGGACCAGCCGACGACCAGGTTGTCCATCAGCGCCACGGACTGGCTGTTGAAGACCGTCTGCTCGCGCTCCTCCGCGCCGTACGTCTTGACCGTGAGGTTCGCGACGAGGCGGTCCTGGACGCCGCTCGCGAGGCGGTCCTCCGAGCCGCGCACGCTGATCCATGCGCGGCGGATCTTGCCGATGTTGAAGTTGTAGTTGCTGACGAACAGGACGAGGACGGCGAGGATCGGCAGCGAAAGACGCCAGTTGATGTAGAGCGTGGCGGTCACGGCGAAGAGCGAGCAGACGAGGTCGGAGACCACCTGCACGGAGGCGACGTTGAGGATCTGCTGCATCACGGAGCTGTCGCCCATGAGCCGGTTCGTGAGCTTGCCCGTGCTGTGCTTCTGGAAATAGCCGATGTGCATGCCCAGCAAATGGCGGTAGACGGCCATGCGGACTCTCAGCACGAAGGTCTGCCCGATGTAGGCGATGCCGATGACCTGGACGTAGCTGATGGCGGCGTGCAGGATCGGCACGAGGATCATCATGATCGCGAGTCCGGGCAGCAGCGATTCGCGCCGCAGACCGATGACCTCGTTGATGATCGCGCGGGTGAAGAGCGGCGGCAGCATCGCCAGCACGGAGAGGACCGCCGTCAGGAGCACCAGCCCCGCGATCTTCCACTTGAAGGGCGCGATGAAGGGCGCGATCTTCCGCATCGTCTCGCCCGTCGTCTTCTGCTGCTGTTGCTTTCTGGCTTCGGCCGGATCGTTCGGCTCTTTCGGCATGGTGGACTGCGCTCCGCTGATTATCGTTGCCGGCCAGTATACCATCCCGGTCGCCTGCGGATAAAGCTCAAACGCCGGGTCGGCCGGGCGGGTAATCGGTCTGCCGCCGGGGTCGCCGGGTTTTGGGGATGCGGGTTCGTCGTGAGTCTGTCGCCTAGCTTCTCTGTCGCGGGTTGGCTTCGCCACCCCGGTGCGCGCCCATCGGCCCGCTCGCAACGCCGCGCGGCAGCTCGCTTTTCTACGAAAGCCGATGGCCGCGCTCGGTGTGCCACTGCTGAAGCGCGGCTTCGATGGCGCGTCTCGCACGGCTCCGCCTTTCGCCATGTTCGCCGCAACCGTGCGGTCCGCACCGCATCCGCCGGCGTCTGGCGGCGGGCCGCGGGGAGGAGACCTGCGCCCAAGGGCCTGGGCGCAGGAAGAGAGTAAAAAGCTCCGCAACCCTGCTCCGAAGGTTTTACACTCTTCTTGCGGGCAGGTCTCTGCCCGCAAGCGGGTCTCCTGATGGCGGCGGCCTCGCCGTGCGCAACGCCCCCGGCGGGAGTACCCGCCTCGTCTCGCCGCGACTGCGGCACCTGCGCCATTCGCGCCGAGGCCAGGGCGGTATTCCGCCCCGCGAGCCGCCGGGAGGCGCCGGCGGATGCGTCGCGGCGCGGACTTGGCGGCGAGCATGCCGGAAGGTGCAAGGGGTGCGCCCGCAGCGGAAGGCACGCCGAGTGCCCCGTGAAACTGTGACAGTCGGGTCAGGCGGCTGAACAAGGCGGATGTCCTTGATTTCAATTTCGAAAGTGGGTGGCTGATTGACGCAAGTAATTCGTAAGCTGGCCACCATGCCTAAATGCGGCGCGCTCGGAGATCGCGCCCTACCCTGAAAATCGCCCCCAACGGGGGAGTCCACGGGGTAGGGCGGGC
>Ga0116202_10001564_pt1 | contig 13444 bp, 10 predicted proteins | sample LakKivw325mmetaG_FD_94479 | JGI IMG/M metagenome (GOLD analysis project Ga0116202, IMG submission 94479) | Anoxic lake water microbial communities from Lake Kivu, Rwanda to study Microbial Dark Matter (Phase II) - Lake Kivu water 325m metaG | ecosystem: Environmental > Aquatic > Freshwater >...
GGGATGTGGGATCAGGGAAGACGGTGGTGGCGGCGGCGGCGCTGGTGGCGGCGGCGGACGCGAGGCGGCAGGGCGCGCTGATGGCGCCCACGGAGATGCTGGCCGAGCAGCACGCCCTGCGGCTGGCGGGGATGCTGGAGCCGGCGGGGGTCCGGGTGCATCTGCTGACGGGCAGCCTGGGGGCCACGGCCCGGCGCGAGGTAGCCGAGGCGGCGAGACGAGGCGACCGGGCGGTCTTCGTGGGCACTCACGCGCTGATCCAGCAGGGGGTGGAGTTCCGCGATCTGGCGGTGGTGGTGGTGGACGAGCAGCACCGGTTCGGGGTGGCCGAACGCGCGGCCCTGGCGGCCAAGGGGTACTCGCCGAACTTCCTGGCCCTGTCGGCGACGCCCCTGCCGCGGACGTTGGCGCTGGCGCTGTATGCGGACTTCGACATCTCGGTGGTGGACGAGCTGCCGCCAGGGCGGCGACCGGTGGACACTCGCCTGCTGAGCGCCGAGGAGCGGGATCGGGCCTACGGGGCCCTGCGGCGGCGAGCGGAGGAGGGGCACCAGGGATTCGTGGTCTGCCCGCTCATCGAGCCGTCGGAGGCCGTGGAGGCCGAGGCGGCCGAGGAGGTGTTCGAGGCGCTGCGGGCCGGTCCCTTGGCGGGCCTGCGGCTGGGGCTGGTGCACGGGCGGATGGCCACGCCCGAGCGCCAGGAGGTGATGGGGCGGTTCTACGAGGGGGACGTGGACGTGCTGGTGAGCACGACGGTGATCGAGGTGGGCCTTGACGTGCCCAAGGCTTCGGTGATATTGGTTGAGAGTGCAGAGAGATTTGGGTTGGCGCAGCTTCACCAACTCCGGGGGCGGGTGACGCGCAGTCGTCACCGGCCTCTTTGCATGTTGCTGATAGGCAGCCCGTCGCCGCAGTGCAGCGAGAGGCTACGGATATTGGCCGAGCACAGCGATGGGTTCCGCATCGCCGAGGCGGACCTGAGGATGCGGGGCGCCGGGGAACTGGCGGGGCTGAGGCAGCACGGGATGGGGGACTGGATCATCGGAGACGTGCTGGCAGAGCCGGATCTGCTGGTGGCGGCGCAGCGTCAGACGCGGGCGATAGTGAGCGGGGACCCGGAGCTGGCCCGGCCGGAGCACTCGAGGCTGCGGGAAGCTGTGGAGTGGCTGGGGGAGCTGGAGAAAGGCCGGTGGGCTTTGTGAGAAGGCGGATGCGGGTCGTGGGTGGGACGGCGGGATCGGTGCCGCTGATCGGGCCGCCCGCCGGGGTGCGGCCGACGAGCGAGAGGGTGCGGGAGGCGCTGTTCGGATCCCTCGGGGAATCCGTGGAAGGCAGGCCTTTCGTGGACCTGTACGCAGGCAGCGGCGCCATGGGGATCGAGGCCCTGAGCAGGGGTGCGAGCCGCTGTCTGTTTGTCGAGCGGCGAGTGGCCTGCGTGAAGGTGATCCAGGCGAACTTGGCGAAGACGGGCCCGGCAGACCGTGCCCAGGTGTGGCAATCGGACGTGAGGCGCTGTGTGGCCAGGGCGGCGGCGTGGCTGCGAGGGGAGGCGGGGACGGTGTTCGCCGATCCGCCCTACGGCGATGGGGCGGTGTCTGACGTCCTGAGCGCGCTGCTGGGCAGGGGTCTGGCGGACGGCACGGTCGTCGTGCTGGAGCACAGTTGTCGCGAGGAGTATGCAGCCCTGGCGGAGCCGTGCTGGCGCCGCGAGGTGGGCGAGACCTGCCTGAGCCGCTGGGAGGCGTAGCAGATGCCGTCTCGGTCCTCTTCACGGGCGGTGTACCCGGGCACCTTCGACCCCTTTACCAACGGGCATCTGGACATCGCCGAGCGCGCGGCGGCGATCTTCGAGGAGCTGCTGGTCGCTGTATCGGCGGACAGCGGCAAGCAGCCGATGTTCTCACTGGACGAGCGCGTCGAGATGGCGCGAGAGGCCTGTGGACACCTGGCGAACGTGCAGGTGGCGCCCTTCGATGGGCTGATCGTGGACTTCGCGAGGTCGAGGGGCGCGAGAGCGCTGGTGAAGGGGCTGCGGACGGCGACGGACTTCGAGCGGGAGATGCAGATGGCGATGATGAACCGCAGTCTGGCGCCGGGCCTGGACACGCTTCTGTTGCTGGCGGACAGCAGGTATGCTTTCCTGTCGTCCGGTCTAGTGAGGGAAGTCTGCGGGCTCGGTGGCGACGTGTCGGCCTACGTGCCAGAGAGTGTACTGCCGCGACTGGTGGGGCGACTACAGCCTGGGAGGGATAGGCCGTGAGCGAGTACGCGAGCGCGGACTATGGTGAGCCCGAGGAGCCACGCCACCCGATCGAGGAGATAATCGAGGAGATTGAGGACGTGGCGGACCAAGGGCAGAGATGGTACTGCCGCATCGTGCCGAGCTTGTGGGGCAGAACGGTGATTGACCACGCGGAGCTGCTGAACCTGACGGCGAAGCTGCGCCAGCGGCTACCTCAGGAGATGAACGAGGCGATAACGATCGCGCGGCAGCGAGAGGACATAATCCAGCAGGCTGAGGAGCAGCGGGAGCGGATTATCCAGGCGGCGCGGGAACAGGCGCAGATCATCGTGAGCAACGACGAGCTGGTGAGGCAGGCCCAGGAGAAGGCCGATCAGGTGCTGAAGGCTGCGCGGACGGAGGGTGAGGCGATACGGGCGGAGGCGGAGGCGTGGTCGCGGGCGGTGGTGGAAAGGCTGGAGGGGCATGTGAGGAGAGTGCTCTCCACGCTGGATCGCGCCAGGAAATCTCTTGGCGGGGGGCAGGAAGGCGCTGTCTCCGAACGGGCACCGGCCGAGGAACAGCCAGACTGAGCAGTAAGGAGAAAGGACTTTGCTGGTACTAGTCATCAACTGCGGCAGCTCATCACTGAAGTACGAGCTCTTTGACGCGACGGAGGAGACCTCACTGGCCAGTGGCCTGGCCGACCGAGTGGGGATCGGCGGGGGCGGTGACGCCAAGCTCACCTACCGCCCGTCGAGCGGTGATGCCATCGAGCGCAGCGTGCCCATCCCCGACCATCGCGTGGCGGTGGCGCTGGTGATCGAGGCTCTGACCGACCCCGAGCACGGCGTCATCGAGAGCCTGTCCGACATCGGGGCCATCGGCCATCGGGTGGTCCACGGCGGGGAGCAGTTCACGGAGTCGGTGTGGATCACGCCCGAGGTGATCCAGGCGGTTGAGAAGTTCTCGGAGCTCGCGCCCCTGCACAACCCCGCCAACCTCATCGGTATCCGCGCCTGCCAGGAGCTCTTCCCCGGGGTCCCCAACGTCGCGGTCTTCGACACGGCCTTCCATCAGACGATGCCTCAGCACTCCTACCTGTACGGGATACCCTACGAGGTGTACGAGGACCTGGGGGTGCGGCGGTACGGCTTCCACGGGACGTCGCACCGGTACGTCGCCGAGCTAGGGGGAAAGATGCTGCTGGAGCGGGGAGTGGCGGCGGAGGAGCAGAAGATCGTGACCTGCCACCTGGGCAACGGCTGCAGCATGGCCGCCGTGAAGGGCGGGCGCAGCGTGGACACGACCCTGGGGTTCACTCCTCTGGAGGGCCTGCTGATGGGGACGCGCTGCGGCGATCTGGACCCCGCGCTGGTGCCCTTCCTGATGGACCGTCTGGGCCTGGACCTGAGAGAGATAGACGTTTTTCTCAACAAGAAATCGGGGCTTCTGGGCGTGTCGGGCGTGGGCAGTGACATGAGGGACGTGCGGGCGGCGGCGGAGAAGGGCAACAAGCGGGCGCAGGCGGCGCTGGACCTGTTCTGCTACCGGGTGCGCAAGTACATCGGGGCGTACGCGGCGGCGATGGGCGGGATCCACGCCGTGGTATTCACCGCCGGGATCGGGGAGAACGACCCTGTGGTCCGCGCCCGGTGCGTGGAGGGTCTGGAGTTCCTGGGGCTGGCGATAGACGAGGGGAGGAATGCCGATCCCGCCATCTGTGGGGCCGTGGCCGACATCAGCGCCCCCGGCGCCTCCGCCTGGGTGTTCGTGATCCCCACCGATGAGGAGCTCCTGATCGCGCGGGACACCGCGGCACTGTTGCTCCCCGCGGCCCGGCGCGGCTAGGCTCAGGGCGGAGACGACGCGGTGGCGCCGCATCGCCCGTCCTGGGGAAGGGACGTCCCGGCCTGCGCGACGAGGCGGAAATCAGCCTCGGGGTCCAGTTGCAGGACGGTATCCAGCCACGCTATGGGAGCCGTGCACCGCGGCCGGTAGTGCCGGAAGTGAACCACCCGAAAGCCCCTTGCGCGCAGGCCGTTGAGGATCGCCTCGGAGTCGCACCCCTGCTCAGAGTGGTAGTCGGTGAGCGGGCGCGCCCTGGCCCTGGGCAGGCGCCGCAACAGGCGGGGGACGTGCTTGCGGAACTCGTGAGGAAGTCGGAGAAGATGGTCCACCTGGCGCAGGAGCTTCGTGCCGAGGCCCCCGCGCCGGCGGCGCAGTTCGGGTTCGTGCGTTATGTAGAGTACGCCGCCGGGCTTGAGGCGGTCGGCGGCCGCCTCGACGACCGCGAGGTAGTCGGTGACGTGGTGCAGCAAGGCTGAGAAGGCGATGAGGTCGAATCGGGCTTTGGTTCCCGCCAGGAACTCCTCGGCCCCCATGCACACGGGCCACAGCCGTCCCGGGCTGCGAGCGGCGCGCCGCCGGCAGATGCGGAGCATGTCCTCGGAGAGGTCCAGGGCGACCACGTCCCAGCCACGCGCGGCCAGACGCAGGGCGATGCGTCCGGTGCCCGCGCCGCAGTCCAGACACAGGGGCTTGTCCACTGAGGCCAGGAGGCGGGCGATGAGCGCCAAGTCCCTCCCCAGGAGGTACTTCTCGAAGAGGTTGTGCATGCCGGGGTTGTTGAGGTCGTAGAGCGGGGCGGCGTCGCGATGGTACTCGAGGTTGTCGCGGCGGACAGCGGCCTCCAGGTCCTCGCGGGTGCGGGCGTCCTTCGGTGGGTCACGGTCCCTGTCAGCCATGGGGCGGGCGTATCCCCTTCGCGGCCCCGGGCCCGGCAGGCCCGGGCGTCCGGCGGAGAGGCACCAGGCGCCGCGGCGCGCGGGCTAGCTTGCGGGCGCCACCCGCAACTGCGGGCGACCGCGGCCTTCCTGCGCCAGCTCCTGGGCCTCCTCCAGGTCGACCTGCAGGACCATGGAGACGCCGGGCGTCTGCATGGTCACGCCGTAGAGGCGATCGGCGGCCGTGATGGTTTGCGGGTTGTGGGTGACAACGACAAACTGGGACCGCTGGGCGAAGTCCCTGAGCAGCTCGATGAAGCGGTCGGTGCTCGCGGCGTCGAGGGCCGCGTCTATCTCGTCCAGAACGCAGAAGGGGCTGGGGCGGACGGTTAGGAGGGCGAAGATGAAGGCCAGCGCCGTCAGGGCCTTCTCGCCCCCGGACAGGAGGATCATGTTCTGGAGCCGCTTGCCGGGCGGGCGGACGACGATGTCCACTCCCCCCTCCAGCGGGTCCTCGGGGTTGGTGAGCTCGAGGCGGGTGTCCCCGCCGCCGAAGAGCCGGGTGAAGGTCCCTGCGAAGGCCTCACCGACCTCCTGGAAGGCCCGGAGGAACTCCTCCTTGGCGGCTTCGTCCAGTTCGGCAATAAGCTCGAGCAGCTCGTCCCGGGCCCTCGAGACGTCCTCGAGCTGGGACTGCAGGTAGTCGTGGCGGGAGCGCAGCCGTTCGAGCTCCTCGGGCGCGCCTAGATTGACCGGGCCCAACGCCCGCATCTGCTCCTTGATCTCCTCGGCCTCGCGCTCGGCCACGGTGCGCTTGAAGTCGTCGTCCGTCAGGCTCTCGGCGGCGTCGGGGGTGGTTGAGTACTGGTCGTGGAGGCGTTCGGCCAGGGCGGCCAGGTGCATCTCCTCGCGGGCCAAGGCCAGCTCCGCCTGGTGCACCTTCGCCGCCGCGCCCTCGATCCGGTCCCGGGCGCGCTGCAGGCCCTGCTCGATCTGCTGCTGGCCCTGAGCCGACTGCCGAAGGTGCTCGCGCTGCCTGTCGGCGGCGCTCTGGGCGACAGCGAGGCGCTGCTCCAGGGGCTCGACCTCGGGCAGGGCCGCGAGGGCCTCGTCGGTCTGCGACAGGCGGACGGCCAGGTCGCTCACGCGGCTCTCGGCCACGGCAAGCTGTTCCTCGACGGCGAGGAGCTCGGCGGCGCCGCGCTCGTGCTCCTGTCGGCTGGCCTGGAGCCGCTGCCCTAGCTGGGCGACGCGGATCTGGGCCGCCACGGCCCTCTCGCGCGCCTGTGCCACCTGCAGGCCGAGGTCGTCACCGGTCCTCTCGGCCGGCTCCTGGCGCAGGCGCTCGAGCTCGGCGCGCAGGCCCTCGGCGGTCTCGGTTGCCACAGCCCTCTGCTCGACGGCCTTGCCCAGGCGCGAGCGCAGAAGGTCCAGGTCGGCGGAGAGGTCGGCGATGGCCTGCTCCGCGGCCTCGATGCTGCTCGTGATGGTACCTAGCTGGCTTCCGGCCTCCCGCAGCTCCAGGTCCCTCTCGCCAAGCTCGGCGCGGGCCCGATCGAGGGCCTCGGCCGCCGCGCCGGCCTCGTCCTGGAGCCGCGTTTCAACCGTCACCAGGCGCGCCTCGGCCTGCTGGATGAGCTCCCGGCGCTCGACCGCCCGGCGACGGTCGCGCGCCTGGGCCAGGGCCGGACTCTGCTTCTCCGTCGGGCCGCCCACGACGATCTCGCCGCCGCGGACCATCTCGCCCTCCGTGGTGACGGCCCTGGCCCCCTGCCAGCGAGAGCCGAGCGAGAGGGCCGTCTGCAGGTCCGCGACGATGAGCACGTCGCCGAGCAGGTGACGAAGGAGGGACGCAAGCTGCGCGGGGGTCAGGATGCTCTCGGCCGCGGCCGGGGCCCGCACGAGGTCGGTGGCGCGGCGCCCTGCCTCGCCGTGGTCGGGAAGGCGCGGCGCGTCGGCCGGCTGGAGCTCGTCCAGGATCAGCAGGCCCAGGCGCCCCAGCTTCCGCTGGGAGACCAGGCGGGCCGCCGCAAGGGCGGCCTGCCGGTTGCGGACGACGATCCACTGGGCCTTCTCGCCAAGGGCCGTGGCCACGGCGGCCTCCAGGCCCGCGGGTACCTCCATCAGCGCGGCAACGGGTCCGAGAACGCCCGGCAGTTGCCCGACGGCCGCGGCCTGCATGACGGCGGCCGAAGCCTCGGACAGCGTGGCGTGGCTGCGGGCGAGTTGGTCCAGCGTATGCAGGACGGCGTCCACGGCCGCCAGGTTCTCACGCAGGAGGCGCAGCTTGCCGCGGTGCTCCTCGAGCCATCGGCGGCTAAGCCGGTGGGCGCGATCGCAGGTCTCCACTCGCTCCTCGATCTCGACCCGGGCCTGGCGGGCGCGGGCCAGGTGGCCCTGGAGCTGCTCGCGGCGGCCCACCAGGTCGGCGTGGCGGTGCTGCATCTGGTCGAGCTGGGCCTCGACGCGCGCGATGCGCTCGCCCAGCTCGGTCTCGAGGCCCTGCAGACCGAGGGCCTCCTGCTCGGCGCGGGAGATGCGCGCCGTCAGCGAGGAGATGAGGCGGTCGCGCTGCTGGCGCTCGGCTGTGGCGAGGCGGGTGCGCTCCTCGAGATCGGCGCAGGAGGCGTCGGCGACGGAGAGCTCGTCGCGGGCCTTCTCGAGCTCGTCGGCCGTGGCCGCCAGCTCGCCATCGAGCGCGCGCGTGCGCTGCTCGATGGCCTCCTTGCGGGCGAGGGCGTCGCGCCGGGTCTGCTCGTAGGCCTCAAGCTGCTGGGCCACCGACGTGCGCTGATGGTGGGCAAGGTCGCGCCTGCGCCGCACGTCGTCGGCCTGGCGACTGAGCTCGAGCGCGGTGTCGCGCAGCTCCTCGGTGCGCGCCTGGGCGGTGTCGACGTCGCGGCGGGACTGGGCAAGGTCAGCCTCGAGGGCGCGCAGCCGCTCGCGCGACTCGGATAGCTCCTGCTGGGCCACGACGCGGTCGTTCTCGAGGCGCCCGCGTCGGCGCCGGCGGGTGATGTACTCGGAGGCCAGGAGCCGCAGCTCGAGGGCCCGCAGGCGCTCGTGGAGCTCGTTGTACCGCCGGGCGCGCACGGCCGCCTCCTCGAGGGGCTTGAGATGGCCGGCAAGCTCGGTGATGATGTCTCGCAGGCGGCGAAGCTCGCGCCGGGTGTTTTCGAGGCGACGCTCGGCTTCGTCGCGGCGCACGCGATACTTGCGCACGCCCGCGGCTTCCTCGAGGAGCTCGCGCCTGTCCTCGGGACGCAAGGACAGGATAGCGTCAATCTGGCCCTGGCCGATCACCGAGTAGGCCTCGGGCCCCAGGCCGGTGTCCAGCAGCAGGTCGCGCAGGGCGCGCAGCCGCGTGGGGGTGCGATTGAGCAGGTACTCGCTCTGGCCGCTGCGGAAGAGGCGGCGGGTGATGGCGACCTCGATGTAGTCCGTCGGCAAGGAGCCGTCGCTGTTGTCGAGGGTGACGGTCACATCGGCCATGCCGAGGGGCCTGCGCTCCTCGGTGCCGGCGAAGATGACCTCCTGGAGGCTGGAGGTGCGTAGCGTGCGGGGGGATTGCTCGCCCAGAGCCCACAGCAGAGCGTCAACGACATTGCTCTTGCCCACGCCGTTGGGGCCGACTATGGCGGTGATGCCGCTATCGAACTGGAGGGTGGTGGGCTCAGCGAAGGTCTTGAAGCCGCGCAGATAGAGCTGCTTTAGGTACACTGCCTGCCTCCCGGATTTGCTGCGGCTCCTGTGATCGGCCGGTGGTCTGTCCCCTGGTACGTCTGCTGCGCAGACGACGCCTATTGTACACCGAGCGGGGCTATCGGACCAGGATGTCGGGGCGTCCCATCAGGTAGCGCCCGTACTCGACCTCGACGATGGGCCACCCGCCCGAGGCACTGATGATCTCCTGGCCCTCACCCAGGGCGATGATCGTGTCCTCGGACTTGGTGCCGGTGATGGAGGGGTTCCAGGCGAAGGCCTGGCCCTCGAGCACGGTCTCGGGCGAGGCCAACCCGCCCCGGTAGTCGCGCGGGGCGTAGCCCGTTGCGCCGCCCTGGTGGTGCAGGGTCCACTCGTCGGGGTAGCCGGTATCGCGGTAGGTCTCGACGGCGCGGGTGAAGATGTCCCTGACTGCCGCGCCGGGCACCGTCTCGCGGATCAGGCGGGCGTCCACGCGGCACACCGCCTCGTGGCGGCGGCGCAGCTCCGCGTCGGGCGCGCCGAAGTGCACCATCCGCGTGGCCGACACGCCCAGTCCCCAGCGCCGCGCGCCGATGACCAGCATGGCATGCCGCTCGAGCTTCCTGTCGGTGGGGATCGGGTGGCGGTAGCCGAAGCAGCGCCCATCGGTCGCGATCAGCAGCACGGCCGGTGTGATCCCGTGGGACAGAAGCTTACCCCCCAGCAGGGCGGCGATCTCGTGCTCGGTCATCCCGGGCCGGATCTCGGTCGCGGTCGCGGCCAGGGCCGCGGCGGTCTGCTTGCCCACCCAACGGTATCGCTCGACCTCAGGCTCGAGCAACTGCCAACGCAGGCGGGCAAGGGCCGACGCCTGGCTCGAAGAGCCGGCGGGCCAGGCGCCGTCGGAGGCGACCTTGCCGTCGCCCACCACGGCGCGGGCCATCGCCTCCCGGTCCTCGTCGTGCCACATCTGCTCGTGGACCTGGATGGGCAGGTCGGCGATCTCCTCGTCCCGCTGGCGCCCGGCCTCGATGTTGTTCGTCATCAGGTAGACGGCGTCGGCCGTCACGAGCAGGTAGGCCACACCGCCCTCGCTGGCCATCGCCACGTGATTGTCGCCGCCGCAGGTGAGCCAGGCGTAGTTGGCCTGGGTGGTCAGCGCCACGCCGTCGTACCCCTTCTCAGCCATGAACCCGCGGACGCGAGTGAGCTTTGCCTCGAATTCCCCACGGCGATCCATGTCTGGGGATCATCTCCGTCCCTCACTGGGTGCAAGACCGCAGGTCCCGGCGCCGGCATGCCACAGAGGGGCGTGAGCCGACACGCCTGCACAGAACGCACGCATGTTACCCAGGAAGGCCCGTGACCCGCAAGCGGGAGGCACCCTCGTGTCGCTGCCGGAGGGCCGGGGCCTGCGCGATGGACTCGGTGGGCTAGCCCTGCGGCTTGCCGAGCACCTGGTAGACGGTGGCGTTAATCTCTCGCGCCGCCTCGACCAGCTCCCAGTGGGGGCGGTCGGCCACGGACACGAAGCCGATGTTGTAGTTCTCGCCGTCGGAGCGGCCGGTGAGCGCCTGGTCCGCGTACTGGAACCAGTGGCAGCCCACGAAGGCGGGCAGGTTCCAGACGCGTTGGACGTAGGTCTGGTAGGCGCGGCCGCGGGCCTCTTGGGTCGCGACGGGCCGCAGGCCGCCGTGGAACATGCCGCGGTCGAGCGCGCCGAAGTGGAACTCGCCGATAAGGCAGGGCTTGCCAAGCTCGGCGGTGAAGGCCCAGCCCTTCTCGTCCGGGCCCTCGCTGTAGATGTTGAAGCTGACCACGTCGCAGTAGCGCGCGGCCACGTCCACGACCTCCTGGGGTCTGGGCGCGAAGCGGCAGCCGAGGTAGAGCTGGCTAGGCGCGTGGTCGCGCAGGGCGGCGCTGATCACCTGGAAGTAGCGCTCGGCGAAGCGGGTGAGCAGCTCCGACAGGTCGGCCACGCAGGCTTGGGTGAGCCCGGCGGAAAGCTCCACGCCCTGCTGGTCGAGCGCCTCCCAGGACGCCACCTCAGCCCCCCAGGCCTCGTTGAGCCTGGCGATGTCGCCGTGCTTGTCGCGCAGGAGGCGAAGGAACTCGGTGCGCGCCGGAAGAGGCCGGTCGTGGGCCAGCACGCCGATGGGCAGGGCGTAGTGCGCCCTGGGGTCCGAGGACCAATGGCCCCAGGACAGCTCGTTGTCAACGAAGTACCCCAGGCACCAGGGGTCCTCGCGCCATTCCGTCGTGTTGCTGGCGATGGCCGCCTCGGCGACGCGGGCGAAATCCTCGTGGAAGACGTCAATCATCGTCTTCCATCCCGACTGGAAGTAGGGCGCCTCGCGGCTCCCGTAGTGGATAGCGACGGTGTAGGGCACTCGGCGCAGCCGGAAGGCGTCGGCCTGCGACCAGTTGCCGATGGTGTTGAAGCCCCAGGCCCGGTAGCGCTGGAGGGTGACGTCGAGCCAGGCATTGAGCCAGCCTTCCCCGTGCTTGCGCCGCAGGTTCATCCCGTAGAAGTTGGCCCAGCGCTTGTCACCCGGCTTCGAGAAGGCGGCCAGGGGGTCGTCGGCATCGGGCAGCCAGGAGAACAGGCGCTCCCGGCCCTGCACCGGCGTGCCAGAGTTGTCGCGCAGGCAGTCAATGCCCAGTGAGAAGAACAGGTGGCCCGAGGGCGCGACCAGCCACCAGCGGCCCTGCCCGGCCTGCCCCTGGGGCGGGGCGGCGGTCTCCTTGCCGTCCAGGACATAGGCTGTCCGGAAGAAGCCCGTGGCCCGCAGCGTAGGGCCGGTGGCCCAGCCGCCGTACTCATCGCGGTCGCCCGGGGGCTGATGGGCCTGGAGCCAGGCCCGCTCTTCGTCGCGCTGGGCGGCGAAATCTGCATCGTCATGCACCTTGCCGGGCCACTCGGCGCGGGTGAACTGCCCGTAGCGGTCCACGATCCCGTTCAGGTCGGGCTTGGGCAGCAGGACGATGTTGTCGAAGACCAGTGTGTGCTCGGCGTCGGGCCGGGGGAGGAAGATCTGGAAGGCAACGGTGTTGGCCGCGTTCAGGGAGCCGCCTGCGACGGACATCGTGATCGCCCCCGGCAGGGACGCCGGCGGCCCGGCGCGCATGCCCTCGGGGACGGCGCTTGGCAGAGGCATGACCAGCGTTGACTTCCCGGGCGGCGCCTCCGCGGACCCCTGGCGGCAGTGCCGGCTGCCGTCGGCGCTGGGGTCGTCGTCCACGCGGATACAGACCCTGATGGGATTGGCCTCGGGGTTGAGGACGTCCACCGCCAGGCCGCCGAAGGCGCTCCAGTCGGCACTGTCGAAGGCCTGGCCCAGGCTGAAGAAGATGTTGGGCCAGTCCACCTTGGCGAAGTGCACGCGCAGGGCCTTGCGGCCGTCGGTGACGCCCTCATCGGTGAGTGCGACGTCCGTGTTGTGGAGTGTGATCTTCGCCACGTCGGCCTCGGTCTCGAAGGAGGCGACGAGCTTCTGGGCCGCCGCCGCGCTTACCAGCACCAAGCAGAGGGTCGCGGTCGTCAGCGGGAGGAGCATCATCGCTTCTCATACCTCCCCGTCAGCGGTACTGTCAGGCGCGGCGATCAATAGGCCGGAGCGGCCCTGCGGACCGGCACCCGAGAAAGACCTTCGTCGTGCGAAGAGGGGCTTCCTCCAGGAGAGACGACGTCGCGCGGGGAGCGCCGCCAGTCCAGGGCGGACCGGCCGCCGACGGCCTGACCGCGAGGTGACCTGCAAGGCAGCAGGCCCAAGGTGGACCATCTAGGACTTCGTGCTCCGGAGAACCTGCCCCTTCAGGCCCCAGAACTCGGGGCGCGTCGAGCACACGATCTGCTTCGGCGACTCGGTGGCAGCGGAGGTACGCATGATGACGAGATGGGCCACCTTCAGGCCTGGGTAGAGAGCGATGGCCGCCCCGCCCAAGTTCTGCAGCTCAAGGGTCAGGCAACCGTGGTAGTTCGGGTGCACGAAGCTCGCCATCTCGACTACCAGCCCAACACGCCCCCACCTCGACCGTCCCAGCACGTAGGCACACAGGTCGGGCGGCAGTGCATGTACTCCAGGGTAACGCCCAGCATAGACTCACCGGGCTGTATGTACGCGGGACTCCCAGCCGGCTGCCACATCAGCTCCATCCCCGCCGCCTGCGGGATCGTCTCGTCGCACGCGCTTACCGCCTGCAGTCGTTCGACCGTTTCCCCGAGGGGCTCTGGGAAGGGCATCTGCTGGGCGTCCAGGGTCGGCAGGCGAGTCTTCACCGACTGCAGAAAGTAGTGCCCAAGTCGCAGGTCTATGGACGCCTCGCCCTCGGAAAGCTGGTCTGGGTGCAAAGGTGCGACGAACAGCCGATCCGGGTCCTGGGATCGCAGTTCGTGGAGCAAGTCGGAGCCGCTCAGGACGCCCGCTGGCCGCTCGCCGTGCATTCCTGGGCTACCTCCAGTGCCTTCGCAACAAGGCATCCCAGCCTGCGTGTCCCGACCACGCTGCTGCTGTACTCATCGCCGCCCCCGAAGGGTGCCAGGAACTTGTCCTGGTAGGGCTTGTGCAGAAGCACCAGCCATCCAGCTATCCAGGCATTGGCTGCGACGTCAGTCAGCGTCTTCGCCTCGCCGCACAGCGGAGGTGTGTGAGTGAGCAGTCTCTGAAGCGCCGGCCAGTTGTGGATCGCGGGACGCCCGTCGCCAAAGACACGCGCAGGAGTACACCCGCCGCCGAACGCCTTGGCCACGCCGTCGCAGATCCCCTCTATTGCCGAGGCAAACCCCAGGGGTGCCTTAGCATGTTCACGGCAC
>Ga0116202_10001565_pt1 | contig 13439 bp, 10 predicted proteins | sample LakKivw325mmetaG_FD_94479 | JGI IMG/M metagenome (GOLD analysis project Ga0116202, IMG submission 94479) | Anoxic lake water microbial communities from Lake Kivu, Rwanda to study Microbial Dark Matter (Phase II) - Lake Kivu water 325m metaG | ecosystem: Environmental > Aquatic > Freshwater >...
GACCCGCACCGCCCAAACCAACCGACCGGGCAGTGCTTCCGAAGTTGATGTCGCCGGCCAGCGCCGGCGCCGCAATCGCCACTGCAGCTATCACGAACGCATATAAGTATCCATTCAGTCGCATCGAAGTCTCCTTGAGTCTTTGCTGCTTTCCGACTGTCCACACGTATCGGTCCGACAATACAGTTGGGGTCCGACAGGCACGTCGAACCCCCAACATACGACATAGAACCGCTGCCTGCTAGAACCGCAGCACTTGTGTCAGCAGTTTGGGTGTCTTGCCGGCGAATGCCAGGTTCAGGCCGAACAGATCTACACCGTAGGTAAAACTCTTTCCGCCATATCCCGCTCGCGCGGCGAAGAACTTGGTGAATCTCCACTCGCCTCCCATCCGAACAGAAGCCTTCTCGTCGTTGGCTCCGGTTATGTTAACGATGTCAGCGGCCACGGTCATTCCGGGCAGCGGATGTGAGGCAATACCTACGCTCACCATCGCGTCCGACTGGGCCGCGGCCAGTGAACCCGTCTCCGGCTTCACGAGGTTGTTAACCACGATTCCATACTGCCAGATTGAGTCGTTGGGCTTGTATATCGCTCCCACATCGGCCTTGATGGTGTTCTTCTTTGTCTTGCTGACTTCCACTGCAGCGTAGTCGACATCCGCGTTCACCGCACCGCCGGCGACCGTAATTGGCGAAGCAGAGCCGGGAGTTGCAGTGATCTGCCATTGCCGCGCTTCAGTCTGGAGGAACTTCAGGTTGGTGCCGACGTACAGGTTGCCTTTCTCGGTCTGAACGCCTGCGGAGTAGTGGATGGCCGGTAGCACGAAAGAGGTGTTTGTTCCAACAAAGTTCTGCGACAAGTCATTGAGATACAGGCCAAACGATGTGTTTGCTGCAGCCGTGTTCCCGGCCAGCGCGCTGCTGACAGTGCTCTGGAAGTTGGCGTTGGTGATCGAAGATGTGAGTGTTGCCAGGTTCACCGTCCCGCTCCGGAAAGCCTGACCGGCCCCCGCCCATTCGCCTGCGGCAGCTCCAGGGATGACAGACCTGCGGGCCTCGGCTTCGAACGTCAACCCGAACTTGCCGGCAAACCCGGTGACAAGGCTCAAGCCCATTGTCGTCGGATGCTTGCCAAATGTGTTAATCAAGTCCAGTGCGCCGGTGACGCTGCCGCCCGTGATCTTGTCGTGCGCATCGAGTATGTCGCCGAATGAGGCGCCCGTTGAGCTGAAGTCGATCCCGGGTACGATGAACTTGAACTTCGCGCCTGATACGGCCGAAGAAGCCGGGTTCAGCACAGCAGTTGTTGCGGAGTCATCTCCGAGAGCGAGGCCGGCTCCACCAAAGCCGATGGACCTCGCGGTGCTGCCAAAGTTGATGTCCCCCGCATAGGCGGTAGACACGACCATCAGCAGAGCAATGGCGAATAGCGTTGCGATAACCGTTTTCATTTGTTTCCTCCGAATTCCTTTTCTGGCACGTACGCGAGCCGTCCCGCCGCGCCTAGAGTCTATAGTTATACAGAAGCGCACAGGTTTCCTTCTCGAACGTATTATTGGCAGACACGCGGCGATCTATATGTCCGAAAAGTCAGGCTTGCAGAACAACTCACCAGTTCGACCGCAGCACTGTCTCGCCCTGTGGAGACTGAAATCCTTTCGCGTACCCGCAGACCTGAGTAGGATGACGCCACGCATCGGCCCGATCTGCACAAACTCGCCGTTGATGTATAGCTTGTACCGCCACTCAGCGGATACGCACAACTGCGCCCCGGTCGGCGGCGCTGCAAGTTCAAACTCTCTGCGAAACAAACGAAACGCATTTGTCGGGCGAGGCGATTTCGCCCCTCCCCATATCCATTGAGCTAAGTTCATGTGGGTCCTTTCCATAAGCAACGCCGGACCGGGGTCACAGACCCCTGGGATGCTGTTTAATGCGTGATTCCAAATCACGACCCCATCATTCCTCGTTCTACGATACGGCCACTCTTGTCGGCGAGCCAGTAGAACCAGACTGCCGACTTACCGGGGCCAGTTATGGGGCTTTCCAGAATCAGTTCAGATGCGGAATCAGGTATCGACACCGGGTCACCAACAACCAAGCGTCCTTCCTTTCGCCATACTGTTCGGTTGAACAGGGCGCGCGTGTCATCCAAAGCCGTTGGCTGCAGGGCATCAATCAGTTCTCCTGGACGCAGCCTGCGGCCAATCAGCCGCGAGGCGGAGTCTACCAGGAGTTGGCACGAATTCGTTGTGGCGTGGTCCCCGCATACCAGCGCCTGTCTCACGTAAGCATCCTTATCCATCCAGACAGCCAGCCTCGCATGCGGCGCGTGCGTGGATTCAACAAATCTTATTCTGGTAACAACGGGCGATATGCCTGCTACGCCGTTCCGTGCCTTCCAGAAGCATTCATATCTGACCAGACGATTGGCAGGTAAATCGCTGACCCGTTCAGCGTCCACATAGCGAGCAAACACTGAGCTCTCGCGTCTCGCTTGCTTACCAACGACATCCAGGTAGAAGTTGTGCTTGGCCAACCACAATCCGCCAACGGCGACCAGTAGCAGAACAAACAAACGAAACGCATTTGTCGGGCGAGGCGATTTCGCCCCACCCCATATCCATTGTGCTAAGTTCATGGTAGTCCTTTCCATGAGCAACGCCGGATGGGGTCACAGACCCCTGGGATGCTGTTTAATGCGTGATTCCAAATCACGCACGATCATGGGAAAGGGTTTGTCAAACCCCATCAGGAAGTGTATTGCCAGCGGAACGACTATGATCGCTGGCAGCCCGAACACAATCTCAGTATGCATGCTTTACTCCTCAAACCGCGGTTCTCTATTCACTGCAGATCACGATCCAATCATTCGGCACATTCTTCTCCATAGCCTTTGAGCGCTGGGCCAAGCTTCTTGCAGGCGTGATGCAGGCGGCTCCACACTGTGCCCACACTGCAGCCCAGAATGGCCGCGATTTCCTGACAGGGCATTGACTGGAAGTAGTATAGAACGACCACCACCCTGTGCTTCTCCGGCAGGGCGTTCACGGCAGTGCGCACGGCCGCTCGCATCTGCGATCTTTCGGCAGCATTCTGGGGATTGTCGGCATCGGGGGATTCCAGTGCGGCGGCTATGCCCGTGTCAGGATCGTCCACGGATATGTGACGGTGTCTTGCGCGCGCACTTCGGTAGCTGATGGAGGTGTTCGCTGCGATGCGGTAAAGCCAGGTAGAGAAGGCGCAGCGGCCGCGAAAGCTCGCGAGTGACCTGTAAGCCTTTACAAACACCTGGCTCACCACGTCGTCCACATCATCGCGATCGTCGACCATGCGCGAGACGACGCCGGATACAACTCCGGCGTGCCGGTTCACGAGTTCGCCGTAGGCGGCCGTATCTCCGCTGCGAACTTTCTCAAGGAGCTCAAGGTCGGACTCGTGGTCCATGTTATCTCGTGCCGTTCTGACCCCTGATAGGGCGCGATTTGAAATCGAGCCCTATCAGGGGTCAGACCTTCCCCGTCCGTCTGTAGGATTACTGTGACGCTACTTTACTTTGGAGCCTGCTGGAACGTCGGAGTCGGGTTGAAGCAGGACCGCTCTGCCGTCTACGTCGGCGGCCAGCAGCATGCCGTTGGACTGCACGCCGCGTATCTTCGCCGGCTCAAGATTGGTGAGCAGCACTATCTTCCTGCCAACAAGCGATTCGGGGTCGTAGAACATCGCAACTCCGGCCACGATCTGCCGCTCCTCATCGCCAAGACTCACCTGAAGCTTCAGGAGTTTGTCTGCACCCTCAACCTTCTCCGCGGACTTGATCTCCGCGATCTTGATCTTTAGCTTGCTGAAGTAATCGTAAGGGACGGTTTCGACTTCGGCCTGCGGCTTCGGGGTCTCTTCGGGTTTTGTTTCCACTTTTCCGGGCTCCTGACCTCTCCCTCCCCCCTCCGTTTCGGAGGGGGTCAGGGCGAGGTGTTCCACTTTCTTCTTGCTGTCCAGTCTGGGGAATATGGGCTCGGGCCCAAGGATCTTCGTGCCAGGGGCGAACGGTTTCTCGGCAGCCGCGTCGGCCCACTTCAGAGCCTCAAACGAGTCGCCGATTCCCAGTTGTCTGGCGATCTCGGCGGAGGCCGTTGGCATGAACGGCGACACCATTATAGCCGCTGCTCTGGCCGCCTCGAGCGCCGAGTAAAGCGCGCCGGCAAGTTCATCAGTTCGGCCCTGCTTCTCCAGATCCCACGGTCTGGAGTCATTGACATACTTGTTAGACGCGCTGACCATCTGCCATATTGCCTCGAGGGCGCGGCTGAACTCCAAGCGTTCACACGCCTCGCCCGCGGTCGACCCGGCCTTCAGTATCTCAGTCTTCAGAGCACCCGAGTGTCCGCCGGGGTCCGGGATGTTGCCGTTGAAGTACTTGCCGACCATGCTCAGCGTCCGGTTCAGCAGGTTCCCGAGATCGTTGGCAAGGTCGGAGTTGAACCGGTGCCTGAAGCCTTCCCTGGAAAAATCGCCATCCAGCCCGAACGGTACTTCGCGGCAAAGGAAGTAGCGAATGGAATCCATCGCCACCTGTCGGCTTGCGCCGGACTCATCGGCAAGTTCCGCGGCCAGCTTCGCCGGCGAAATCGCGTTTCCCTTTGACTTGGATATCTTCTCACCGTCCGTCGTCCAGAAACCGTGCCCAAACATCACGCGAGGCAGCGGCAGATCAAGCGCCATGAGCATCGCGGGCCAGAACGTGCAGTGGAAGCGCACGAATATATCCTTGCCCATCAGTTGCACGTCACACGGCCAGATACTATTGAACTTTGCCTCGTCGCTCAGGTAGCCAATCGCGGAGATGTAGTTGATCAGCGCGTCGAACCAAACATAGATAACCTTCTCCGGATCACCCGGAACTGGTATGCCCCAGCCCTGGTTCTTGCGCGTGATGGACACATCGCGCAGGCCCTGTTTGATGAAGCTCACGACTTCGTTCTTGCGGAACTCAGGCTGCAGGAAGCCCGGGTTGGCTTCGATGTGGTCTACAAGCCTCTGCGAATAGGCGGAGAGCCTGAAATAGTAGTTCTCCTCCTCCAGCCACTCGACCGCTCGTCCGCACTCTTTGTTGGGGCACTTGCCGTCGACAAGGTCCGACTCCGCCCAGAAAGTCTCGCATGGCACACAGTACCAGCCCTTGTAGTCTCCCTTGTATATGTCGCCCTGGCTCAAACACCTTTCGAAGATAGCGCTGACAACGTCGACGTGCCGCTGCTCGGTGGTGCGAATAAAGTCATCGTATCTGACGTCCAGAGTCTCCCAGACATTGCGGAACTGTCCGGCCAGCTCGTCCACATACTGCTTTGTCTCGATGCCTCGTTCTTTCGCGGCGGCGGCCACTTTCGGGGCATTTTCGTCCGTTCCGGTCAGAAAGAACACATCGCGGCCCTTCAGTTTCTGATACCGCGCCAGGACGTCTGCAATGATCGTGGTATAAGCGTTGCCGACGTGCGGGACGTCGTTGACATAGTAGATAGGAGTAGTTATGTAGTATGCTTTTTCGGTCATAGATGTCGTGTCCTTGCACTCAGTGCGGCCGGCCCCGCTACTCTCCTTCGCCGGAAATATCAGGCCGCCTGGCCCTTCCGCGCCTCCCAGGCGCAGGTCTCTTGCCCTTTCGGCCGTTTGGACGGCCATTCTGTCGTTTGGGCGGCGGCCCCGTGTCTTTCTTGTCGGATGCGTCGCCGGACGGAGCAACGCTCGCGTTACTTGCTCCTGCGTTCGGTTGTCGGTTGCCATTAGCAGATTTGGGTGGTCTGAAAGTGATACCGCCTCCGGGCCGCTCGCGTCGCCTGTTGCCTCCGGACTGCCCCGCCGGACGGCTAATCACCGAATGCTCATCAGGATACGGGCGAAAAGGCTCGTTGACGGCCTCATAGGCATCGCTTTCACCGGCATCCGGCACGTCTCCCATCTCCTCCGCGTCTCCGGCTAGAAGCCTCTCGCAGCCTTTTTCGGAACATCCACATGCTACGCCGTGCTTCCGGCAGAGTCCTTCCATCTTGACCCTGTTGGACGCCACGTGCAACTGGATGCCTTCTTCGGTTTCCACGGTCAGAACTCCGGAGATCACGTTCACTTCCAGCACTCTGACCTTGCCCTGCTCTATCTCGAGGATAGCGCCTGGGTTCGGCAACCGGTGTTGCATAGACTTGTAGTAGTCCTGCTCGTAGCGAAGACAGCACATGAGCTTGCCGCAGGCCCCGGAGAACTTGGACGGGTTCAGGAACAGGCTTTGGTCTTTGGCCATCTTCATCGAGACCGGCTCAAAGGTGTTCAGGAAAGTCGCGCAACAGAGAGTGCGTCCGCAAGTCCCGTAGCCGCCAATTAGTTTAGCCTCGTCCCTTACGCCGATCTGATGAAGCTGGACCCGAATGTGGAGGGTACTGGCCAGGTCGCGGACAAGCTCGCGGAAGTCGATCCTGCCTTCGGCGGAAAATGAGAACGTGATCATCGAGCCGTCGAACGAGCACTCCGCGTCCAGCATCTTCATCTGGAGGTTGTGTTCAACAACCTTGCGTTCGCAGACCTCCATTGCGTTCTTTTCCTTGTCGCGATTTGCCGCCTCCCTGTCGAGGTCTTCGTTCGAGGCAACCCGGACAATCTTCTTCAGAGGCGCGACAAGTTCTTCCGCGGAGACCTGCCTCGGCTCCAGCGCCACTTCGCCAAACTCAATGCCACGAGCTGTTTCTGCTATGACAAAATCTCCCTCGCGAAGCGCAAGGTCGCCAGGGTCGAAATAATAGACTTTGCCGACTCTTCTAAATGTAACGCCGGTAACAAGTGGCATGCAGATACTTCCTCTCAGGCGATTATTCTAACATATAGCCCGCTACACCCGCAAAAACGCAGAGGGTCGTAAGAGCTCAGTCTCGCTGAGTAGAACGTCATGCCGGTCCTGAATCAAGTTCAGGATATCCGGCACCCATCCGGAGAAGGGATGGGTCCTGAACCAAGTTCAGGATGACGTGGTTTCTCACATAGTCTGAGCTCTTACGGAGGGTCTGAGGTTCCTGCTCTGCGGCCGCTCGCGACACTCGGCCGTCTTGGGATGGTCATCGGACATCGCAGGCAGTGGTGTCGAAGTTATTTTACCGGAGAGGCAATTTTTTGGAACTACCCGCAATTCTCGCGCGTCGTATAGTTAGCAAACCTTCCCACCCTCTTCTGAAGCTCCGGTCCAACAGGGCCGGAGCTTTTTTCACATCTGTAGCTATTGCGGATGTATCGGGATTTCGGACTGAGCTAAGCTACCAGACCTGACAGGTCCAGAATCCCGGCACAGCGAAAACTCCGAGACAGCCAAAAAAATGAAGGACAATTCCCGGGGGCTGGTGAACAAGTGCGCAACGGACAATAATGTCTGTTGGAAGGATGCGTCAATGGGACGCAGACTGTAGGAGGATGCTATGGAACAGATGGAACAGTTGGCAACACCAGATAGCCCGGTCATGACTGGAAGTAACATACCCTGAATCCAGTTCCAGGCTTCTGGCGCTCTTCACCATCATCCCGATCAAGGCGATACTGCTGATCCCGGTCATAATCGTGATGTATATCTTTATGATTGGGTTCTACATTGCAGCCTTGATAGGGATTCTGGCCGCGCTTTTCGCGGGGAAGTATCCGAGGGGTCTTTTCGACTTCATTGTCCGCTTCTACAGGTGGGTGTTCGAGATTAACATGTACATGCTTTGCATGTCCGACAAGTACCCGCCGTTTTCCCCCAAATGAGATCAGGCGGCTGACCGCGCTAAACGCGGTCTCTGATGTTTTGCAGGACAGGGCGGCACCCACGGGTGTCGCCCTTTCTTGTTGCAGAAGCAATGTCTCGGATTCCGGGCTGCACTGCCATGGGTGGAGATTCTGTTGCGCAGTGCATTATGATATAATGATGCTGTCGTTGCTTGCAGGACGGAGATGCAACAATGGAGGTAGTCTCGAATGAGCCCACGGGTGGAGCTTGATAAGGAAAAGGTGACCGAGTTTTGCCGGCGGTGGGGCGTCAGGGAGTTGGCGCTGTTCGGCTCGGTCCTGCGAGATGATTTCCGCCCGGATAGCGACGTAGATGTACTTGTTTCATTCTTGCAAGACGCGCACAGAGATTTGTTCGATCTTGTCGATATGCAGGACGAGCTTTCGACCATTTTTCAACGGAACGTTGACCTCGTTTGCAGAGAAGGCATTGAACGAAGTCACAACTACATCCGCAAAGACGCCATCTTGAGCACGGCAGAGGTGCTCTATGCAGCGTGACATCGCATACCTTCTCGACGTTCAGCACGAAGCGAGGATGGCGCTTGGCTTTATAGATGGAAAGACTTTTGCTGATTTCGAGAAGGATATTCAATGCCAGTATGCTGTCATAAGGGCTATCTCAATCATAGGCGAAGCTGCCGCAAGAGTATCCGACGATTTCACTTCGCAACACGCTGAGATTCCGTGGCGACAGATCATCGGGATGCGCAACAGGATGGTACACGGCTATGACGACATAGTCCTGTCCGTGGTCTGGGAAGTCCTGGAGACGCACATACCTGATCTTCTCAAACTAGTGGAGCCACTGATACCATCACGCTCGGCTGACTCTGATACCAAAGACACCTGACGCTACCCCTCACCTCGTTGCAGGGCAGGGGGAAGTTGCATACTGGAGAACCGATGTTCGTTAAGAAGATAGAGCTATTTGGATTCAAGACTTTCGCCGAAAAGACCGAGGTCGAACTGTCCGACGGCATAACCTGTATAGTGGGGCCCAACGGATGCGGCAAGACAAACATCGCCGACGGGCTTATGTGGGTGCTTGGCGAGTCCAACGTCCGGAACATCCGCGGTCAGCGCAGCACTGACGTGATCTTCAACGGCAGCGAGAAGCGCCGGGCGCTTGGCTTGGCGGAGGTTTCCATCATCCTCGACAACGCCTGCGGCACTCTGCCCCTGAGCTTCAACGAGGTCAAAGTCACCCGGCGGGCCTATCGTTCCGGAGAGTCTGAGTATCTTATCAACGGGGCGAAGTGCCGGCTGAAAGACATCTATGAGCTCTTCCTGGACACCGGTATCGGACGCGAAGCCTACTCTATGGTCACGCAGGGAGAGATCGACGCCATCCTGTCTGTCAAACCCGAGGATCGTCGCGAACTGCTTGAGGAAGCGGCAGGCATAAAGAAGTATCGGTATCGTCGCCAGGAAGCTCTGCGAAAGCTCGAGAAGACAGAGGCCAATCTCCGTCGCGTGCGGGACATAATGTCGGAGTTGGAATGTCAACTTGAGCCGCTGGAGCAGCAGGCCCAGGAGGCCACCCGATTTGGCGAGCTTACTTCCGCGCTTCGCGAGATAGAGGTCGGGATACTCATTCGCGACATCAAGCGGATATATGGCAGTCTCAGCGAAATCAGGGCCGGTAAGATTGGCCAGTATGAACGCATAATAGAGCTGAACGAGCAGATCGAGTCGAAAGAAGCTGAGCGCGTTTCTGCAGTTGAGGAGCTCTCCCGTGTGGAAGAGGAGCTTGAGAACGCGCGCCTCATCGAGCAGGGCCTGGTCGAGAAGACGCAGCGGCTTTCCAGCAGACAGGCGTTGGTCAAGCAGAAGCTCGAGAGCATGTCAGCGTCCAGGCAGCAGCTTGCCGCAGACATCGCTGACATTGAGCGCAGAATATCTGAAGCACGCGAGCGGCTTGCAGGTTCCGAGACCTCGCAGGAAAGCTGCAGTGCCGCTACTGAAGCCGCAAGAGCGGCAGTGGAATCCCAGAGAATTGAGCTTGAGCAGATAGAGAGCGCCATCGCGGATGCATCTCGTCTGATCAACGAGCAGAAATCCAGCTACCTTGAACTCGCAAAGAACCTGGCCGCCAAGCGCAACTCGCTCCAGCACGCACGCGAGAGGGTCGAGCAGCTCGGGGCGGCAGTCGAGCGATATGGCAGACAGATTGCAGAGGCCGAGGGCGCAGCAGCTCAGTCCGAAGAGTCGCGCTCGAAAGCGACAGCGGAAGTCGAGTCCGGCCAGGCTCAACTGCAGGAACTGGCGAAGAAGTCGGAGGCGTTGTCGGAGGAGCGCAAGTCGGTCGAGAGGAATCTGTCCGAGAAACGCTCGCAGGCGTCGGAAGTCTCCAGAGATATCGCCGCGCGGTCTTCTCGTTTCACAACGCTCAAAGAGATGGCGGAGGTCCACGAGGGTTTCTTCGAGGGCGTGCGCAATGTGATAGGCGCGAGAAAGGATGGCAGGTTGCACGGCGAATACCATGTGGTTGCCGATGTGCTCGACGTGCCCAAGGGCTATGAAACAGCCGTAGAGGTCGCCCTGGGCGCCAATCTTCAGGATATCATCACGCCGTCTGTTGACGAGGCGAAACAGGCCATCGAGTATTTGAAGAGCGCGCGGGCCGGCCGCGCCACGTTCCTGCCTCTGGATGGGATGCGCCCTTCGGACCACCGCATACGCGGCGATTGGAAGCGCATCAGGGGAGCTATTGGAATCGCAGCCGATCTAGTTGGATACGACTCGCGATTTGACGCTGCCATACGGTCCCTGCTGGGCAGGACGATCATGACGGAGACGATAGACGACGCAATCGCCGTGTCACGCTCGGTGGATGGCTGGAACAAGATTGTGACTCTGGAGGGCGAGATTATCGTCCCGAGCGGAGCAATTGCCGGTGGCGCGATGAAGAGCAGAACCCAGGGGATTCTGCTGCGCAAGCAGGAGATAGAGACGCTCGGGGCTGAAATCAAGGCCCTTGAGACTGATTCCGGCAAGGTGCAGGCGCGTATTGCAGAGTTGGAAGCTCGATTGGCCGAGATATCCTCTGAGACTGCAGACCTCGGCAAACAGGCCGCGGTTGGCCGTGACGCCCTTGAGTCGGCCAGACAGCGGCTCGACAGGGCTTCTGAGGAAGAAAAGAGAACCGCTCGCCAGATCCAGTCCCTGCGGATTGAACTGGAGGAGACCTCACGGCTCCGGGAGGAGCAGGCGCAGACGGCGGCTCAGGTGGAGTCCGAACTGCAGACCGGCGGAGTTGCCAACAGCGACCTCGACCGCCGAGTAGCCGAGGCCGAAGGCGAGATTGCTGCTCTGGAGGCTAAGCGCACCGCCGCACGAGAAAGACTGCTGAGTCTGAACGTGGAGTTGGCCAGCGCGTCCGAGCGCAGCTCTTCGATCTCCCAGTCAATGTCCGATACTGCACGCGTCCTCGCTGATCTCACTCAATCCCTCGAAACTCGCACCAGGCAGGCCACGGGTCAAGATGAGGAGGAAGCGAGGCTTTCAGAGGAAGCCGGTGTCATCGGGCCGGAGATGGAACGCCAGCAGGCTCTTCTGGAAGCCGCCCAGACGAACTCCAGGACGCTTCAGGAACGCAGACACAAGACCTCTGAGCAGGCAAAGGTCCTCGACCAGGAGGTGCGGGAGACCACCAATGTGCGGAACAAGATCTCCCAATCTGCCCACGACGCCGACGTCAAGGAAGCCAGGCTTGATGTGCAGCTCTCTCAGGCTACGCAGCGGCTCTCCGACGAGTACGAAATGGGCCTTGAAGCAGCCCTGGAATGGCCTGAAGATGAGCTCTCTATCGAGCGTGGAACAGCGACCGAAGTGGCCCGTCTCCGCCGCGAAATCAAGGAAATGGGCCCGGTCAATACGGGCGCTGTTCAGGAATACGAGCGGATTAAGGAGCGCTGGGACTTCCTTGTCGCACAGCGCACCGACCTCGAAAGCGCTGGCGAGCAGATCGGATCGGCAATCGGCGAGATTGATATGAACACGCACGACCGCTTCATGGAGACCTTCAACACCGTGGCGGCCAATTTCGACGTTATGTTCAAGCGGCTCTTCAGCGGCGGCAGGACCGAGCTGACTCTCACAGACCCGTCCGACCTCCTCGAGACCGGGATAGAGGTTTGTGTGCAACCCCCGGGCAAGAAGATGCAGGACCTTGCTCTGCTATCCGGAGGCGAAAGGGCGCTCACTGCAACCGCGCTCATCTTCGCGCTGCTCAAAGCCAAACCCAGTCCATTCGTTGTGATGGACGAGTTGGACGCACCGCTGGACGAGACCAATGTAGAGCGGTTCGCTGACGTGCTTCAGGAGTTCGCGCGTGATTCGCAGTTTATTGTAGTTACACACAACCGCGCTACAATGGAAGCCGCGGCGAATCTGTACGGAGTGACGATGCAGGAACCGGGAATAAGCCGTCTTCTTTCGGTGAAGCTTTCCAGCGAGAGCGTGGAGGGCGAGGTAGAACCAGTGGCAGCAGCCGTAACCTGAGCTTCGACAGACCGACGTGGATTGGTGTTTCGGCGGACTTATTCCCGAAACTCACCTGCGTATCGGGAACAAGATTCCCGATACACCCGACACCCGAAGTGCAAACTGAGCCATCGGTCAGCCATTGGTCTTCTTTTTGCTCCGTATGCGGTAGAGCCGTTCGGTGAAGCCCCCTTCATTCTCGAACGCTTCCGCCTGCGCAGCCAGTTGACGATCAAGCAGGCTGCAGGCCACTGAGATTAGCGCCAGAGCTCCGTTTGCGACGATTTCGGGGTATGGGACGGTGGGTGTGGACCCAATGGACGGAATGGACGAGGTGGACGGGTCTTCAGGACGGTGGCTGTTCTGGTGCGTATGGCGCGCCCACTGGGCTACGTCATCGATCGTGACGGGGCGCTGCGCGATTAGTCGGGAACGCCGTGGATCGTTTGCGGCCCAGACCGCCAGTCCGCGCTGGCGCAAGTAGTCTTCATAATCCAGATGAAGTTCCTCCAGACTGGCACGGGCGACGTTTGTAAGTTTCAGTTCTGTTTTCTTGGAGGTCCCGGACGCCTGGCTGCCCTCGGCTATGTTCTGGACACCGGAACGCGCCGCCTGTATCATCTGGTCGTGAGTGCGGCTGCGACGATCGATGTAGCGGTTGCAGAAGATGACCGTGACATCGTAGGCCAACTGCGCAACCTGAAAGCTCTTGAGCTTGCGGTACCCGCCGTGCTTCGGTATAAGCTTCTCGCCACCGGGCTTATCCGGCCCGGCAACCGGTCTATTCGGCTTGTTGTCCATTCTGTCCATTCCCCATTTCCCGTCCATTCATGTCCATCTCGTCCATCACCCTCCCTTCTCCACCAACGCAATCTCCTCCTCAGTCAAGCCATAAAGCTCGTAGACAAGCGTGTCGATCTGGCGGTCGGTGGCGTCGATCTGACGTTTCAGCACCGTCTTTTCCTGCTTGGTGTTTCGGCGAACTTGTTCCCGAAACTCACCCGCGTATCGGGAACAAGATTCCCGATACACCCGAAATGTTGAGGGTTGGGCGACGCTGTCCGCGAGCTGCCGCGCCGGCTGACCCCAGCCCGCAAATTCCGATACTAACTTGCTTGCCACGTGACGGGACGGGGTGTCGCGAACCAACGA
>Ga0116202_10001566_pt1 | contig 13432 bp, 15 predicted proteins | sample LakKivw325mmetaG_FD_94479 | JGI IMG/M metagenome (GOLD analysis project Ga0116202, IMG submission 94479) | Anoxic lake water microbial communities from Lake Kivu, Rwanda to study Microbial Dark Matter (Phase II) - Lake Kivu water 325m metaG | ecosystem: Environmental > Aquatic > Freshwater >...
ACACATGATAAATGCAGCGGAAAAAATGACAAATATTATAGGTATGTTGAGATGTACTGCAATAAAACCTCTTGCATTGCAAACAAAGACTGCAAAATTAGTGAATACTGCGATAACAGGGATTTTCTTTGCAAACCCCTCGAATGCGATGTTTGTGAAAAAATCTCAGAGCATGAATGCATTCCAAAATGCGATGACAACAATCCATGCACTGATGATGAATGTTTTGAGGGCAAATGTAAATTTATAGGAAGAGATGGCTGCGGGCTTAATGATTCATGCATCCCTCAGGGGCAGGTAAGAACTGTTAATAATGTTTCATCTTTTTGCAGTAGTTTTAATGAGTGGGTTCCACAGAAAAAAGACAATGAAAGCTGTAGCTATGACTATGAATGTTTAAATGGCTGTGTTGATAATGTTTGCGCTAAGCAAATGGAGAAAAGAGGGATTATCCAGATAATAATGGATTTTTTTGCAAACCTGTTTGGTTTTTAAAAGGGAAAACTATTTAAATAAAAATAAAACAGAAGTATTAGAGGTGAAAAATATGGACAAAAAAATAATTGTTTTGCTCCTGATTCTGGGAATAATGTTAAGCGGATGTAAAATTAGTGAAGAGCAGACAGAAGAGCCTGTCGAAACAGGAGAGCAAGAGGAACCTGTTGTTGAACCAGAACAAGAGGAGATTGAAGAACCCGAAGAGCCAATTGAAGAAGAACCAGCTGAAACAATAGAGCCAGGGGAAGAAAAAGAAGAGGCAAATGCCACAGAGCCTGAAAAAAATATCTTTAAAATTGAGATTGACAATCTTACACTAAGCCAGAAGGATGTAACTATTGAAAGGGGCACAACTGTTGTCTGGGAAAACAAGGGGGGAAATGTGCATAAGCTTACTATTTACAAACAGGTCCATGGACTGGCCCAAAGCCCAAGATTGTATAAGGGTGATTCCTTTGAGTACACTTTTGATGAGGAAGGAAAATATCCGTATGTCTGCGCAATATTCCCTGAGAACATAATGGGGACAATAACTGTTGAGTGAATTAGACAAGCCTTCCCATAAAGATATTGTGCTTGGTTCTTGTTATTTTTATTTTTACAATTCCCTTTTTAAAGCAGTTTGGGACAGAAATAACCCTGTTTGAGGCCGCAGCAAGCATCTCATTTTTTAGTCTTCCTGGGCAGAGAATCTCTGCTTTAACAACCTGTCCTTTTTTAAATGGCTTTGGAAGCTTTTTTGTTTTTTGAATGTTGAAATCTTCAGGGCCAAGAATTAGTCTTGTGCTGGTTTTTTTCTCTAAATCTTTCATTACACTATAAAAATTATCCCAGGGCAGCTGCCTGCATGGATTTCTCCCAAACCTGTAGTTAAGAAAATTCTGTATCCCAATAAAGTATCCATTTCTGTTAGTTTTCAGTTCTTTTGCAAATTCTATCAGCTTTTTCATTTCATTGTCATTAAATCCAGGCACAAGAACAGGGGCGATTGCAAGTTCTATCTTTTCTGCAGCATAAGAGGCGATTCTTTTTATTTTCTCCACATCATAATCACACCCCGCAAGCTTTCTTGCAAGGTTTTTGTCCATGGCATTTAAAGACAGGTTTATTCTTGTTAGGCCTGCCTCTGCTAGCTTATCAACAAGCCCTTCTGTTAGCAATGTTCCGTTTGTGTCCATTGATATTGTTTTAACTCTTTTAATTGATGAAATGTCCTTAATTAATTCAACAATTTCTGCATACAACAATGGTTCGCCCTGTGTTCCAAGATGCACTTCAACATCACAGGCCTTAAAATCAACCAATTTCTTAAGCTCTTCAACTAAATAATCCTTTTCAACAACAAAATCAGCCTGGTTCCTGCTTGATATGCCGGAGTCAATTGAGCAGAAGATGCAGTTTAAGTTACAGCTTGTGATTGGCCTAAGATCAATAATTGAGGTGTTTCTGTCAACCAGGCCAAAGCTATTAGAGCCTATTAATGGAATTCCAGAGCTCTTATGCACATATACTGTCTTCTTGCCAGATATAGTGTTTTTAAGCTCACTGAATCCTTTAGCTAATAGGCTGTTAAACCTTTTCTCAGCCCTTTTTTTGGATATGCCCTTGAATATAATGGAATTGCCCTCTGCCCTGAATTCCCCTATTTTATTCAACAGCTTATTGTCTAGATAAAAGTAGAAGATTTTAAGGAAATTAACCCTTATTTTATTGCCCTCTTGCTTGAATGAGAGGGTTTTAAAGCTCAGCTCTGCCATTTTTACTTTAGTATGGTTTTTCCAAAACTTTAAATACTTTTAGCTCTTATATTGATTAAAGGGGGCAATATGGCAGAAAAGGATATCAATATAACATATGAAACTCTTTTTGACCTATTGAGAAGAGAGAAAAGCAGGGCAGAGCTGCAAAAGCTAGATAGCTCTTTTTTTGAGGATGTAAACAGCTATATAAAAGAAAAACATGCTATTCTTAAAGACCAGCAGATAAAGATAGGCATGTCTGCAATAGCTGAAAAAGAAAAAACAGAAAAACAGATTGAAAACATAAAGAGTATGTTAAAAGGCCTTTTTGAAAAAAGGCAGCAGAAGATAGTTGAGATGGCAATCATTAAATCAAGAACATCATCTGACACAACTGATTATTCTGCATTGCTTAAAGAAGAGAGGGAAATGTTTGATGAACTTTTTGAGCTGTTGCACAATTTCAAGAAAAAAGTTTTAGTCAGATTATTAACAGAGCCAGATTTCATGCAGCCAAAACAGGAAAAGAAAGAACCAGCTAAACCAGAAAAGCTGGAAACTGCAGAAGAAACAGAAGATATAACCAAAATAGAAAAAAGAGAAGCTGAGGTTAGAGAAGCAGAAGAGCCAGAAAAAACAAAATTAATTAGATTTATTTATTCTGTACCAAAATTTCTTGGCCATCAGTTAGAGATTTACGGCCCATTTGAAGAGGATGACACAGCAAATCTGCCAGAGGAAATAGCTGATATTCTTATAAAAAAAGGCAGGGCAGAGGAAATAAAAAAATAAAGATTTAAATATAACCTGCTTTTCCTACGACTATAAAGAAGGTATTTTAAATGAAAATTCCAAAAACAGTCAAAAGGTACTGCCCATACTGCAGAAAGCACACTGAGCACAAGGTTAGCCAGACAAAGAAGAAAAACCCAAGCTCTCTTAAAAAGGGCTCTAAGTACAGGGCAAGAAAGAGAGGCCTTGCCAGGGGCACGGGCAACCTGGGAAGGTATTCAAAACCAGCTATCTCAAAGTTTAAGATGGCTGGCAAGAAAACAACAAAGAAAACTGATTTTAGGTATCAATGTACTATATGCAAGAAAACCCACACCCAAAAAAAAGGCATTAGGGCAAAAAGGGTTGAGTTTGTATAAATTCTTTTTTTAACAAGATTTATATATTATCAGCAATTTCTTTTAGTAAATTGTTAAGGGTGATGTTTTATGTTAGAACTTAAAGAGCCAGAATCAAAGTTTATCAAGGTGAGATGCCCAAAGTGCAAGAATGAGCAGATAATATTTGGGAAATCGTCCTCAAAAGTCAAATGCCTTGTCTGCGGCAAGGTATTGGCAGAGCCAGCAGGAGGAAAAGCAAAAATAAAATCAAGGATATTAGAGGTTCTTGAATAAACTAAAATGCTATTAAAGAAGCAAGGGTTTCCAGAAGAATCAGAGATTGTTTTATGCACTGTAACTAGTGTAAGGTATAATTCTGTATTTGTTAATTTAAATGAGTATAATCATAGCGGAATGATACATATATCAGAAGTCTCTCCTGGAAGGATAAGAAACATAAGGGATTATGTAAAAGAGGGTAAGGTTATTGTCTGTAAAGTTTTGAGAATAAACAAGGAAAGGGGTTATATTGACTTATCATTGAGAAGGGTTAATGAAGGGCAGAGAAGATCAAAGGTAGATGAGATTAAGAAAGAGCAGAAAGCAGAAAAGATTATTGAACTTGTTGCGAAAAAGCTCAAGATAGATATAAAGGATGTCTATAAAGAGGTTAGTGACAAGGTCTTTAAAAAATATGATTTATTATGCCTTTTTTTTGAGGATGTAGCTGAAAAAAAGATCAGCTTGGAAGATATGGGTATTCCTAAGAAATTATCAAAAGAACTAAAAGAGGTTATTGACCAGAAAATAAGGCCTGCTGAGGTCAGTATTAAAGGCAACATTAAACTAGTAAGCTATGCTCCCAATGGTGTTGAAATTATAAAAAAGGCTCTGGAAAAAGGAATGAGCAAAAACATTAAGATATCATATATTGGCGGCGGGAAATATAGCATAAAAGTAAAGGCATCAGATTATAAGGAAGCTGAAAAGGCGCTTAAGGAGTCTACTGAAGCAATAGTCATGTATGCCAAAAATAACAATGCAGTGGCCTCTTTTGAAAGAGAGGAAAAATGAGGCACATCCTGAAGTGCGGTTCCTGCGGCAATTACACATTAAATGAAGAATGTAGATGCGGTGGCAGGGCTGTAACGCCCAAGCCGGCAAAATACACTCCAGAAGACAAGTACGGCAGTTACAGACGAGAAGCCAAAAAAGACAGCCTTGTTAGAAGAGGGTTATTGTAATTAAAATGAGCTGGAAAATAACAAAATCAGTTAGAAAAATGCCAAAGCTTAGAAAGCCGATATTAATAGAGGGCCTGCCAGGAATAGGAAATGTCGGGAAGGTTGCTGTTGATTTTATGATTGATGAGCTAAAGGCAAAAAAGATTTATGATGTATTTTCTTATACATTTCCGCATTCTGTTTTTGTAAATGAAGAAAACCTTGTAAGCCTGCCTCAGATAAGCCTTTATTACAAGCAGTTTAAAGGCAGGAGAAATGATATTCTGCTGCTTGCAGGCGATATTCAGCCAATAGATGAGGTTGCATCCTATGAATTTACAGAAAAAATACTGGATATTTTTGAAAAATTCAATGGAAAAGAGATAATAACTCTTGGAGGGATAGGATTATCAAATGTTCCAAAAAAACCAAAAATATACTGCACTGGCAACTCAAAGGAAATAATAAAAAAATACAAGAATGGGACAAAGATAAATACCAAGCTTTATGGTGTTGTTGGTCCAATAATAGGTGTTTCAGGCATTTTACTGGGAATGGCAGAAAAAAGAAACATAAAAGCAGTATCCTTCTTGGCTGAAACATTTGGCCATCCCCTCTACTTAGGAATAAATGGGGCAAAGGAGATAGTTAAAGTATTGGACAAGAAATTATGGTTAAAGATGGATATTAAAAAGCTTGAAAAAGAGATAGATGAGGTAGAGTCAGAAATGATGAAGATAACAAAAGGGCTTACAGATGTTTCAAAGCAGACTGCATTGAAAAAAATAAAGGATAAATTTGACCTTAGCTACATAGGATAAATTATTTATACTACCAAGTATAATTCTTTAGAAAAGGGGTTTATAATGGTAAAAAATGCCTGCATAAGAGCAAGAGAGGTTCTTGATTCAAGGGGCAACCCAACAGTTGAGGCTGAAATAGTTCTGAATAACCATACTATAAGGGCAATTTCCCCTTCTGGAGCATCGACAGGAAAATATGAAGCGCTTGAATTAAGAGATAAACAAAAAAGGTATAATGGCAAAGGGGTTCTTAAAGCTGTTAAGAATGTAAGCAGGATTTCTGATGCATTAAAAGGGATTAGTTTTACAAACCAGAGAGAGATTGATGAAAAAATAATCAGGTTGGATTCAACAAAAAACAAAACAAGGCTTGGTGCTAATGCAACACTTGCTGCAAGCATGGCCTGCTTAAGGGCAGGAGCATTCTTAAAGAAAAAGCCCCTCTATCAATATATAGCTGAAATCTCAGGCAGAAATCCATCAGTGCCTATTCCGTTCTGCAATGTGATTAATGGCGGCAAGCATGCTGATAACAAGCTCAAGATGCAGGAGTTTATGATTGCTCCTGTTGGCTTGAAAAGCTTTTCAGAAGCAGCAATGATTATCTCAGAAACATATCACACATTAAAAGCATTGGTTTCAAAAAAATACGGCATGAGTTGTGTCGGTGATGAGGGAGGCTTTGCTCCAAACATGAGAAATGCATTTGAGGCATTAGACTTAATAACGATGGCTATTGAAAAGTCAGGCCATGAGAAATATGTAAAGATGGCTCTTGACCCTGCTGCAAGCGAATTTTATAAAAATAACAAATATGTAATTGAAAAAAAGCTTACTGGCATGGAAATGGTGGATTATTACATAAATCTTGTAAAAAAATACCCAATAATCTCAATAGAGGACCCATTTGACCAGGATGACTTTAACTCATATGCTGAATTAACAAGAAAAATAGGCTCAAAAATCCAGATTGTTGGAGATGATTTATTAGTAACAGATGCTGAAAGAATAAGAAAGGCAGTTGAGCTTGAATTATGCAATGCCCTTCTGTTAAAGCCAAACCAGACTGGCACTGTGACAGAGGCAATAGGTGCAGCAAATCTTGCATTCAAAAGCAACTGGAATGCAATGGTCTCCCACCGCTCTGGAGAAACAGAGGATGCATTTATTGCAGACCTTGCTGTTGGCCTTGGCTGCGGACAGATAAAGCTCGGAGCTCCGTGCAGGGGTGAGAGAACATGCAAGTACAACCAATTACTAAGGATTGAAGAACAGCTTGGAAAAAATGCTTATGCAAGATGGAAAAACCACTAGTTCTTATTATTATGGATGGATGGGGAATAAGGAAAGAGAAAAAAGGCAATGCTATATTAAATGCAAAAACACCAAACTATAGTCTTTTAATGAAAAATTATCCACATTCAGCACTTTTTGCTTCTGGCGAACATGTTGGATTGCCCCATGGCTTTATAGGCAACAGTGAAGTGGGTCATCTTAACATGGGCGCTGGCAGAATTGTGCATCAGGATTTGACTAGGATTAGCAATGCAATAAAAGACAAGTCATTCTTTAGGAACAAAGTTTTGCTTGATGAGCTGAAAAAAGTAAGGAAAAACAAATCAAACCTCCATATCATTGGGCTTTTGAGCGATGCAGGTGTCCATTCACACACAAGCCATTTGTTTGCATTGCTAAAAATGGCAAGGGAAAATGGCGTAAATAATGTTTATATCCATGTGATAACTGACGGAAGGGACTGCCTGCCCGGAACTGCAAAAAAATATATTGAATCAGTTGAAAAACAGATATTAAGGCTGAAAGTTGGAAAAGTAGCAACTGTAATAGGAAGATATTACATAATGGACAGGGACAAAAGGTGGAACAGGGTAAAAAAAGCCTATGATGCAATAGTTAATGGCCATGGTTTTGGCTCAATTTCTGCACTAAACGCATTTAGCAATGCCCTTAGGAAAGGAGAAACAGACGAGTTCATAAGCCCAACTGTTATAATGGACTACAAAGGCATGAACAAGAAAGACTCAATAATAATATTTAATTTCAGGTCAGACAGGGCAAGAGAGATAAGTTATGCCCTTACTGATAAAAATTTTAAGTATTTCAGGACAGGCTCAAAATTCAGGCTTGTGTGCATGAGCGAGTATGATAACAAGATAAAGGCCCCTGTCTGTTTTCCCTCTCCAAGAATAAAGAATAATCTTGGGAATGTCCTCTCAAAAAAGATGTTAAGTCAGTTGAGGATTGCAGAAACAGAAAAATATGCACATGTAACTTTTTTCTTTAACAGCGGGGTTGAAAAGCCAAACAGAAAAGAAGATAGGATAATAATCCCAAGCCCAAAAATAGCAACATATGACCTAAAGCCGGAGATGAGCGCTTATAAAGTAAGGGATGAGGTTATTAGGAAAATTAAATCAAAGGAATATGATATGATTATAATTAACTTTGCAAACCCTGATATGGTTGGCCATACAGGAATCCTTGATGCCGCAATAAAGGCTGTAGAGACAACTGACGAGTGTGTTGGCGATGTTGTAAAAGAGGTTCAGAAGCTGAAGGGAACTGTATTGATAACAGCAGACCATGGCAATTGCGAGGAGATGGTTGGAAAGAGAAAAACATCCCACACAACAAATAAAGTGCCTTTTATTCTTGTTTCAGGGCAAAAGAAAAAAATCAGGTTAAGAAATGGGATTCTTGCTGACATAGCCCCAACAATTCTTGATATTTTAAACATAAAAGAGCCGAAAGAAATGACTGGCAAGAGCCTGATTAAACACTAATCGGAAATATATTCTTTTTATTAAACAAATATTTAAATAATTGTTAGTTGTTCTGTTTCATATGCCAACATATTCATATTCAAAGGTAAGCTGTTTTGAGCAGTGCCCTCTTAAGTTCAAGTTCCAGTATATTGACAAGATAAAAACAGAGATAGAGCAGACTGTTGAGGCATTTCTCGGCAGCTTAGTGCATGAGACCCTTGAAAAGCTTTACACTGACTTGAAGTTCCAAAAAGTTATGAAGCTCAATGAGGTTCTTGATTTCTATAATGACTTATGGAAAAAAAACTGGAATGATGCAATAGTTATTGTCAGAAAAGAGTATGATCAGGAAAACTACAAAAAGATGGGGGAAAAGTTCCTGACAGATTACTATAATCATTATAAGCCGTTTAATCAGGGAAAGGTTCTTGATTTAGAAACAACAGAATTTGTCGATCTCAATGATAACTATAAGTTTCATATTAGGATAGACAGGCTTAATGAAGCAGAGAATGGTGTTTACGAGGTTCATGATTACAAAACAGGCAACTATCTGCCAGAACAGGCAAGACTTGATGAGGACAGGCAGCTTGCTCTTTACTCATTATGGATACTGAAAAATTTTGATAATATAAAAAAGATAAAGCTTGTATGGCATTATCTTGCATTTGACAAGGAGCTTGTTTCTGAAAGAACCCAGGACCAGCTTATGAAACTGAGAAAAGAAACAATAAAGGTAATTAATAAAATAGAGTCTGCAAGGGATTTTCCTGCTGTTATAACAAAATTATGCGACTGGTGCAAGTTCAGGCCAATCTGCCCGCATTTCAAGCATCTTTACAAAATAGAAGCTCTTGAGCCAGAGGAATACCTTAAAGATAAGGGTGTTGGTTTAGTTAACAAGTATTCTGAGGTTTATGGAAAAATACAAGACCTAGATGAAGAGCTTCAAAAAATAAGAAATGCCTTGATTGATTTTGCAAAAAAAGAGAATGTTGATGTTGTTTTTGGCTCTGATGTTAAGGCCTCTGTAAGCTCTTATGAATCCTTCAAATTTCCGCATAAGGATGAAAGAAGCAAATTTAACAAAATAATAAAAAAACTTGGCTTGTGGGATGAACTTGCAATAGTTGACACTTACGAGCTTGCAAAGAGGATAAAGAACAAAGAGCTGCACGAGGATTTCATAAAACTTCTTGACAAATTTATAAAAAAGGAAAGAACTGATGTGGTAAGGTTATCAAAAAACAATAATAGCAATTCTTGATTTATTATTATGAAGATCTTTAAAATAAAACCAAAGATTCCGGAAAGGGTTTATAATATTATCAAAAAGGATGTTAAGGAGCTTAGGCCATGCCAGTATAAAGCAGTTAAGAAAGGCCTTTTGGATGGAAAAAATCTTTTGATATGCACGCCAACTGCAAGCGGAAAAACCTTGTGCGCTGAGCTGGCCTTTACAAAAACTATTCTTGAGAAAAAAGGCAAGACTGTTTATGTTGTTCCATTAAAGGCGCTTGCTTCTGAGAAATTCAAGGATTTCAAGCAGAAGTATCCCTTTATAAAAACAGCACTATCAATAGGCGATATTGACTCATCAGACCCTTACCTTGCTGACTATGACTTAATAATAGCCACAAGCGAGAAGTTTGACTCATTGATAAGGCACAGGGCTGTTTGGCTGAATGATATTGCCTTAGTTGTTATTGATGAGATTCATTTATTGAATGACTCTAGAAGAGGCCCAACCCTTGAAATAGTCATAACAATCCTGAGAAAGCTTCAAAAAACATACAGCTTTTAGGCCTTTCAGCAACAATAGGAAACCCTAAGCAGTTAGCAGAATGGCTTGATGCTGGTTTGGTTGAGGATGACTGGAGGCCTGTCAAGCTGTATAAGGGGATTTATCTCAATGGCCAGATAGAATTTGAATAAAAAAGAAAAAATTAAATAAAATTGCTTATTTAATCTCTGAATACACTTCTCCAAATATTGTCATGGATGTTATTGTCAAAATTATGTTCCAGAATCCCATTAATATCAAAGGTATGATTATTGTGATTGTTGTTGCAGCTGTCAATAATGCTACTATCCATCCTACAACCATTGCATAAGCAATTAAGATAATCCATGCAACAAAGTACTTTGATGTAAATGCCTTCTTAAAAACATCTCCAATCCTAAACGCATCACCAAAGTTCCATTTTTCAACAAAAAACATTATTGCCATTGGCAGTACATATGCTATTAAAACTGCAAACAATCCTAAAAATGCAATTGTGTTTCCTGCTGATCCAAGAGCTTCAATGAATGTTGCCGGGTTTGATGATAATATTCCTCCCATTAGTTTTGAGATTATTGGCCCTGCAAACAAAATTGAGAGTATTACCAATGGTAGGGCATATATTATTGAAATCAAAAGGCTCAGAAATCCCCTAATCCAAAGATTTCCCCAGTCTGCCCATTCAGGCAGATTTGATTTTTTCTTCATTGCTGTTTTTGCACATTCAAGCCCATATCCAAACGCAAAGAACATTGTTATTATGTTCACCAGGGGGATCATATACATAAGAGCCCCAATGCCTAACTTCTTAAAATCCTGAAAGGGCCTTTTTATTGCTTCCCTAAAATTAACCATTTTATCACCTCTTAAAGGGTTTATATTATTTTTAGTTTAGTATCTGATTTATTTAAATCTTTCTATAATCCGATTCCAGAAATAATAAGCTCAGGGTCAAATTCCTTTAAATCGTCATACTCCTGACCTGTGCCTAAATACAAAATAGGCTTTTTTGTGACATAAGAAACAGAGATTGCTGCTCCGCCCTTTTCATCAACGTCTGATTTGGTTAAGATTATTCCGTCTATGCCTATTATTTCATTAAATCTTTGGGCTTGTTCAACACAATCATTTCCAGTAATGCTTTCCCCGACAAAAAGCGTTAAATCAGGCTTTGCAACCCTTACTAGCTTTTTAACCTCATCCATTAAATTAACATTTGAGTGCAGCCTTCCAGCAGTGTCTATCAATACAACATCCTGTTTTTTTGCTTGGGCATATTTGATAGCATCATATGCAACAGCTGCTGAGTCAGAGCCATATTCATGTTTTATCATTCTCACGCCAAGCCTGTCAGCATGGAGCTGTAACTGCTCTATTGATGCTGCCCTGAAAGTGTCTGATGCTGCAATAATGCATTTAAGTTTATTTTTTTGAAGCAGTTTGCATATCTTTGCTATTGTTGTTGTCTTGCCAGAGCCGTTAATCCCAACAAAGCATATAACAAATGGTTTTTTCCCCTTTGCTTTCTCAATAAGGTTTATTTTGTCAACATCAAACAATTCATTTAATGATTTTTTTAGGGTTTCAATTATGATGCTCTTGACCTTTTTTCTGAGTATAGGTTTTTCAACAAGCTCCTGCTTTAAGTCCTGTTTTATTTTCTCAATGACCTCAAGGGCAACATTATTCTCCATCAATGCAACCTCTAGCTCAAAAAATAAGTCATCAAACTGCTTCTCAGAAAGTGCTTTCTTGGATATAATCTCTGTTATCTTTTGAAAAAATCCTTTTTTCTCTTTAGGTTCTCCTTCAATTAGTTCTTCTTTAATTTCTTCAACCTTTTTAAGTTTCTCTTTTTTTTCTTCTTCAATCAGTTCTTTAACTTCTTCTGGTTTTTCTTCAACCTTTTTTTCTTCCTTGGCTAATTCTTTCTCTTCTTCTTTAGCTTTTCCTTTTAATTCCTTAACTTCTTTTTTAGGTTCTTTTTTCTCTTTCTTTTTTTCTTCGGTTTTCTCTTCTTCAAATGGTTTCTCTTTAACTCCTTCTTTGATTTCTTCCGGCTTTGGGGCTTCCTCTATTTCTTCCTCAACCTCTTTTGAAAACTTTGATAATACTTTCTTTAGTTTGTCTTTAAAGAAATTAAACATGTTTACTCCTTGTTTTTGATTATTTTATTGATTTCCTGCTCAAGATCTGAAGCCTGCAAGCTTATTTTTTGCATTTCAGTTAGTGTTAAATCACGGTATTTGCGTATAAAATCTAATCTTTTTTTGAGCAGTTCCTTTGTTTGGGCAAGGTCTTTTTTAACAACAACATCGCCACCAACATTAACAAGCAGCTCCTTGTTATCATTTAGCTCTGCACTTGCAAATATCCCCGGGCTTAATGAAACAAGGATATTTGTTCCAACAGCTGTTTTATTAAAATCATCCAAAGCCTGTAGTGTATTGCTCAACTCAATTAGTTGTTCATCTAAACTAATCAGATATTTCTGCACCTGCTTTATCTGTTCGTCAAGTGACTGAAGTTCAAGGTACATTTTCTGCAATTCTTTTTGATTGTCTGCCATATTAAATCACCTATCCTATATATTCAAGAATCTTATTTTTTGTTTCTTCAATAGTTCTCACTTTCCTTAACTCCTCAGCTAATTTCTTCTCATTGAAAACATTATTTATCCAATTGCTGAAATCATTTTTTTTATTGTTTACATGGCTTCTAAATGTTTTTTTGTCAATCTTATCCAAATGCTCAGCCAGTTCCTTTAGGTTTTTTATCCTTAATCCATTGTTGAATAAAAAATATTGCCCGGGTTTTATTTCTCTTTTGTCATAACTAAGCTCTTCATCAACAAGTTTTTCTGCTCTTAACCTGTTAAGGAGTATCTCAATCTCGCCAAAATGCTCCTTTTGGAATAAGTCAATCTTTCTCTGCTGTGTTAAATGCAACAAAGGAATAAAAGTCAATACTTTATCCTCTTTACTATCAGAGGGGATTAATTTTGAGAATGTTAATTTTTTGCCATTATTTTTAAAGAAAAAATTAGTTATCTTTTCATAAACCTCCCTTATGATGCTTGTTATTTCCACTGGCTTTTTAGGAACCTCTACATTTGAAGTTGGAATGCTTCTCATGACTCTCCTTTTTTTAACTTCCAATGCTTTCTGCAAGGCATCAATTAAATCATAAACCGAAACCTTCCTTTTTCTTGGCTGGGGTGTTCTTGGCGTCAATAAAAGCCTGTCAAGAACTATTGACCCTGCCTGACCTGCCTGAAACTCGCTTTCAAGTTCTTCATAAAAGTCTTCTTGTAGTTCCTCTAAATCCTGGCCTGCCAGAAGCCTGTCTAACTCTGTTATGTCCTCTCCAACAAGCTTGTTTGATTTAATCCTAAGCAAAATTGCTGCTGCAAGAACTATCTTTCCTGAAATCCTGAAGTCAAGATCCTTTAATTTCTTAAGCATTTTGAGATATTCCTGTGAAAGTAATGA
>Ga0116202_10001568_pt1 | contig 13430 bp, 12 predicted proteins | sample LakKivw325mmetaG_FD_94479 | JGI IMG/M metagenome (GOLD analysis project Ga0116202, IMG submission 94479) | Anoxic lake water microbial communities from Lake Kivu, Rwanda to study Microbial Dark Matter (Phase II) - Lake Kivu water 325m metaG | ecosystem: Environmental > Aquatic > Freshwater >...
CCGAGTCCCAGCGGGACGGCATATCAAGTGATTTAAATGGCATAATATGAATGTGTTCGACATTGAATATGACGTTCCGAGGGGACTCAATCATCTTTTCATATCCACGTGTTTCTATCTAAAATACCGTTTCTAGGGAACTCAAAGGAACGGATGGTATTCCTGATCATCGCATTTTTCATCAGCCACTTTCGCTGGTTCTGACCTGCTGAGGTATCCTTGACTGCAGCTGAAAGCCGGAATAGCCATTATCAATCTCAGGGAAAGGCATTGAAGGCACCTGCAACCAGCAACAAAAAAGAATATGGTTGACAAAACCACTGTAACTCATTATAAGGTTCCCCAATAATAAAATCAAAGGAAGAACCATGAAAGTGTTCAAATTTTTACTGATCCTACTGGCTGTTCTGGCTCTGTTGTCATTTGCCTGCAAACCCAAAGAGAAGGTGGAGGAGCCCGTCCAGGAAGAGACCGAAAACCCCATCGACAATTGGACCACCGAGGTCAAGGCCATGGTGGAAAAATGGGAAGCCAAGGTGGCCGAAGGCAAACTGACCGATGCCGATCTGGATGAGTATGTCAAGGAAAAGCAAGCTCTGATGGAGCAGGCACAAGGCCTTGACCTGGAAGCGAATACCACCGAAGAACAGAAACCCAAGGTGATGGAACTGATGCAGATGATGGACAAGCTGGATACGGAAAGCATCCCCGCTGCCATGAAGAAATAGCATCCCTGGATCAGACACTGAACCTATGAAAAGCCCTCTCAGCAGGGCTTTTTCTATGGGTGGGCTTTTAGCAGTGGAAACAGATTCCGGAGATCCGGTTGCCCTCAGGACTGGTGTTTGGGGCAGCTTTTTCTTGACAGTCCAGCTGGCACCACAAATTTGCATCAATATTAAACATAAACCAGATAATGAGTTGCATCTGTCCCTGCCAACGGGCAGATTAGGCAGAGATCAACCACTCTCGTCAGTAAAGGAACGATCATGGACATCAGCAAAACCTATGAACCGCAGCAGATCGAGCAGAAATGGTATCGCTTCTGGGAAGAGAAAGGATATTTCAAACCCAGCGGGGACAAGGACAAGAAGCCTTTCACGGTTCTGATCCCACCTCCCAATGTGACCGGCATTCTGCATATGGGGCACGTGCTGAACAACACCCTGCAGGATGTGGTGGTGCGCTATCACCGTATGAAAGGCGAACCCACACTGTGGCTGCCGGGGGTTGATCATGCCGGCATCGCCACCCAGAACATGGTGGAAAAGGACATCGCCCGGGAGGGACTGTCCCGCCATGACATTGGCCGGGAAAAGCTGGTGGAGTTGATCTGGCAGTGGAAACAGGAAAAGGGCAACATCATCGTGGATCAGCTCAAGCTGCTGGGCTCTTCCTGCGATTGGGACCGCCTGCGCTTCACCATGGATGAGATGCTCTCCCGTGCCGTGAAGGAAGTTTTCATCAGCCTTTACAATGAAGGATTGATCTACAAGGGAAAATACATCATCAACTGGTGTCCGCGCTGCGTGACCGCCCTGGCCAACGATGAGGTGGAGCACGCCGAGGAAGCCGGCAAATTGTGGTATATCCGCTATCCCTTCAGCGATGGAGAGGGGTATGTGGTGGTGGCCACCACACGTCCGGAAACCATGTTGGGCGATACCGCGGTGGCGGTCAATCCCCGGGATCAGCGCTTCAAGCATCTGATCGGCAGGAAGATAGCCCTGCCTCTCACCGGACGCATCATCCCCATGGTTGCCGATGAATATGTGGAACTGGAATTCGGTACCGGATGTGTGAAGGTTACTCCGGCCCACGATCCTAACGACTTTGAGATCGGGCGCCGGCACGACCTGCCCCAACTGCTGGTGATGGACGAACACGGCATCATGAATAGCGCTGCCGGAGTGGATTTCGAAGGCTTGGAACGCTATGCCTGCCGGGAGAAGGTGGTGAAGATGCTCTCCGAGCAGGGACTGCTGGAAAAGACCGAACCCCACGACCATGCCGTGGGCCATTGTTACCGCTGCGACACCATCATCGAACCCTATCTCTCCGACCAGTGGTTTGTGAAGATGAAACCCCTTTCCGGACGCGCCATCGAGGTGGTGGAACAGGGCTTGGTCCGCTTCCAGCCCGAGCGCTGGACCAAGGTTTACATGCACTGGATGAACAACATCCGGGATTGGTGCATCTCCCGCCAGATTTGGTGGGGGCACCGCATTCCGGCCTTTTATTGCAATGAATGCGATGCCATGCAGGTGGCAAAGGAGGCTCCGCAAAGCTGTCCCCACTGCGGGGGAGGTTCCTTCCGCCAGGACGAGGATGTGCTGGACACCTGGTTTTCCAGTTGGCTGTGGCCCTTTTCCACCATGGGCTGGCCTGAGGACTCGGCAGACCTGAAGCGCTATCTTCCCACCAGTGTGCTGATCACGGCCCCCGAGATCATCTACCTCTGGGTGGCGCGCATGATCATGAGCACCCTGCATTTCAAGGATACCATCCCCTTCGACACCGTCCTGCTGCATGGCACGGTGCGCGATGAACTGGGCAGGAAGATGAGCAAATCTCTGGGCAATTCGCCCGATCCCATCGATATTATCGAGAAGGTGGGAGCAGATGCCCTGCGCTTCTCCATGATCTTCGGTACTCCCAAAGGCGCCGATGTGATCTATACCGACGCCATTCTGGAAGTGGGGCGCAACTTTGCCAACAAGATCTGGAACGCCTTCCGCTTCATCATGATGAATATATCGGAAACGGACAGGCTGCCTCAACGCAGCGCTCTGAAACTGGAACTGGCCGACCGCTGGATCTATTCCCGCCTCAATGAGGTGAGCCGTGAAGCTGCCCAACATTATGACAACCTGCGGCTCAACGATGCCGCCCAATGCATCTTCCAGTTCCTCTGGGATGAATTCTGCTCCTGGTATATCGAGCTCAGCAAGGATCGTCTGAACAGCGATGATGAAGCTTCTGCCAACAACACCAGATATATACTGCTGGATGTGATGCAATCCGCCATGCGGCTGCTGCATCCGGTGATGCCCTTCATCACGGAAGAGATCTGGCAAAGCATCCGCAGGGTGTTTCCGCTGCCGGAGGAAGCTTTGGTGATAGCTGCTTTTCCTGTTTGCAATCCTGATCTGATCGATCCCGGCATTGCGGACGATATGAAGTTCATGCAGGAAAGCATCACAGCGGTGCGCAACCTGCGCAAACAGGTCAATCTCAGCCCCGGCACCCTGATCCCGCTGACGATCCGCATTGCCGAACCCCGCCAGGCGGAACTGTTTCAGTCCTATGGTTCATACCTGCGCAAACTGGCGAAGGTGGGAAACCTGCAGGTGGGGCAGAACGTTGCCAAACCCTCCACCTCGATCGCTGCCGTGGTGCGCAATATCGAGATCTTCCTGCCACTTGCCGGCTTGGTTGATCTGGAGGCAGAACGCCAGCGTCTGGGCAGGCAGATCGGGAAACTGGAGCAGGAACTGGCGGTGGTGAGTGCCAAGCTGAATAATCCCAACTTCATCCAGCACGCCAAACCAGAAGTGGTGGAAGCCGAGCGCCAGCGCCATGCCGAGGTGCAGACAAAACTGTCCTTGACAAAAGAGCTGCTTGCGGATTTGAGGTAATTGCCCGTTTCAAGGTTTCTCGCCTTGCCAATTCAGCCCTGAGAGATATGGCAAGGGGAACTGTAAACGACTTGAATATCTGGTAAAGTCAAGAAAGAGCAGAGAGTCAGAGCAATCTTTTCTCTTTACTCTCTTCTCTTTTCTCTATTCATGAAGGAGTGGGGCTATAGCTCAGTTGGGAGAGCGGATCGTTCGCAATGATCAGGCCAGGGGTTCGAATCCCCTTAGCTCCACCACTTTTTGGGAGTCTGTGCTGGAACAGATTAGCTGGTTGGTTTCAATCACTTCATTGACAACATCTTCCCAATCAAGGGATTCCCTGTGGCAGAGCTCTATTTCCTCAGCAGCAGCCACATGAAGAAGGGGCAACCCAGGGCGGCTGTAACCACTCCCACCGGTAGTTCGATCACGGCGATGTTCTTTGCCACCAGGTCGCAGAGAGTGAGGAAGATGGCTCCGCAGAACAGCGATGCCAGAAAGATGCGTTTCTGCCCCGAGGGCAGGAAAAACCTCACGATATGGGGTATGATCAGACCCACGAATCCGATGATGCCGGCATAGGCGACCGTGATCCCGATCAACACACTGCTGGCCAGGAAGATCAGCTTGCGGGTACGCACTACGTCGATCCCCACACTGCCGGCATAGATATCTCCGCCGCTCATGATGTCCAGCGCTGTCGATTTGAAATAGAGAAAGACCAACAGCAACAGCGAAACCAGCACCAACGCCAGGAAGCCATGCCATTCGGAAACGGTGAACACATGCCCCAGATTGCCCATCAGAGTGCCCAGGATGATCATCGTATCCTTTTGGAACAAGTACATGAGCAGCGAGATCGCCGCGGCAAAGAACATCCCGGCGATCACTCCCGAGATCAGCAATCGGCTGCGGTCGAAGCTTCCCTTCTTCCGGGCCAGAGACCAGACCAAGAACAGAGTAACCAGCGCTCCCAGAAAGCCCCCCAGCGGCATCAGCAATCCCAATCCCAACACGCCCAGCAGGATGGCTCCGAAGGCTGAACCGGAGGAAATGCCCAGGATATAGGGTTCCGCCAGAGGATTGGCGAGCATCAGTTGATAGACGCTACCGATTACCGCCAGCACCATTCCGGTATAGAGGGTGAGGATCAGCCGGGGCAGACGGATCTGAACAATGATGTTAGCATTGGGATTGCCCACAAACAGATAGAGCGAGATCACCCCTGCGCCCAGGAGGGCGGCCAGCAGGAGATAACCCGGTTTTTTGATCATTCTGCCACCGTCTTGGCGTATAGTTCCTGCAGCTTGAGCATGCCCAATACGCAGCGGGGCGAAGCTCGCAGGATCAGGTCCGGATCGAGATCGGCTTCAAAATACACCCGCTTATTCCGGATGGCGGGAATGTCTTGCCAGCCCTTGCGGGACAGGATACCCTTCAGAGTGTCCTGAGAATAGCAGATGATGAGATCAGGCCTGGCAGCGATCACATCCTCGGCATCGATCCGGGCATAGTCCCGCTCCAGGGTGTTGAAGATATTGTCCCCGCCGGCAGTTTCGATCAGTTCGCCCACGAAGGAGCGATCCGAAACGCTCATCAGCGGATCGCGGTAGATCTCGATATAGACACGGGGCTTGGTTTTTCCTATGCTGTCCTCACGGATCAATTCAATTTGCCGGGAGAGGCTGTCCGCCAGAGAATTTGCCCTTTCTTCAAAGCCGGTGATCTCGCCTATCCTGCGGATGGTTGAAAGGAGTTCGGATAACGACTTGGGATAGAACTGCTCTACACGCAAGCCCAGCTTGGACAGCTCCTCCGTGAGCGCATCCTGCTCCAGAGCGGTGGTGAAGATGACATCCGGTTTCAGGGCGATCACGCTTTCCTTGTTCACCGAGCCGAACTTGCCGATCCGGGCGATGGACTTTAGCTCCGGCGGATATGTGCATTCCTCGGTTACGCCCACGATATTTCCTGCTGTGCCGATTTCCGCCAGGATCTCAGCAATCTCCGGGGAGAGAACCACATAGCGTGGCCCGGTATCCTTCTGTCCTGCCTTGCCGCAACCCGTCAGACAGGCTGCCAGAACAGCTATCAACAGAAAGAGTTTTCTCATAGAGAGGATATGATATCCACGTTGATCTTGCTGAGATCGGGTTCCTTTTCCAGTTCCTTTTTCAATTCATCCACATCTTTGTTATGCATGCGGATACAGCCGGCGGTGATGTTTTTGCCGATCGAGGAGGGATCGTGGGTGCCATGGATACCGATGCCGCTCCAGCCTTCCCGGGTGAAGGTTTCACTGCGCCCGGTTTCCAGGGAGATGAACCAGGGTCCGTAGACCCGTGGGATCTCGCCCTTGCCATCATTGAAGTCATAGGTCCAGGCACTGGCGTCCCGGATGGCCTTCACAAAGAAATGGCCTTCAGGAGTGGCGGAATCTCCCACCTGCAGTTTGTCACCGGTTGTCTTTCCCACAGCCACGGGATAGCTCTTGATCAGGGTGCCATCCTTGTAGAAATGCAACCGATATCTGGCTTTGTCGATGATGATATAGTATCCCTGTTTGACGAAGCGGGGCCTGCCCTCGGTTTTCAACACCTCCAGGCTGGCGGTCGAGTCGGGCAGCACCCGCGGAGGATTGCCCAGGCTGTCCGAACTCGGCTTCTCTTCAGCCGTATTGTCTTTCCCCGCCGGATTGTCCTTGCAGGAAAGCAAGGCAGTGCCCAGCACCATCAGGGCTGTCAGAAGCAGCAGTAGTCCGTTTCTCCTCATTGATCACCTCATCTGTAAATCATTCTGCTCGAATGAAGCAGTGATGGACAACTGAGAGAAGCAGCCCAATCTGTCAATGGCAAAAACTTCTCACCCTCACGATCTGAAGGCAGTCCATCCCCAGCCCATATAATGGCTTCCTGCGCACCCATTCAACTGATCAGATCAGGAAAGCGGCTTACAGTTCAAACTCAGCCGTTACAGTAACCGAGATGCTCTTGGTGCGGGTGTTGGTGCTATAGTAACCGTAGTCGGAAACCTCGGTGGAATAGGGTTCGGTGATCTGAAACACCCCGGAGCGGGCATATTTGAGTTTGCCCAGTTTGGAATTGGAGGCGGCAACGATCTCCTGCGCACGGGCCAAGGCGTCGCTGGTGGCTTCCCCGATCAGTTGTTTCTTCAGTTCCGGCAGCTTGGAATAAAGGTATTCGAGGTCGGAGCGCTTCATTACCAAGCCCCGGTCGCCGAAGAACTCTGCATTCAGCGCCAGGGTTTCCACCTGCTTGATGTCACTGCTCAGGATATAGACAAATTGCTCCACATTATAGGAGTTGATCTGCCCATAGTTATAGACCGGGCTGCTGCTGGGCGGCTGGATATTGATGTCCTTGGCCTCCATTCCCTCGGCGATCAGCAGGTTTTTGAAATCATTCACATCGCTGGTGAGTTTGGCATAGGCAGCCTTCAGACCGTTGATATCGGTATTCAGCTCAAGGGTCAGCGTCCATTTCACCAGGTCGGACTCGAACATCTTGCTGGAATATCCTACCACGCGCAGGGTGCTATCCGCCTTGCGGCTTTGCAGAAAGAAGCTGCCGAAGAGGCTCATGCCGATGATAAATCCGATGCCAAGCACCAGCCAGGAACGCAGGGGCGATTTCTCCCGTGCCAGCAGATCCCATACGAAGATGACCACCACGGCGATGAGAGTGATCCACCAAGTGTTGAAAACCATTATTCCTCCCGGGAAAGGTTGATATTAAACAAAGTAAGCAGCCAGGCGCCCGCTGGCAACCACTTCCACGCTCCTGCTGACGCCATCGAAGGCGAAGCGCAGGTCCAGGGTGTGATGGGGCAGCAGATTTTCCGCCAGTTCGGGCCATTCGATCAGGGTGATGCCGGTTTCCAGCAGTTCAAAGATGCCCAAGTCGTGAAACTCCTTTTCGCTCTTCAGACGATAGAGATCGAGGTGATAGAGCGGATGCCTTCCGCCATGGTATTCCTTGAACAACACAAAAGAGGGGCTGTCCACCTCGTCCTGAACACCCAGTTCCCGCGCCAATTGTTTGGCGAAGAAGGTTTTGCCGGAGCCAAGATCGCCATACAGGCAGATGATATCACCAGGCTTCAAGAGCGGCGCGATATAGGCGGCCAGGTCAAGCGTGGCTTGTTCGGAGGGCAATGGCAGGTGAGTGGGCAGGGGAGGTATCATGATTTAGAGAAAAGAGAAAAGAGAATAGAGAAAAGATAGGCTGCGCAGGGGGGAGAGGAACGCAGGCATCCTGCCTGCCTTGGGGGAGAGAGAAAAGAGAAAAGAGTAGAGAGAAAAGATGGGCTGCGCTGGGAGAGAGGAACGCAGGCATCCTGCCTGCCTTGGGGGAGAGAGAAAAGAGAAAAGAGTAGAGAGAAAAGATGGGCTTCGCTGGGAGAGAGGATCGCAGGCATCCTGCCTGCGCGGATTAGTAATGCAGAGAGCTTTAGGCTTCATGCTCAGACTGTTGACCCCGTGCATCGACGGCCAAAACCAGACGTTGGACTGGCTCACAACTACCATGCCGTCCCAGCCCCACCTCATACACTGTCTTCATAGTCTGTATCATCTCTCTTTGATTCTCCAAAAATCTCTCTGTCTCTCTGCCTCTGCATCTCTGTTTTAAAAAGAAAAAGAACCACATCCGTCTTCCCGATCTAGGAACCGCGAGCACCAGAAAAAGCCCCGGAAGATAATCACCGGCTATCCAAGCCCCGACCATCTTCCGGGACGATCTGCACTTGCAGTCCTGAGGACAATCTACATCAAAAGGCTGCTTCGTGCCACTATATTTTCAGGCGTTTGCTGCGGCAGGTGGCAATGGGCAGGATCATTTCCTCCATGGACACGCCGCCGTGCTGGAAAGTGCCATTGTATTGGCGTTGGTATTGATGGTAGGAATTGGGATAGACGAAATAGTAATCGTCTTTGGCGAAGATGAAGTTATCCACTATGCTTTTGGAGGGCAGGCCGAATTCGGAGGGCTTTTTCACGAAAACGGCATGGCGGTCGTTGGCGGAGAGGTTTTTGCCTTCCTTATAGCGCACCGTGATGGAGGTGTCCCGGTCGCCGATCACCTGGGTGGCGCGGTTCACCTTGATCGAGCCGTGGTCGGTGCTGATGATGCAGATGGCATCCTGCTTGGCGATCAGCTTCAGCGCCTCATACAGCGAGGAATGCAGGAACCAGTGCTTGGTGAAGGCGCGCAGACCTTCCTCGTGGGGTATGGTCTCCTGCAGGATCTGGTCGCGGGAACGGTGATGCGCCAGCAGGTCCAGGAAGTTATACACCAGCACGATCAGGTTTTCCTTGTTCCAGGTCTCGATCTTGCGCAGCACGAAGTTGCCTTCCTCCATATTGAAGATCTTCACATACTTGGAACTGGGATCCAGCTTGTAGCCCAGTTCCTCCACATGTTCATCCAGCAGCTGGTGTTCGTTGCGGTTGCGGGAGTTGTCCAGTTCGGCGGAGGTAACCCAATATTCCGGGAAGCGTTTGGCGATGTCGATGGGCAGCAATCCGCTGAAGATGGAATTGCGGCTGTAGGGAGTGGCAGTGGGCAGGATGGAATAGTAGAGGTCAAGTTCCTCGTCGAACAGTTCCTTCACATAGGGCTGGATGGCCAGATACTGGTCCAGGCGCATGCAGTCGATGATGATGAAATAGATGGGCAGCCCGGTTTCGAAATGGGGGGCGATGAATTGCGAGATCACGTCGAAGGAGAGGTTGGGACGGTCGTCACTGAGCAGCCATTTGCGGTAGTTGCGTTCCACATAGTTGGTAAACTCTGTGTTGCAGTTGCGCTTTTCCAGGAAATGGGTCTGGCGCAGGCCATCGTCATTCACCTCGTCGATCTGCAGCTCCCAATAGGCCATTTCGCGGTAGATGGTTGCCCATTCCCCCCAGCCGGGGTTGTCGAACAGGCGTTGGTTGAGCTGCGCCACGTAGCGGGTATATTGTTCGCCGATCTGATTGGCGCGGATCTCGTCCGCCTGGAATATCTTTTTGATCGCCATGATGATCTGGCTGGGATTGATCGGTTTGATCAGATAATCCGAGATCTGGGAGGCGATGGCTTTGTCCATCAGGCCTTCTTCCTCGCTCTTGGTCACCATCACGATGGGCAGCCCGTTGTTGATGCGTTTGATCTCCTGCAGGGTGGTCAGCCCATCCAGCCCGGGCATCATTTCATCCAGGATCACCAGGTCATATTTATTGTCCACCACCTTCTCGATGGCATCGGAGCCGTTGTTGCAGGTATCTACAAGGTAGTTGCGCTCTTCCAGGAAGAGCACGAAGGGTTTGAGCAGATCGACCTCGTCGTCCACCCAGAGTAGTTTCATTTGTTTCAAGAGGTTTCCTCCTTGTTCAATTCAGTCTCGAAGGCACGCTGGCGCTCCTTCACCACCTTTTTGATGGCATCGGTGTCCGCGTCCTGAAAGTAAAGAGCGAGCTTGAAATTCAGCTCGGTGCGGGAGCAATTCAATATTGCTGTCATGCGGTCCAGATACTGATCGATGAACACCTTCTTCAGATCAACATCTGCTTCTTTCTCCTTCTTTTTCAGTTCCTTGATATGGTCGCGCAGGTCCGGCGTGGGCATTTCCTCGGCTTTCTGCACCCAGAGGTCCCGATCCCCCCAATCCGCTTTCTGCACCAGGGGGCGGATCATCTGCAGCCGGTCGAAGCCGATCTCCTTCAGGGTGCCTTCGTCCACATCCATCTCCTCGATGAAGAGATCGAAGGAACTCACCAGCTTCCCAGCCAGGGTGCCGCTCAGTTTGTATTCGCCTTCCACAAATTCACGGAAGGTGCCATAGCCCTTGAATTTGTATAGTTTCTGACGCTTGATCTCGGAGAGCAGCTGCCCCAGGCTGATGAAGCTGTCCTCCAGCTTGTCCCTGAGGTTGGCTACGGCGTTGAATTTCTCTTCCGGCGTCATGGTTTCGGTTTGGGCAAATCTTGGTTGCATAAAATGGGTCCTTTATTCTTTAGTGATGGGGTAATAGATCTGTTCGGGCGCGGGGAAAGCGCCGCTGCGCACCTCGCCGGCGTAGGTGTTGAGCGCCTGGATGATCACTTGGTTCAGCTCGGCATAGTGTTTCACGAATTTGGGCATGAGCTCGGTGTGGCCCAGCAGATCGTGCCAGACCAGCACCTGGCCATCGGTGTAGCGCCCGGCGCCGATTCCGATCACCGGAATGGACAGCACGGCGCTGATCTTTTTGCCCAAAACCTCCGGCACCCCTTCCAGCACCAGCATGAAGGCACCGGCAGCTTCCAGGTCCATGGCCTGGTCCAGCAGCAGTTCCTGCTCGTTTGCTGATTTGCCCTGCACCTTGTAGCCGCCGAAGCGGTGCACGCTCTGGGGGGTGAGGCCGATGTGGGCGCAGACCGGAATCTCGCAATCCAAAATTGCCCGGATCGCTTCCAGCCGAGCGGTGGTTCCGCCTTCCAGCTTGACGGCGTTGGCTCCACCCTGCACGATCAAATCCGCCGCGTTTTGCCGGGTCTCGTTTAAGGAGAGATGATAGCTCATGAAGGGCAGATCGGCGATTATGAATGCATCCGGGGCACCGCGGCGCACGGCGGAACAGTGATAGACCATGTCCTCCAGGCTCACCTGAAGCGTGGTCTCATGACCCTGGACAACCATGCCCAAGCTGTCGCCCACCAGGATCAGGTCGATGTCGCTCTGCGCCACGCACCTTGCCATGGAATAGTCGTAGGCGGTCACCATCGTGATCCTGGTTCCGGCGGTTTTCAGCTCCCGGAAGGAGCCTGCCGTTTTCCTGCTGCTTGTGGCCATCTCTTTTCCTTGATATTTCTTTTTACCCGGTCGGTCAATCCGGTATGCGGTCGCTGTCCGCGCCTTCACCTTCCGCATCCGCGGTTTCTTCCAGCCGGCGGGTTTCGTCTTCGATGAAGTCTCCAGCATAGGCTCCGTGGTTGATCACCATGTCGTAGATGATGCCGCCGGTCATATACCAGCCCAGGAACCTGCCGTGCAGCCTGCCGTGGCGGTAATTGGTGCTCATCTGTGGCTTGCCGTCGGGATACCACAGATACATCGGACCATGCTGGATCCCGTCCCGCAGGCTGATCACGCGCAACAGCTTCTGATTGGTATAGCGCTCAAAAGCCAAACCCGTGAAGGGCAGGCCATCCAGCAGATACGCTCCTTCCGCCAGGCTGAGGTCGCTGATCGAAACTGCGCTGTCCGGCAGTTCGTAATGCCTCAGCACTTCATATTCGTCACGATTGCTTTGCGCAGAGAGCAGACCGAACAGGGCGCTAAAAATGAAAAGCAGCAGAATTCTGAACAGACGGGAATCGCTTCCCCGAGTGGGTTCAACCCCTGTCAAGTGACCGGGTTGGATGTAACTTGCTTCGTTGGAACACATTTTTTTACTCCGAAAGGCTCGTCAACCTTTTTTTCGCGTTTTCTGACTTTACCGATAATATAAAGCGAAGCGGGGGGTGGAACAAGCCTGCTCTTGCTGCCTCGCCCGGGAGGGACATGAATCCCCAAACTCACCTGGCCCTCCTGCGGTCTGAGTTCTGTAAATGAGTTTCCTGATCGACAATGACAGAGCATATCAACTTGATCATAAGCCGGATGGAAACTCTGCTTATAGTAATTGCCTGATAATCAACAGAATGGCTGTATGTTGCTCCTGCCTCCCTAATTAGCAATACGGAATCATTACGGAGTCATTACGGATTTAATCCGTAATGACTCCGTAATGATTCCGTATTGCTAACGGGAGCCAAGGGCTGAAGATGTGGTGGCTCATCTGGCCAGAAATCGCCACTACAAATCGCCATGCTCCCAGAAACTTCTTGACATAATCCATTGGCTTCAGATAGTAATTTTACATCAACTCGATATCGTGGGAGGTTGAAATGAAAACACTGGTTATAATCGCCATGGTTGTTGCCCTTTTTGGTTCATGGGGCTGCAAGAAGATTTTCCAGCGGCTGAGCCGCAAGATCAGCACGGTCGCGGATTCCATCGCTGCCGGTTCCGGATCGATCACGATCGATGGGGTTCGTCTTGAGCACAGCAGCCAGCACACCATCAAACAGGCCTATACGGGCACGCGACTGATCTTCGATGAGGGGAACTGCGTCTTTGAACTCAGCGGACAGGATGCAGGTGAAGTCGAACTGGTTGTGCAGGTCCGGGAGTTCACTCCGGAAGATGCAACGGTGAGCTTCAGCGATGGCAAGCTCCTGATTTCCACAAAATCCCGCAAACCAGCCACGATCACCAGGGTCGAAGGCAAAATCCCCCAATCCCTCAACCTTGATCTCGAGGTGGGCAATGGCCAGATCCGCCTCAGTAAGCTCAAGGGCAACAATTCCCTGAAATTGGAGTCCGGCAACGGGCAGATCGGACTTGATGATTGCACATTTGCCACCGGTTCGGCAAAGATTGGGAATGGCAGCCTGACCATCAGCAACTGCACGATCGAAAAAATGAGCGCTGAGGTCGGAGTCGGCACAATTGTGCTGCGCAACAGCACCATCAAGGAGCGGGATCTGGACATCAGAGTGGGTGAGATCGTGGAGGAGTGAAGGGGCCCGCCATCCCCCTTTACAGGGCTGTCGACCTCCTGGTCGACAGAGGCGACAGAGCCGCCTGTGCAAACAGAACCTCCTTTGGTAGCGGCTTGCAGCCGCTGTGGCGGACGGGAGCCCGCCACCCCAAGACCTACCGCCTATGTCTGACCTAGAAATCCGCTATTGGAGCCACGGGCCGCATTATCAGTTCCGGGATTCCATAG
>Ga0116202_10001569_pt1 | contig 13429 bp, 13 predicted proteins | sample LakKivw325mmetaG_FD_94479 | JGI IMG/M metagenome (GOLD analysis project Ga0116202, IMG submission 94479) | Anoxic lake water microbial communities from Lake Kivu, Rwanda to study Microbial Dark Matter (Phase II) - Lake Kivu water 325m metaG | ecosystem: Environmental > Aquatic > Freshwater >...
GAGGTATACCGATAGTAATAGGTCTCGTCAATCCGAGTGATTGCGAATTTACCGACTACACGTGCGACGGCGAAGGATATGACAACTGCTACATCTGCTATGGCAAGAACTGTTCTGACGGGTTTTGCAAGAGCTCTTGGTCGCGGGTCCAAATTTTTTGCACAGAATATGAGGATCTTTGTTTAGAGGCAGGCGTACTCTGCTACATGCGGAAGCATTACCAAACAGTCTCCGGCGCCGCCTGCTACACCGGCGACCTGTGCAGCTCTAATTCCTCGGATGGTTTCGTAACGGCAGGCATCTGCGACGCCGAAGGCTGTCAGATAGGCGGCGACTACAAGAGATGTTGCGCCGGGAGTCCTTATACCGGAGAGTCGACGGCGGCCACCTGCTATACCAACGACTGGGGCATATATGCCGCCCGGTGCGACGGCACGCAGACTTCCTCCTGCGGTGAGAGCGCCGACGGGCGGTATGTTGTTTGTGCCTCCCCCGCCGATGGTCATGAGGGCTGGCCGACCTGCGTCGCCGGCTGCGTCTGCACCTCCACTGATATAGAATGCGGGGTAAACGGCTGCGACCCGACTCAAATGTATAAGGTGAGGACCTGCGATCCTCCCGGCTGCAGCACCGAGGGCGGGTATTGCCAGAGTGATCCCGAATGCGGCGGGTCTCTGACGCACCTTGCTTGCGTGGGGGAAAGCTGCGTTCCCGTCCCGGGAGGGGGAGCAGATACTTGCAGTTCCAATGAGGATTGCCCGCACGACGACGACGACCACGGCCCGCTTAGCTGCAGCCTTTCCATCAACGGCGGGGCCGCCTGCACCAATTCGCTGAGCGCGATTCTCTCATTCGGGAGTTCCGGGTATTATATCGGCCCCACTTGGCACCCTCCCGAGAAATATCAGGTTTGTAATGTGATTGGGACGGGAGGCGGCAACTGCGGCAGCGCCCTCTCCTGCTCCTGTAAATCGGACGGTTGTTCCCCTGCTGATGATTCGTCCTGCTGGAAACTTTATGCGAGCACAGTCGGCTGGACGCTGGCGGGTGATTTTCAGGGTGAGCACCGAGCGTCAGTCAAGTTTAGCGAGGGAGGCAATTACTCCAAAAGATGCTCTGACAGCATTATCTACGACACGGTGCCTCCGACATCAGCGGTGTCCTCTCTCCCCGAGTGGACAACGGCGGCCCAACTCGGCGATGATTATGACCTGGATGTGTCTTGGTCGGGAGATGATAACATGACCCACACGTGCGGGCCGTTGCGGTATTGGTTTCAATATAACCGCGATGGCGGCGCTTGGATTGATCTGGTCGGTTCCCAATCGAACCCCAAGTCAGACACCCATCATGATTTCTTGGGAGAGGAAGGAATTCTGTATTGCTTTCGGACGAAAGCGCTGGACGGCGCCGGCAACTGGGAGGAGAATTGGCCCTGGCCGGAAGCTTCCGGCGACACCTGCACCACGCTTGATTTGAGCATCCAGCTGTATGGCTTTGGGTATACCTTGGGTGACTCTCAGCCTGATGTTCGGTTTTCGGTCAGCGACCGCGGCGGTCCCGACAACGAGCCGATTTCGGGGATTAGGTATTCGTCCTTTTTGAGCGAGTACCCGAGCAACTGCGAGTACTCGAGCGACGGCGGATCGTCTTGGACGGCGGCCGCCTGCAGTTATTCGTTGACAGATCCCTCAACGGTTTCCTTCGAGGCGCCTTTTCCCAGCCAATCCCCGACTAATAATCTGGTTCATTTCCGGGCCTGTGACAACGCCGGGAACTGCGCGGAGGAGACTCACACGGTGGATAACAGGACAACCGGCCCCTGGGTTCAGACTTTCGGCGGCGATGTCCATAGCAACGCCGGGTTGTGGTTAAGGAGGCCGGATTAGAAGAAGAATGAGTTGTAAGATAGCCGCGAGAATTTTAATTTTCTTGGGAGCAACCTTCCTCTTTTTGGGCTGGGGAGGCGTGCCTCCGGTGTCAGCGGACTGCCTCTGCGGGAAGGGCAAGGGCTGCGCGTCATGCAAACCAGGAGGTTGTCCTGGTAATCCCGGTAATGGGGGGTGCCACCGGTGTTGGGGCAGCTGCGGTGCGGATTCGGATTGTTGGAAAAGCTGCGAAACTTGTTACAACTGCGGGGGATGCGACCACGAAGACAACAATCAGTGCGACTACTACGGTAGCAATAGCAAACGGTGGTGCTGTTGCGGCAACTGGGGGCCGACGATTAGTCAGCCTGCCTGCAGCCAGGCATTTGGCCTTGAGGGGAAGTATTACGCCGGTATGAATTTCGACGAGGGGCTGAAGATGGTTAGAAACGATCCCCAAGTTAACTTCGATTGGGGTAGCTCATCGCCGGACTGGGGCTGCGGTGATGGAATAAACTGCCGGTTGAAGTGCGATGGGTTCAGCGTCCGTTGGACAGGGTACGTTAATATCCCGACGAGCGGAACGTGGACTTTCGGGGTGACTGTTGATGACGGAGTTCGGCTTTGGGTTGACGGCCAGCCGATTATAAACGACTGGGCGGACACGCCCGGAACTTATAATGTGCCAAGCCACCGAGGAAGCATCACACTCGCTGCCGGTTGGTACCCTATTCTTTTGGAGTTTTATGAGCACGGTGGCGGGGCGACAATCAGGCTTTATTATCGTTCTCCGGTGGGGACGTGGAAATTGGTTCCCTCATCTGGTTTGCGAACCTGTAGTCATCCTCCAACGATTGATTTGACTTGCCAATTTACTTCTGTTAGTGCCGCCACCGGTCCGATAACACTTCTTGGCCACGGGACGGCTGGTAACCCCTATCGGATTCAGCGAGGAACAGCGGAGGCAATCACTGTTAATGTTACCGGCATTCCTGATCCGGGAGAGGGGACAATGAACTTTTCGGTTGTTCCTCCGAGCGGGGAGGAGTCAACAATCCAGAGTAACGTTCCCTATAGCGGTGGGGGTTTGGTTGAGGTAAGCGGCACTAACTGCTCTTCCCATTATTATCCTAGTCTTACCTGTCCGTGCGCCACCTGTAATGGCAGCTATCATGAGAACCGTTGGGTTAATTATTCTGTCACTTTTCCTTCGGCGGGGACTTATTACATGCAGGTAAGGCTTAGGCATGACGCTGGCTGTGAATCAGATCAGCTTTTCTACCGGTTCAGATTTGATGGCGCCGCCCTCCCCTCTTATTACGCTACAAAAGGTGATAACTCTTGGGAGTGGATAGCGATTGATCTTGGCAGCCGCGCGGCGGGGAGCCACACCTTCGGCTTCGCCTTAGGACATGATTGCTACGCCGGGACTCCTGAATCCGACCTAAACGCTTATGTTGAGACATTTCAGTTTGTTGGTGGGGGGGGCACCGGAACGTGGGCGCTGGTTTGGACGGAGCCTGATCCGGCCGCTCTTCCCGAAGGAAATGGTTATCTGGTAAAAGCGCATTTTAACGGAACAGGAGTATATGCGCCGACGGAAACTTACTGCTACTTCAATGTTGTTCCTCCGGCGAACGCTGAGTTCATTATTTCCGCAAGAGAGGGTATTACCGGCGGGACGCGCTCCTTCTGCTGGGGGCAAGATGCGGGCTGCCTTCTTTCTTACTACCCCGGAGGTTCCGCCGGCTCGGGAGTTGCGATTGACCTTCCCGATTACAGCGAACTAATTAGCCGTTTTGGCAGCGGGGCGACGGTGTGGGGCGCCGACGGTAGTTTTCCTAACAGTACCGGAGTTTATCATCGCAACGGGAATATAACTAGGAATGCCGCCTTTAATTTCAGCTCCGGCCAGAGGATTGTTATCTTCGTTAGCGGGACCCTGACGATTAACGGCAATATAACGGTGCCGAACGATTCGGCAGTTGTTTTCATTGTCAGAGACGGAATTAGCTTTAGCCAAGATTTAGTCGGACCCGGTTCTAACGATCTCGCCGATGGCGTCTACATTGCTGCGGGATCCAGTGCTAACATCGACACTGGCTATAATTACGTTAGCGGCGCTACTCCCCGGCTGCTTATCCAGGGAGCGTTGATTTCGACGAAGGGGAGGGTTATCCTTCGGCGCAGTCTTTCTGACATTGACAGCGCGATGTACGCCGCTGAGCAGATTTCTCTTCCGGCGAAATATCTGGTGCTGATGCGCACTTATTTGGGAGAGGCGCAGATAAATTGGAGAGAGGTGACGCCATAGGTAGCGGCCAGTGGCTAGCAGCTAGCAGCTGGCGGCTGGAATTTAGGTAAGTTTGCTGCTCACTTTCTTATGGTTGACCTTTTAGGTTTAGACATTGGATCAACAACGCTTAAGGCCGCACAAATCCGGGGGAAGGCGCTTATTGCCTTTTCCTACTCCCCTGCTCCGAAGGGAGCATCACTAATCGCTGAAAACAAGGAAAGCTGGATAGAGTTCTCCCAGGCGGTGGCTCAACTCGTCGTCGGAGGAAAATTCCGGGGCCGAAACGCTGTTGCTGCCCTTCCCGAGTCACAAATCTTTACTCGAGTTGTTACTCTTCCCAAGATGTCAGAGACAGAAATAGACGCCGCCATAAAGAGTGAAGCCCAGCAATATGTTCCCCTTCCTCTTGAGCAGACGACGCTGGACTACGAGGTTTTGGGTACTTCGGAAATGGATTCGGAGAAGACCGATGTTCTTCTAGTTGCCGCGCCTGAATTGCTGATCCAACGATACCTGGACGTCCTTCGGCGAGCGGGACTCCGCCCCGTTTCTCTGGAGCCGGAAACGATGGCGCTGTCCCGATCGGTTGTGGGTGATACCAGCGGAAGTTCAGCTATGGTTGTTTCATTGGGAGCTAAGACGGCGGATATCTCAATCTTCTCCGGAAATGCCCTTCGCTTTACTCGTTCTATCCCCACCGGTGGCGAGGCCTTGGTTAGAGCGGTTTCTCAAAGCTTCAGCTTGGAGACGGAACGCGCCCGCGAATATCTTAAGAGCTATGGTTTGTTGGAGAAAGAAGCGGGCGGGAAGGTACTTGTTGCCATTAAGCCTGTTTTTGATATAATTGTGGAGGAATTGAGGAGGGCACTGACCTTCTACTCTTCTCGGCGTGGGAAGCATATCGACCGGATCGTCTTGGTAGGAGGGGTGGCGAATCTTCCCGGGATTTTGATTTATCTCGCCGAGGCCTTAGGGGTCGAAGTAATCAGGGCTGATCCTTGGGAGAAGCTTAGCATTTCCGAGTCTTTTCCCAAGGAGGAATTGGCTCGGTTGGCGCCGGATTTTGCTGTTGCCGTCGGGCTAGCGCTAAAAGAAGTGTAATGGCTGAAGAGCACAGAATCGAATTAATCCCAAGAGAAATTGAAGAGGCGCGGAAGCGTGCCGTTCTTGTCCGTTCCCTTCGGGTGTTGGGCTTAGGTCTTCTAACCCTAACTGTTATGGTAACGGCAGCGCTCTTCTCAGTTGTCCAAGCGCAAAAATCGTCGTTGAGGAACATTCAGCAGCAAGTAGCGGCTAAGAAGGCGGCGCTGGCGGATTTGGCAGATACGGAAATAAAAGTTGCTGGTCTAACCGACAAGACCAAGGCCCTCATTTACATTTTCGACAATCGAAACTACTATTCCCTTCTTCTCGAAGCGCTCTCTAAGGGCACCCCGGCAGGAGTGTCCATTACTGACCTTACGGCTGCCAGCACCGGCGAGATCAGTTTGACCGGCGAAGTTTTAGATTACACTAGTTTGGCCAACTTCCTCCGAGATATGGTTGATCCGGAGAAGGGTGGCTCTCTTTTTACCGAGGTTGGCCTCACTTCGGTTAGCTTTAACCCCTCGACGGGGACAGCGCAATTTACGGCCGAAGCAGAAGTGGTAAAAAATGGTTTGAGGGGCGGTTGGGAGTCCCTCTTGGAGGAGGGGTGGGAATCCTTTTTAGAGTATTTAGAGTAATGGCAAGCCTGAGGGTGGAAGTTGGCAGTTTAAGATCGTTTTTGAATCATCCTTTAGTCAGGAGCTACGGTCTCTTTGTTAGCAGTATTTTCCTTTCTCTTGTCCTGCTTTGGGTTGGGGCGCGTTCGGCGTGGATGCAGATTCAGGCACTCAAATTGGAGCAGTCGTTAGCGCGGCAAACACTCTCGTCTCTGACGACGAAGGTGGGACAGCTTGAAGCCCTTACTGAAGATTGGGCCGCAGAGGAGTTGGATTCGCAATCCGAATCATTTGATCGGGCGGTTCCTTCCGAAAGCAGTATTCCTGCGCTTTTGACCGAGATTCAAGCTATCGCCCAGAAGTGTGGCGCTGGTATCTCGTCACTGCAGTTTAGCGAATCGGTCAGCAGCGAGGAATCCACCTCAAGGGGGTGGGAGGAAGTGCGTCTTAATTTCACTTCTACAAGCTCGTTCGCGGTGTTGCAGAGTCTCCTCCAGACAATGGAAGTAGCCAGCCGGGTGATTGATGTGGAGACGATTCAATTCTCTACTGGGAGCGACACCGGGACTGGAACTGCGGACGTCCAAACGACAATGGTTTTAATTAGTTACTACACGCCGGAGCCGGTACTCCAACCCGAAACTCCGATCACTTTTAGCCCTAGCGGCAGTGATTTTATAAAAGCTTCAATGATTTTGAATCGCTTTACCCCCTACGAGGTTGAGTGATAGGCCTCTAGCTGTCAGCTTCTGCTTGGTTAGTTAAATCCGGTCTTCTCCTTTTTGTTTTCTTTAGCGCCTCGTTAAGCCGCCACTTTTCTATTTCTTGATGATTGCCGGAGAGAAGAACTTTTGGGACGGTTAGTTTTTTTCCTCCGAGTTCGAAGACTTCCGGTCGAGTGTACTGTGGAAACTCTAAAAGAGGGCAGGGTTTGGAGTTTGGAAAATGGGATGAGAAGGACTCCTTCTCTGTCGCTTCTTTCTCAAGAACGCCGGGAATAAGGCGCGTTACGGCGTCTAAAACTACCATCGCCGGTATCTCTCCCCCGCTAAGGACATAATCGCCAATGGAGATTTCTTCATCTACTAGCCGGCGGATTCGCTCGTCTACCCCTTCATAATGTCCACAGATGAGGACGAGATGCTTTTCTTTGGCGAGCTTGCGCGCCTTTTTCTGATCAAACACTCTCCCCTGCGGGGTTAGAAGGACAATCCTCGATTTTTGATTTTTGATTTTTGATCTCTTGATGGCTTCGCAAATTGGTTTAACCATCAAAACCATTCCCACTCCTCCGCCATAGGGGCGATCGTCAACCTGCCGATGCGGCCCGAGGCCAAAATCGCGCAGATTGATCAGGTTTACTTTGAGTCTTTTGCTCTTCTGTGCTTTAGCAATGATTGAAGAGTTGATCAGCGGTTCAAAGACTTCAGGGAAGAGGGTGATAACGGAGATAAGCATCAGCGGCCTGGTAATATTGATTCATTCCGAACTTGATTCCTCAAGTTCAAGGAGAACTTTCTTTCCTGATTTGACAGCGGCAGTTTTGATAAGGGAGCGGATAGCGACAATAGTCTTTCCTCCCTTGCCGATAATCATTCCCATATCTTCGGGGGCGGTTGAGAGGGTTAGGCGGATGGTCCCGTCCGCCTCCGTGTTTTCGGTAACCCTCACCTCTTTTGGTTTAGAAACCAATTTTTGAGCGAGATATTCAAGAAGTTCCTTCATCTGATTTGTCTGGCGTTGGCTGGGCCTCCGCTTTACTTTCGGTAGGAGCTTCGGCCGCCTCTGTCTTATCCCTTTGTGCAGGCTTCTTTTCCTCCACCGCAACTTTAGGCTCTTTGGCCCCCTCGGTCGGTTTATTGCCCTGTTTATGGCGGTATGGCTTAAATTCGTATTTGCCTCTAGCGAGCTGCTCAACGGCGTCTGTCATCTGCGCTCCTCTTTCGAGCCAGTATTGGAGACGTTTTCTGTCCAAAGAGAGGGCGGGCGGATTTGTCGAAGGATTGAAATGACCTAAAACCTCAAGTGCCCTTCCGTCCCGCGGCCGACTCTCGGGAGTAACAACGATACGGAAGGCAGGCGCACTTCTTTTGCCGGTTTTAGAGAAACGAATCTTTAACACGACGTGGTAAAGGATAGCATCAATGACTCAGCAATTCAATTATCTGAATTTGGTACAACTGATTCGTCTGGTTTCCCCCGCAGTGTACCATCGTCTTTCAATGCATTTTGAGCGGCGGCTTCTTCTGCTGTTTGTTTATTCCGGCCTTCTCCTTCAGCAATTTTCTTCTTTCCGAGGAAGACGCCAACACGGAAGTGCTTGTCGTGGTCAGGTCCCCACTCAGCTAGTGTTTTGTAAACGGGAGTGATCGACCGTTTTTCTTGTGCTTTCTCTTGGAAGAGGCTTTTGGCGTCTTTGAGTCCGGCACGGATGAGATCATCCGTTTTGTAAAGAAGCTCCCTTTTGATAAAGGTGGCTGTTTCTCCTAGTCCCCGGTCAAGATAAATAACGCCTACAAGGGCCTCAAAGGTGTTGGCAAGAAGATAGGGGTTATCTCGTCCTCCTCCCTGCTCCTCCCCTTTGGAAAGGAGAAGCGTATCGCCGAAACCGAGCCGTCGGGCCTCTTCTGCCAGCGATTCCGTTCTTACCAAAGCGGCGCGAAGAGCGGTCATCTCGCCCTCACCAAGCTTTGGGTAGTTTTCGAAAAGGTAGCGCGAGGTAACCAGCTCTAAAGCTGCGTCCCCAAGATATTCCAAACGTTCATTAGACGGCAGCTCGAGATCGGGGTTCTCGTTTAAGTACGAACGATGGACAAACGCATTCTGTAGCAACTTTTGACTCTTGAATTTGAGTTTTAGGGCTTTTTCAATCCTTTTCAGATTCTCCATTAGTTGCCGGTGGCTGATAGTTAGCAGCCGATCATTTTCCAACAGCCAATAACCTCCTATTAACTACTCTCATTCCTCAATCTCATCTAAATAATCTTTAACAAATTCAATTAACTGGCCCACTGTTTCAAATGTGTACTTTGTTTCCTCAATTTCGAGCTCTTTGAAGATTCTTCTGAATGTATCCTCCAGTTCGGCGGGGTCAGCGTTAAGATCTGCGGCAAAAGCCTTTTCGTTGCTTAGCTCCTCTTTACTTACTCCCAAGGAGGCGGCCAGTATTCTTTTAACTCTTTCTTCGGTGCCCATCTCTTTTTCGGCCTCACCTTCCTCAAGATATTTTCTAACCACAGTGCCTAAAACCCCGTTTACAAAGGACCCTGAGGAAGACCCGCCAAATTCCTTGGCGATCTCAACTGCTTCGTCAATTGCTACTTTCGGGGGAACATTCTTAGCGACTACCAGCTCGAAAATGGCTATTCTAAGGATGATAAGGTCGACCTTAGCAATTTGGTCGGGTGGCCACGCTGGGGCGGTCTCCTCGATAATTCTGTCCAGCATTTCCATATTCTTAACGACGCCCTCGGTAAGGAGGCTAAGAAGCCCGCGGTCAATATCGCTCTTCCCATACACTTCTAGTACGCGGGCAGTACTTTCCTCCTGATTAATTGAGTGAAATGCGCGCTCGAAGAGCGTCGCCAAGGCAACTCGGCGAGCTTCGTGTCGTGGGTCCCTTTCTTTAATCATTAGATATTAGTTGCTGGCAGGAGCAAAGAGATTCAGCTGCCGGCCTCTGGCTCTTGTCTCCTGATTTTTGGCTTCCTGTACTTTCCACATTCAGGACAAGCCCGATGAGGGAGTTTTTCAGCGCCGCAGTGGGGGCACTTCACCGTCTGTGGCCGCTTTGGCCCTTTATGGAGCAGTTTTCGTCTTTTCCTCCCGTAGGAGTGTCGTCTTTTCGGTACCGGCATATCTTGGCAACTAGCGACTAAGTACTAGGGTCCAGTAATTGATACCCACCTCTAGATCCTATACCCCATCCCCTATGCCTTAGTCAAGAAGGTTACCTTCGTCCCCCCGTAAATTTTCCACTTGATAATCTTTAGCCCCTCTACTTTCGGCGCGTCTGTAGTCTTGGCGTGTTCGTAGACAACAATTGCCCCATGCCTTAGATGTGGGAGCAGTCTTTGAAGGACTGGGGCGAGTTTTCCGAGAGTATATGGGGGGTCAAGAAAGACAAGCTCGAGATCCTTGTCCGGAAGCTCTTCGAGGAAGTGGTCAACGCTGCGGCAAATAACCTTCCCTTTGCCAAGGAGTTTGGTGTGGTTGAGGTTTTTGATGATTATGTCACCGGCACCGCGGTGTGAATCAACAAAATAGCAGCTCTTGGCCCCTCTTGAAATGGCTTCGATGCCTAGGGCGCCTGTTCCGGCGTAGAGATCGGCTGCCTTTCTCCCCCGTACTATATCGCCCAGGACATCGAAGATTGCCTTGCGCACCATGTCTTGAGTTGGCCTGAGTTCTCGCACCTGTGTGGTTTGTAGGTGGTGGCCTTTAGCGGCGCCGCCAGTAACTCTCATCGCCTTAGTTTATCAGAGGCTAGAGGCCAGAAGCTAGCGGGCTAGGGTTGGTGTTAGGAGACCGCCAGAACTTTGATTGCGGCTTTTCCTTTAGGGGTGGTAATCCTTTTACGATCGCCAGTTTTAGCGCCTGTAAGTGCTTTACCTAACGGTGAGGTGTAGGAAATCTTGTTCTTTCCCGGCTCCGCCTCACCCCAGCCGACAATGGAGTAGGTACGCTTCTCTCCGCTCATCTCCACCTGTACTTTGCTCCCGATACCGGCCTTGTCTTTGGAAGTGTCTTTGGGCTTAATGATTTTTGCTGAAGCGAGTTGTTTCATTATCTCTTCGAGCATTGAGGTGAACTTATGGATATCCCTTTCTGCCTGCTCAAAACCGAAATTGTCGTGCCAGACGTTTCCGGGCTCGGCGCTAGCCGATAGGCCGGCGCTCTTCTTCGCCTCGGCCAGTGCTGCTTCTAGTCTCTTCTTCTCTTTCAGGAGTTTTTGATAACCGCTTTCGGTGAAGTAGAGAGTTTTGGTCACGGTAAGGCTAGTTTATCACAGTGTTCGTCCCGCGAATAAGAGCTCTCTTCGTTCGCAACCATTTTATCTGTCGAGAATAGCGTATGGCGCGACGTCGGTAGGCTTTGTTAGTTTGGCTCAACTAGGGAAGTGGTAAAGCGCTCTAGTTCTTGGCGAAGCCGCGGGGGAAGTTCCCCGTCCATAATTTTATGAGCACTTTCTCGGGCAGCTTTGAGCATTTTGGTATCCGAGAGGTCGGCTACTTTCAGCTCGAGAAGGCCGTGCTGTTTAGTACCGTAAATCTCTCCGGGTCCGCGAAGCTTGAGGTCGAGTTCGGCTAGCTCGAAACCAGAAGTGGTACTTTCGAGAGCCTTTAATCGCTTGAAGACATCTCGGCCTCCGTTTTCCGTAAAGAGGAAACAGTAAGACTCTTTATCACCCCTTCCTACCCTCCCCCGCAGTTGATGAAGAGAGGCAAGACCGAAGCGATCGGCCGCTTCAATGACCATGATCGTCGCTTTAGGGATATCGATTCCTACCTCCACCACGGGAGTGGCGATAAGAATTTGATGCTTACCCTTCCTAAACTTGTCGATGACATCATTCTTTTCTGCCACTTTTAACCTTCCGTGAAGGAGGCCGAGGGAAAGGTTGGGAAAGACTTTTTGGAGCTTTTCGTATTCGGCCGTAGCCGCCTTTACCTGCCGCACTGACTTCCCGCCTTCGGTCGGGGATTCTCGATCTCCGATCGGAACCTTTTCCGATTCTTCAATCAGTGGGCAGATGATAAACGCCTGCTCTCCCGATTTAACCTTCTCCCCTATCCAGCGGTATCCCGCTTGGCGCTTTCCTTCCGGGACGACGAAGGTCTTGATTCTCTTTCTCCCCGGCGGAAGTTCATCGATAATTGAAAGGTCCAGGTCGCCGTAGACAGTGAGGGCTAAGCTTCTCGGGATCGGAGTGGCGGTGAGGGTAAGGATATGAGGGACATCGCCTGCTTTCTTGACAAGTTCGGCTCGTTGCTCGACACCGAAGCGGTGCTGCTCGTCAATTACGACGAGGCCAACACCTTTGAAGCTTCCCTTCCGGTAGAAAAGGGCGTGAGTGCCAATCCAGAGATCGGGCAGCTGGACAGCTGGGTAATCAGGCAGTTTTGGTTTTTTGCCTCCGGTGTGGAGGGCGCATGTAATTCCGTAGGGCTCGAGGAGACTTTTGAGAGTTTCATAGTGCTGTTGCGCGAGGATTTCTGTTGGGGCCATAAGGACCGTTCGCATTCCGTTGAGGAAGCAGGCGTAGGCAGCGATGGCGGCGATGACCGTCTTTCCTGAGCCGACATCGCCTTCGAGAAGGCGGTTCATCGGCGTCGGTTTATTAAGATCGTTTAAGATCTCTACCGCCGCCCGCTTTTGCGCTCCCGTTAAGGTAAAGGGGAGGCCATCTATAAATTGTTCGATCTCCCGCCGATACCGCGGGATATCAATTCTTGCTGCCAATTTCCTCTCGTTCCACCGTCTTCTTCTTTCTATTGAGCGGAGGTTAAGGAGAAGCAGTTCCTCAAAAGCGAACCGCCTTCGTGCTTTCTTCGCCTCGCCCTCACTTTTGGGAAAATGAATAGTTTGAAGCGCTTCTTCTAGGTCAGGCAAACCTTCCTCTTGGAGGATTTCTCTAGGGATAAATTCCAGGTCCGCCAGCTCCCCGGGATTAAAAAGGGCCAGTGCCCTCTTGATCCGCGCCCGAAGCCATTTTGAGGAAACCCTGCCGGTTTCCGGGTAAACCGGGACCAGCCCTCCCGTATGAATTGGTCCGGTTTCATCGTCGACTGGTTCAAATGTAGGGCTGACAAAACCCAAATGCCTGCCAAATTGTTCAACTTGGCCGGCGAGGTATATTTTTTTCCCTTCCTCGAGTGCCTGTTTCAGGTACGGTTGGTTGAACCAGATCGCCTCGATAGCGCCCGTTTCGTCAGCGACCGCCGCCTTGGTAAGCAGTTTTCCCCCTTTTGCGCGGATAACCTCAACCTTGATTACTTCTCCGGCAACGGTAACTTCGTCGCCTTCGGCAAGGTAGCGGATCTTTTTGGTTTGGCTAAAGTCTTGATAGCGGAAAGGGAAATGGTAGAGGAGGTCCCGAATCGTTTTGATCTTCAGATGTCTCAGCCGCTTGGCATACACCTCTCCGACGGAAGGTAGATCCGTAACCGGGTTGCTAAGTTTAATGGTCATTCCTCTCTAAGATAGCATGCTAACGGGAGACATTATTCGATTTGACGAAAGGGGGGAGGCAGTGTTACAATTTTCTCGAAGGTTATCCTTGTTTGTTTGGGAGGACTTTTTAGGAGAGAGGAGAGAGATGAAGAAAAGAAATCAAGTTTTGGGCTTCGGGTTATTGGTGGCGGCCGCCGCCACCGGGCTGTTGGGGGCCATTTTCGTGCCCTCAACGTCGCCGTTGTCCGTCGTTTTGGGGGCGGTAGTTATTATTCTTACCCTAGAGGGCTTTATGCTTCTCTAGGGAAGGAAGTTGGGCTCCTTACGTTACGCGCGTAGGGGGCCTTTGTTTTTCCGCTGTGAGATCGTTAGCGGCGAAGGGGAATTGA
>Ga0116202_10001572_pt1 | contig 13426 bp, 9 predicted proteins | sample LakKivw325mmetaG_FD_94479 | JGI IMG/M metagenome (GOLD analysis project Ga0116202, IMG submission 94479) | Anoxic lake water microbial communities from Lake Kivu, Rwanda to study Microbial Dark Matter (Phase II) - Lake Kivu water 325m metaG | ecosystem: Environmental > Aquatic > Freshwater >...
GTCGGTCACAGCCTGGGAGGCACGCTGGCTCAAGCCGTGGCAGAACGCGCGCCCGAACGCATCGCGCACCTGGTCAACATCGACGGGCCGCGAGCGGTGGACGGCAAGGCCTTCAAGGACCTGCTGCCAGAGCTGTGGCAGCAGGTCTGCCGGCGCGCGCAGGCGGAGGGCGATCCGGACTGGATCTCACCGCCGAAGGACTGGACCTTTGGAGTCGAGGACCCCGCGGACCTGCGCTGGCTGCGGTGCAAGTTGACCCCTCACCCACTGAGGACATGGGAGACGCCGATTGCGCTGCGCAACCCGGCCGCCGAGCGCATTCCTCACACCTACGTGGTGTGCACGGGAGGCTCGACGCCGGAAGAGATCGCGAAGCACAAGCAGGATTGGCATGCCCCTGGCTGGCGTTTGGAAACCCTGGCCACGGGACATAACCCGATGATCACTGCTCCGCACGAGTTGGTCGAGCTCTTGCGAGCACTGGCCTGAGGGGTGGGCAAGTCGAGCCGTCCCGCCCTGCCTATCGTGGTCCGGGCGTCCAGGACTAATGGAGATGATGCATGCTTCGATTGCTGAGACGCCGCTGGCTTTGGATGCTGCTGGCGGCAGCGGTTGTCGCCGCTGCGGCGTTCCTTGCCTGGGCGCTGATCATCCCGTCGCCAATGCCTCAGGCGCTGGAAGCCCTGCAGTCCAACGCGCAGGTTTCGGTGCAGACTGGCCGCTGGCTGGCATTTGAGCCTACAGGCCGGCAGCCCGCAGTGGGCCTGGTGCTCTACCCTGGAGGACGCGTCGACTATCGCGCCTACGCCCCGGCCGCGCAGTCCATCGCGGCGCAGGGTTACCTGGTGGTGATACCGGGCATGCCGCTCAACCTGGCCGTGCTGGCCTCCGGGCGCGCTGGCGAGGTCATCGTCGCGTTTCCCCATGTGCAGCGCTGGGCCGTGGGCGGCCACTCGCTGGGCGGGTCCATGGCTGCGAGCTATGCGCGCAAGCAGCCGGGCAAGGTGCAGGGCCTGGTGCTGTGGGCCGCCTACCCCTCGGGCAGCGACGACCTGTCGGGCTATGACCTGCAGGTGGTCTCGATCTATGCCACGCGCGATGGATTGACCAGCGGCGCCGACATCGAGGCGTCGAGACGTCTGCTGCCGCCCAGCACGCGTTGGGTAGCCATCGAAGGCGGCAACCACGCGCAGTTCGGCTGGTACGGCGCGCAGTCGGGCGACCAGGAGGCAACCATCTCGCGCGAGGAACAACAAGCGCAAATCGTAGCGGCCACGCTCGAATTGCTGCGCTCCCTGACGAGGTGACGGCGTGAGCAGCGAAGGGGAATCGAACCTGCGACGCCAGCTCGGCATCCCGTCTGACGCCGAGCGCGTGATCGTGTTCGCCGAGTCCAGCCACTGGGACCCGAACTGGGTGCGCACATCCGAGCAATACTATACGCGCTACGTACAACACAACCTCGACCAAGCCCTGCAGGCCCTGCGCGATGACCCCCGGCGCGTCTATTCGGTCGAGTGCATGTTCTTTCTGCGCCTGTACTGGGAGCGACACCCGGAGCAGCACGCTGCCATCCGCGAGCTGGTCAACGCACGCCGCCTGCGCCTGACGGGCAGCGGGGTCACCACCGCCGACACGCTGCTCCCCGGCCCGGAGGCCATCCTGCGCGACCTGCTGCTGGGACAGGAGTGGCTGCGCCGGAACGGCATGATGCAAGAGCCGCGACTGGCATACTTTACCGACAGTTTCGGCTGCTCCCCCGCCCTGCCTTCGCTGCTGCGGGCGGCGGGATTCGACCGCACGGCCATCACGCGCCTGGACGGCATGCTGTTCCTGGGAGCGGAGCTCGAACTGGGCAAGGGCTTTCCGCGGCCCGGCTCCAGCGCTCACAGGCTGCTGAAAGAGGAGCGCACGTTGGATTTCGTGTGGCGCGATGCGCAGGGCGCCGAAGTGCTAGCGCACTGGAACGCCTTCACTTACGGTCAGGGTGACATGCTGGCCTACCGCGGCATCAGCCGCGTCTACCTGGTGCGCCTGGCCTTCCTCGATCGCTCTGAGCGTCACGTGGCGCGGCGCATTGCGCAGTACGTGCGCGAGCTCGTCCCACTGGCGCGCACGCCTTACCTGTTCTGCCCGATTGGCTTTGACTTTGTTGAGCCGATCCCGGATTTGGTGGGTCTGCTGGAACGCTACAATCGCTTGCGCTACCCCGTCACGGGCGTGTGGGCCGTCAACGCCGGATTGGACGACTACCTGACGCTGGTAAAGGGGCACCGCGAGCGCTTGCCCACGCTGCAGCTTGACCCCAACCCTTATTGGACCGGCTTCTACACTTCGCGTCCAGCGCTGAAGCGCAGGTGCCGGGAGCTGGTCGAGCGGCTGCTGCTGGCAGAGCGGCTGGCGCTGCAGCGCGGGCCCGACGGGCGTGCGACAGATGTGGGCCAGGAGCTGGAACAACTCTGGTGGGACGCTGCGGTGACCAACCACCACGATTTCATTACAGGCACATCGCCCGATGCCGTAGCCGACGGAGAGCAGTGGCCGTGGGTCGAGCGCGCCATGGCGCGGGCTGAGGCTCTGGTTGAGCGACTCGCCCGGGCAGCGCCCCACGCGCGCCGGAACGCCACGCAATCACCGGCACTCAGCGCCCACGAACACGGCGCGGCCGACCCGTTCTCGCTGCGTGCTGCGGATGCCTTCTCCACCAAGAGCACCGATCCATTCCAGATTGAGCCCAGCGACCCCTTTGCGCTGGACGCCGCTGAGCGTGATTCCTCCCGTGGCTCCGGAACCGCCTGGCCATCCCCGCCCGGTGGAACGGCTCCTGCTGCGGGCCCTGCCCAGCGGCCACTGCCAGCGTGGGAGCGCTGCGATGATCGCGTGCGCATCACGACGCCCTTTTACGCGCTCGAGCTATCCGAAGCGCACGGCGGGGGCATTGTTGGCGCCTGCGGCGCGGCTGCATCAGGCCAGCCGCGCTCCGCAAAGGGCGAGCCGCTGCTGAGCGCCGTCTCCAACGATGTGTGCAGTTGGCGCGACACGGGCGGCTTGTGGCGCATGGGGCACGAGTACCGCGGCGGCAGCCTGCGCCTCGCAGGGCGCTGCAGCGAGCGTCCTGCTGCGCTGGAGGTGCGCGCAAGCGCTGCCTGCCTGGAGGTGAGCTGCTGCGTGCCATGCGACGGCGAGCCAGTGCGCCGGACGCTGTGGCTGCGCAGCGACTCGCCCCTGGTCTTCGGGCGCGTAGAGGGCCGCGCCGCGCGCGGCCACACGCTCACCGTGGCCTTTGAGACCGGCATGCCCCTGCAGAGGCTGTGGATGGAGCAACCAGGCGGGGTGGTGGAGCGTCCCCTGCAAAGGATTTACCACCCCACCTTCTGGCCGGCGCAGGGCTTTGTGCACCTGTGGGATGAGGACTGCGATCACGGCCTGGCGCTGCTGCTGCCCGCCCCCTGTGGGTTGACCTGTGGCGCCGGGGGACGCGTCGAGCTGGTGGCCTTGCGCAACGCCACCCAGGAGCGGCCGTTCGGGGTGATCCCCCTGCCCGCGCATCCGGCCCGCGGCTACGAGCACCAGACCTGCGCCTTTGACTATGCCTTGCTCTTCACGCCGCCAGGCCTGTGGCCACAACATGGCCTGGTGCGCCTGGCGCACGGGCTGGACGCCGCGCGCTGGGGCACAGGCGCCGGCGCGACGCCCTGGCAAGAGGAACTGCCGGGGGTGGTGATCGAGGCTGCCGGGCAGGCCCAACCCGACGTGGCAGTGCTGGCGCTCAAGCACGCGGCACGGGGCGAGGGCGTGATCGTGCGCCTGCTGGCCGCCGGTTGCGTGGGAGAGACAGTCTACGTGAGCCTGCCCGGGAGCGACATCCAAGGGGCACGTCTGTGCGACGCGCGCGAGCGCGACTTGGAAGCGCTGCCGGTGGAAAAGGGCCGCGTGCGCCTGACACTGCCCGGCTCGATGGCCACGCTGCGGCTGCTGCTCCGGCCGCTGGGATGAGGAGCTGCTACACTCAGCGGGGCATGCTCGCGGCATCCGAGAATGTCAGGGAGGGCGTCCAAGTGCTGCGTGTGCAACTGATTCACTGGAATCCCGCCGAGGCGTGGGAGCGGGCGGCGCGGCTGAAGGCCGCAGGCTACGAGGTGGCCCAAGACCTGCCCGACAGCATGGTGCTGCTGCGACGCCTGAGGGACAGCCCTCCCGCCGCCATCGTGATTGACCTGACGCGCCAGCCTTCGCACGGGCGCGACCTGGCGCTGGCGCTGCGTGGCTACAAGGACACGCGCCACGTGCCCCTGCTGCTGGTGGAGGGTAACCCGCAGAAGGTGGAGCGCATGCGGGCACTGCTGCCCGACGCCACCTACACCACGTGGAGCCGCATCCGCAGCGCGCTGAAACGCGCTATCGCCCATCCGCCCGAACAACCTGTCGTGCCGCGCTCGCGCATGGAGGGCTACGCCGGAAAGCCGCTGGCGGTCAAGCTGGGCATCCGCGCTCGAATGACGGTGGGCATGCAAGGCGCGCCGGCGGGCCTGGCGGCGCTGCTGGGCGAGCTGCCTGAGGGCGCACGGCTGTGCGAGGGCGTGGAGGCGGGCTGCGATCTGGCGCTGTGGTTCGTGCGCTCGCGTCAGGAGCTGCAGGATGGCATGCGGAGCATCGCGACGCGCCTGGGCGACCACCCGCTGTGGATCATCTGGCCCAAGCAGAGCTCGGCTTTGGCCAGCGACGTGACGCAGCAGGCCGTGCGTGAGGTCGGTCTGGCGGCGGGCTGGGTGGACTACAAGGTCTGCTCCGTGGACGGGACCTGGTCGGGGCTGCTGTTCCGGCGAAGGCAGAGAGGCTGAACAGGGAGCACAAGTTGAAGAAACTGAACGCAGTGCCGGTGTACCTGATCATCGCGTTTGCGTTTGGGTTGCTGCGGTCCGTCGTGTTTACGCTGGACATGGTCTACTTTGTGACCGTGGTGAAGCTCAACCCGCTGCAATTGGTGCTGGTGGGGACGGCTCTGGAGGCCACCATCTTCCTGTGCGAGATCCCCACGGGCGCGCTGGCCGACACCTACGGTCGCCGCCTGTCCACGATCATCGGCTACGCACTGATGGGACTGGGCTTTCTGTTGGAGGGGGCGCTGCCGGCTTTTGGCGTGGTGCTGCTGGCCCAGGTCGTGTGGGGCCTGGGCTGGACCTTTACCAGCGGGGCGGAGAGCGCCTGGATCGCGGACGAGGTAGGCGCAGGCCGGGCGGCTGCGGTCTACCTGCGTGGCACGCAGCTCGGCCAGTTGGGCGGCCTGCTAGGCATCCCGATCGCGGTCGCTCTGGGCAGCCAGCGACTGAACGTGCCCATCCTGAGCGGAGGCGCGCTGTTCCTTGTGCTGGCAGCCTTCCTGGCTCTCTACATGCCCGAGACTGGGTTCGAGCCGCTGCCGGCCGAGGAGCGCCAGTCGTGGCGCGCCGTGTTCAACACCGCGCGCGACGGCCTGCGGCTGGTGCAGGCGCAGTCAGCGCTGCTTCTGTTCATGGCGGTAGTCCTGACCCTGGGGTTATCCAGCGAAGGCTACGACCGGCTGTGGACGGCGCATCTGCTAGCCAACTTCTCCTTCGCCGGGCTGGGCAACTTGAGCACACCGAGTTGGTTCGGCATCCTGCGGGCTGGCAGCATGCTGCTGACTCTTGCAGCCACCGAGATTGCGCGGCGCAGGCTGAGCGCCACGAGTACGGCCACTCTGCGCACGCTGCAGGCCCTCAGCGCCCTGATGGTGGCCAGCCTGCTGGTGTTGGCGTTGGCGCGCCACATCGCGTTGGCCATCCTAGCGTACTGGGCCTTTGAGATGCTGCGCCAGACCGCCTACCCGCTGGGCGAAGGCTGGGTCAACAAGCACATCCACACGCGGGTGCGCGCCACGGTGCTCTCGATGACCAGCCAGTTGGACGCGATTGGGCAGGTGGTCGGCGGTCCCATCGTGGGCGCCATCGGCACGCTCTGGGGGCTGCGCGCGGCGCTGTCGGCCTCGGCCATCATCCTCTCGCCGGCAGTGTGGCTCTACGGCCGCCTGCGCAGGGAGGAGAGCTGACCAGGCCCTTCGTCCCACAAACCGTTCGCTTCGCGAAAAAAGGCGCAGGCTCCTTGACGGGAGAGAACACGGAGAAAGGAAGAGGAACGTGAGAACAGACACGGAGAGCACACCTCTCCGTGTCTGTTCTATGCCGTTCCTCTCCGTGTTCTCCGTGGTTGTTTCCCGCTCCTACTGCACAACGATGGCAGCGTACTGCTCGTACGTGTTGCCGTCCAGGTCTTCGACCAGCACTCCGACGGCGTACTCGCCCTCCTCTGGATCCGCATCCAGCCAGTAGAAGCGCTCGCGGCCAAAGGTCAACGTATCGCCCTGGGTGTAGTAGGTCTGGCCCTTGTTCGAGCCGCTGAGCGACAGCCAGCGGTCCAGGACCGTAAAGGTATCGCCCGCCTGCGGAAGGATCCTGCGCGCAGCGCCCGTGCCTGCACTTTCAGTGTAGGTCAGGACGTCGCGCATCTGATCACCGAGGAACTGCATGATGGCATAGAGCTGTTGGCCATTGGAGGCAAAGGTGTAGATGCCCATGACCGAGTAGACGGACTCCTCGGGGGAAGCCCCATAGATCTGCGGGCGCACCAGCGCCTGCGCAGCTTGCTCCCCGTCAGTGATGGCGTACACGGTCGGCTCCCACTCTACCTCCACCTCGACGTTGTTCTGGTTGGCATAGTCCGGGTAGAGCACGCCGTTCACTTCCTGGTTGTCATCGCCCAGGATGTAGTCAATGTCATCAATGCGGATGGCGCCCTGCTGCGGGTCAAAGTAGCCCACCAGAAGGTAGATGTAGCCGATGCGGCTGCCGCGCACCCAGGTATGCAGGGTGACAGGGTTGTCGTACGAAGCCACGCTGGAAGAGAGTTCGATGTCGTCGATGCTGATCTCCCCTGCGCCGGGACCCACGTAGGTGGCGCCCTCGCTCGGAACGGCCACGCTCTCGGCCTGCGCAGGGAGCTGCCTACCCACATAGTGAAACGCCAGAAAGTCATCCCAGAGCGAGGACCTGACAAAGCGTTGGGCAACGGCGGTGTAGGATGGGGCGCCAGCTTGGGAAGTGGCGTACAGCCTGCTGTTGGGGAAGTAGATCGAAATGCCCGAAGAGCCAGTGCGCTCCTGGCCGTGGCGCTCGGCGATCACCGCGCTCTTGATAGCCGAGAGCAGGGCGTCGCCAGCAGCGTCGGTGCGGGTGCTGCCACCGCTGCGCTGCATCGTGCTGACCAGCGAGCCCAGGTCCAGATAGGACGCGGGCACCTGGCTGCCAAAGATGCTGGTGAAGGCCCGGGCATAAGTGCGCGCCCCGGCCACGCCGGACTGGTTCACGTCCGTGAGAGCCTGGACCCAACCATCTAGAGCCGACCTGACGGCCGGTATGGCCGAGAGATCTACCGCCGAGAGCGTGACATTGGTGCTCATGTTGCGGGCCAGCTCCGCAGCGCTCTCCTGGTAGAACATGGCCATCAGACCATAGCGCTCTTGAGCGAACTGGGCGCGCGCTTCGTCATCCAAAATGCGCACGTCGCTTTCCACATAGCTGGCGACGATGTTTTTGGCCAATTGAGCGCCGTCCATGCCGGGGTTCTGCACCAATCGGCTCAGAAAGGCGTAGTAGGCCCAACCCAGTGCAGGCTCAACTTCTTGCGAGGCCACAGCATAGCGCGCGTAGGGCTCCAACGCAGACAGCACTTCGATGTGCGCCATGAGACAGGCGTCCATCCCCAGCACGTCGAACTTGTCCACGCCGGTATTGGCAAGGATCTTGCCCAGGGCCGTGTCCAGGTCCATCAGGTACATCATGGACCCGAAGCCTTGCGCCAGAGGGATGTTGGGCTTGGCGCGCCTGCCGGGAGAGGGATCGGTCCAACCCCCAGGCCAGCCCATGCCATGGTCGGACAGGATAAGCAGGTACTTGTCGGCGGGATAGGAGCGCATGGCCCAAGTGGCAAAGTCGATTAGGGTGTTGGTGTCCGACATGTCCACCTCGCCCAGATCCTGCAACTCCCGGGAGTTGAGGCGCTCCAGGTCATCGTCCTGGGTGAGGTAGAAGCGTTTGGCGGAGGTCCAATTGCCGTCGCCGCTGTAGCCGGCGGCGAAGCGGTCGAGCTGCGCCACGATGTGCACACGGTTGGTGGAGCCCACACGCTCGGCCTCGTTCAAGTCCAGGTAAATGTCGCGCTCAAGCACCTGGTCGTCGGCGTCTTGATAGAGCATCACCAGCCAGGTCTGCTGGCCCGATGAAGCGCCACCCGTCGCGGGCGTAGCGACAACTCTGGTCGAGGTTGGGCGCGGTTGGGTCACTGCGGTGGCCCTTGGCGTGGGCGTCACCTCAACGAGGGTAACACAAGCGGACAGCGCCAGCGCAGTGACGAGCACCAAGACAGCCAGCGCAACAGGCCAACGATGGCCGGGCTTCCTCGATGAAGTATTCACATTTCCTCCCTAGCACTTGCAGATCTGATACATCACGCCTTACCGACGCAGGCGCATTGTATGGTAAGAGTACCCGGATGTCAAAGGCCACCTGTTACTCATTGCCACCTGGCCGGGTCTTCAGTATAATAGCGGGGCGGCCGAACGGGCCGTGTGCATTATGACTACTGGAACGGGTGACGATGCGCGCTAGAGACAAGGCTGCACAGGCACGAGCCAAGGCGGAACGAGTCGCGCTGTTGTCGCGCAAGATCAACGAGCTGGCTTTGCAGATTCCGGGCACGCGCCTGGAGGCCCAGATACAGCAACTGTACTACGAGCTGGAGCGCGCTGGCATCGATTTCAAGCCTGGCTGCTACCTCGCGGACGAGTGGGGCTGCCCCGACAGCGTGCCCGTGATCGGCATTCCCTTCTACCTGGCCGACCCGCAGCTCTCCAAGCTGGAGGGCGAGTTGACGGGCATCGAAGCCGAGGACGAGCGCGAGGTGCTGATGTACCTGCGGCACGAGGCCGGACATGCCTTCAACTACGCCTACCGGCTGTACGCCCTGCCCGAGTGGCAGCAGACGTTTGGCTCCTTCCTGCGAGATTATGATGACGACTATCCCGCCAAGCCGTTCAGCACGCGCTACGTCCGGAACGTGCCCGGTTGGTACAGCCAGAAGCACCCGGACGAGGACTTTGCCGAGACCTTTGCGGTCTGGCTGCAGCCCGATTCGAACTGGCGTGAGCGCTATGCCGATGTGCCAGCGCTGCAGAAGCTACTTTATGTAGAGCGCCTGGCGCGCGAATACGGCCACAAGCCGCCCCTGGTCTCCGTGGACGCGCTGGACTCGCCGGTGGAGCAGCTCAGCATGACGTTGGGCGAATGGTATGCCACACCGCCCGATCGAGGCGACGCGGCGTGCAAGCTGCCGCCCCTGCTGGATGAGGACCTGCACGCGCTGTTCCCGGCCAAAGAAGGCCTGCCGGCCGCCAAGGTGCTGCGCGCGCATCGCAGCCAGTGGATCGCAGACCTCAACCGCTGGACGGGCCTGAGTCGTCATCTGCTGGAGGCCCTGTTCGAGCAGTTGCTGCGGCGGACGGAGGCGCTGGGCCTCAAGATCGGACCGGACCGCATCAGCGCCCGGCTGCAAGACGCCGCCGTTTTCGTCACTACGCTGGCCATGAACTATCAGTACACGGGCAAGTTCACGGCAGAGTAAGGCTTCTGACAACGGACACAGAATCGGACAAACGGAAAGGCCATGCGGCATCTCCGCCGGTCCGCCGCCCGCCTTGCCCTGGCTTGATCGGGTCCAGACGCGCATTGACTGCAGCTGCATCGACCGAAGATGGCCGCAGGCAGTCAGAGCGCTGCTCAAAGGGAGCGACGTGATGCAAGGTCTCAAAGTATCGGTGCTGTTCTACGAAGATCGCAAAGGCACGCCCGAGCGCGACGAGGTGGTGGACGAGGTTGCCGCGGCGTTGAGCGCCGCCGGCCACACGGTCAGCCTGCTGGGCATCTACGACGACGTGCGCGAGCTGCTGGACAAGCTTGACGCACAGCAGCCCGATCTGGTGTTCAACCTGTGCGAGACGTTTGCGGGGCGCGACTCCGCCGAAGGCTATGTCACGTCTCTGTTGGCGCTGCGGGACATTCCTTTCACGGGCACCGGGCCGGTGGGCATGTGCTTGCGCCAGGACAAGGCCATTACGAAGAAGCTGCTGGAGTTTCACGGCGTGCGCACGCCGGCGTTTGCGGTGTTCGATCCCTACAACATGGAGTTCGCGGGCAAGATGCACTTTCCGCTGATCGTCAAGCCCATGCGCGGAGACGCCTCGGTGGGCATCCGCGATTCCTCGCTGGTGAGCGACTACAGCAGCCTGATTGAACGCGTCAACGCCATCCACGACCAGCTCAAGGACGCAGCGATTGTGGAAGATTACATCGAAGGGCGTGAGTTCTATGTGGGCATTCTGGGCAACTCCCCGCCCGAGGCCCTACCGGTGATCGAGATGGATTTTTCCAAACTGCCGCAGGGCCACCCGCACATCTACGGCTGGGACGCCAAGTCCGACCACGCCAGCCCGCAGTTCGAGGCGGTCAACGCCATCGTAGCCACCGACCTGGTCCCGGAGGTGCGCAGCCGCATCATCATGGCGGCCAAAGAAGCAGTGTACGCCCTGCAGGTGCGCGACTATGCGCGTGTGGACTTGCGTGTGGCGTCTGATGGCACGCCCTACGTCATGGAAGTCAACGCCAACCCCTACCTGGAGCGCACCAGCGCCTTTGCCATCGCCGCGCTGCAGGCTGGCATGGGCTACAACACGCTGATCAACCGCATCGTTGAAATCGCCTGGCAGTGCTCGTTCGAGAACGGGCCGGAGAAGGGCCTGTCGTGCTCCCTGCCGAAGAAGAAGACCTGAACCTTCCCGAAGGGTGCGGGGGAAGGCCGCCAGGCCGCGGCACACCCCTCGGGAAGGCTGGGTGCTAGCGCAAGGCGTTGATGACGACGACGGCTGCAGGTGCAGCGGCGAAGAGCACTGCGGCAAAGGCCATGTTCCAGAACATGTCACGCTGCGCTTGCCATTCGGCGCAGCGCGGGCACAGGTTCAGACTATCGTACCAGGTCTGCGCGCCCTCTGGCGGCAGCATGCGATGCATGCGGCGACCGCAACGCACACAGGTGGACCTGACCGCCATGCTACGCCCCCTCTCGAAAGCCCTGCTCGATGTCGCGCTTCAATTGCTCGTACACGTGCTTGCCGCACAGGTAGCGCTGTTTGTCGTACAGGCTCAGCCCGGGCGGCGTCGAGCTATGGATGGCTTTCTTGAACTCCTGATAGCCCTCCCACATCGGCTCGAAATCCCTCAGCTCCGCCAAGCCGCCGAATGCGCCCAGCGCCTGGCATACCCGCGCGTCGTAGCGTGCGCACTCTTGCGGGTACAGCACGCTCAGGATGGCGGACGCCAGCGGCAGGCCCAGGCCCCATTTGGCCCACAGGCAGCGCAGCCGTTCGCGCTCGTGCGTGTGCTGCGAGAGATCACGCGTCAGGACGCAAGCGGCCGCGTCGAGGCTGGTGAAGCCCTGCGCCCGCAGCTTGCGGGCGACCGCCTGTGCGCTCTCACTGCCACTCCACACCACGATGCAGAAAAGGTCGAAAGCGAACAGGTAGCCCTTGTCGGCAAAGCGCCGCTGCGCACAGTCCAGCAGGTAGGACTCCAGATCGCAGAAGCGGCGGTAGTCGCCAGAGAGCTCGCCGCTCCGCAAGGTGTGGAGCGGCTGTGGCGCCGGCCCGGGTTCGCCTGCCTGGCTTGACCCTGTCCACTGCGCTGACTGTACGACCATGTGACTACTGCCCGCCCCCTTCTGCCCTGGTTCCTGCTGTGTAACCTGTGCCTGCATCTTGCTCAGCCGCTCCACGGGGCGGGCCCAAGCGCCGGTGCGCCCAATGCCCAGCGTGAACGTCTACGTACTGCGCTTTCAGTGTAGCACGCCGGTCGTTAGGGGGAAGTGAAGGGGGGATGAAGGTTGGGTGAAGAAGGGAGACGGTCAACGGTTAACAGTTTACGGTTGACGGTAAACGGGAGAGGTTCGCAGTTGGCCGTTGGCAGTTTGCAGTGGGCTGAGGATGCACCTGCACGTGCCTAGGATGCGGCAACCGTGTTTCTGCGCCCGTCCCTGCGGGCCTACGCTGTGTGTGAGGCCAATCTGGCGCGGTCCAACTCTCTCATCAGCAAGCTGGCGATCACAAGGCATTCGAAAGCTTGTGCCGGATCGGCTACGTCCTCAAACTGATGGCTAAGGACGTTGCGGAAGCGGCCAAAGGCACCCCTGAAGAGATCGCGCACTGCGCGCTGGTGCTGATACGTATCGCTGAAAACGATGCGCGGCCTGTCGCCCTCCATGGCGATGTCGATCAGCCTCATTCCCACATCTGTCGGGGCGGCGCCAGATGCGTTGCGAAGCTCTATCTCCACTACCTTCATCGCTCGGAGTATGGCATCATCATACTGGCAGGTCTGAAAAGCCACTCGACACCGTTCAGCGATCCTGGGGTGGAGCGACTGGAGGCCCATGTGGAATTCCGTGGTGGACGCTGTCACCCGCTCGATCGAGATAGATCTCTGGGCCTCCGCGCTCGCATTCGACGCGTGTGCCTTTGGGGTCTGCCGTCGATCGCTCCATCGCTTCGTGTATAGGCAGTAGTTCCACTCGTCGATTGCCTTGAGTAGATTGAGCCCCAGGGTGTGTTCTCCACCGACGGCCGCAACCTGTTCTTTGGCGATTAGCATGAACCTGTGGTACTTGGCAGCGTTCTTTCCTACTCGGAGGAGCGGGAGTCCATACGCCGCCGCTACCGCGCGGTCCCAGATGGGGAAGAGGCCTGGGGCCAGCAGATGCAGGCTCTTTGCCGCGCCTACCGGCCCGAGAACGCCCTCGAAACTGGCGTAGAGGCTGATGACGGCTGGACGATCCTGTTCGCAGAGGCTGTCAATCGAGCGCGCTCTGAACGGCAGGAAATGAAGCCACTCGCGGTCTAGTAGGGCTTCGAGGTCTACCCTGTCCTGTGCGCGAAATGGACGGAAGTGGTAATACTGCTTGTTCCAACTCCGAAGCAGGACAAGCAGAGCCGACGCAAGCTCCTTCGGGCTCCGCTTGTGCAGGGCCACCTCCACCTCTCTGGCAGCCTGATCATAATCGGCCTGGCGCGTCTCGTTGGCGAGGAAGATCGCATGCGCATCGCTCAGGGCTTCCTTCGTCGGGGTCGGGAAGCTGGCAGTCACGTCTCGCGCTTCTCCGGCTGCCGAGCTCTCGGCCCTGTATGGGGCGAATCGCTTCCCATCCGGGCCTGCCACGGCCAGCCGACCATCTGGCAGGGTTTGAATCTCCCATCTGCCATGCCTGGCCGGATCGTACAGTTCCACTCTCCCCTGATGCGTCCTGTATAGAA
>Ga0116202_10001578_pt1 | contig 13396 bp, 13 predicted proteins | sample LakKivw325mmetaG_FD_94479 | JGI IMG/M metagenome (GOLD analysis project Ga0116202, IMG submission 94479) | Anoxic lake water microbial communities from Lake Kivu, Rwanda to study Microbial Dark Matter (Phase II) - Lake Kivu water 325m metaG | ecosystem: Environmental > Aquatic > Freshwater >...
GTTCAGGACGGTCCAGGGCGTCTTCTCCGCCGGCGAGGAGGAGCTCATGGAGGTCGAGGGGATCGGGAAGAAGAAGGCGAGGAGGATAAGGGAGCTGGTGGGGGGCGAGTACTCGGTCAGCCCTTCCCCTGGCGGACCTTCCCCAGGGAGTCGAGAAGGGAAGAGAGGGACCTAGAGAGCGACTCCAGCTCCTTCGGGTCGTCGGTTGCCTCCATCCGCTCCTTGATTGAGGCTATTTTCTTCTGCAGGAGGGCCTCCAGCTCCGAGGAGGCGGTGGACTGGGCCGCGAGCTTCTCGGCCTCGGAGGACTTGGCGAAGACGACCCTCCTCCCGCAGCTCGGGCAGATAATCTCGCCGCTGGTCAGCCTGAAGATGGGCACCTTGCAGTCCGGGCAGGACTCGGCCATCATGGTGGCACCCGCCCTGAGCAGCTCGGCCATCCTCTTCACGTCGGCGTCCCTCTTGGTCAACCTCTTTGGCATAGTAGAAACACTGTTGGTGCGGGGTAATATCCCCTTGCCGTAAGCTATTTATCGGAAAGCGTTTTATGTGTGGGTTGATTCTCTCTAGTGGGGTGCTGAGGACTATGGTGGACGAAAAAATGGCTCAGGCGCTCTCCGTGCTCCAGCAGATCGCGGAGGACAACGGGGTGCCGAGGAACATCAGGAGGTCTGCCTCGGACGCCATGAAGGTTCTCCAGGGCAAGCAGTACACCAACGCCGTCAAGGCGTCCAACGCCATCAGCATCCTCGAGGAGTGCAGCCAGGACCCGAATATGCCGCTCTTCGCCCGGACCGCCATCTGGAAGGCCACGAGTGTCCTCGAGCAGATCAAGGATTAGCCTGCCCTGCGGAAGGCTCACTTTCTCCTAAGCAGTGTCAGGGCTTCTGCGCAGATCTTTTCCCCCCCGGCCAGCAGGGAGATCCGCGAGGAGATGTCAAGGCTGCAGTCCAGCGGGTTGCCACCCAGGTCCAGTACGGCACCGCCGGCCTCCCGCAGCACCAGGTAAGCCGCGGCGATGTCCGTCACCCTCAGCAGGCCCCGGTTGTCGAAGTAGAGGTCCAGCCCGCCCGAAGCCACAAGGCAGAGCTCAAGGGCTGCCGACCCCATGTTCCTGACGTGTTTTGAGCCTAGGACCAGGGGGACGATCTCCTCCAGCTTCCGCCTGTCCCCCCTGACGTTGAGATCGACGCCTATCAGGCCCTCCGAGAGTCGCGGCGGGGCGGGCATCAGGATCCTTTCGCCGTTGACTGCCGAGCCCTTCCCCCGTTCGGCCTGATAGATGCGAGCCGTAGGGAGCTCCATGACAAGCCCCGCGGAGACATCCGAGAGGCGCGGGCCCATGGAGGCCGCCAGCGATATGGAGTAAAATTCGATCCCCCTGACGGCGTTGGTTGTGCCGTCAACGGGGTCCAGTATGACGGTGGGGTATTGGCTGTCGCCGAACCTGCGGACCCCCAGCTCCTCGCTGAGCAGCGTCCCCCGGAAGCCCTGGGACTGGAGGTATGCCACCGCGGCGTCCTCGGCCACCCGGTCAATCACCTTTGTCGAGTCGCCCCCAGCGCCCCTGCTGAGGACCCTGCCAGCTTCCCAGGAGGGAAGGCCCGATATGGCATGGTAGACCGCCCTGCAGGTGCCGGCGAGGAGGTTAATGGCCATAGCTGGTAAAGATATATGTGAGCACTAATAAAATAATACGGGCTCGGGCGGGGGTCGCCAAGTCAGGTCAAAGGTGCAAGGCTCAGGACCTTGTGGCGAAGGCCTTCGTGGGTTCAAATCCCACCCCCCGCACCACCGGTCTTCCGATTAGGCTAATCTGGGGCACTTTTAATACCAGTTTTTCGAACGGGCTGTGTCTGCTCCTTCTGTTCCAGCCGGAGGTGCCACGCACCCGCCACCTCCACCTATTTTTGGGATAGAGAGTATTACTTTTTAACAAAAAAGTAATAAATATAACCTAGAAGGCATTAAATAATCCCTATCCCTGAGGCGGAGCCCATTGCCCTTCTACAAGGTCACATACAACACGAATGGCGGCTTGGACAGGGCATGCGTCTACAACCAGGGCTGCAATTTCCGCTGCCTTGGCTGCTCCTACAAGCTGAGGGCGTCCCACCCTGCTGTGGGTGGCGAATTGAAAAAAATCGAACTCGGCGAAATGATGGGCATCTTGGCGCGCCTCAAGCCCAGGAGGGTCCACTTCCTCGGCGGGGAGCCCACTACCAATGCCGACCTGCCGGAGCTGGCCCGCTATGCCCACGAGGAGCTGGGGGCGGTGACGAAGCTTGGGCACACCAACGGATCGGGAAGGGTCCCCGATTTCATCGACGAGGCTGCCTTCAGCATCAAGGCCTGCACGGACAGGATCCATGAGCAGTACACGGGGGCGCCCAACGGGAAGGTGCTGAGCAACTTCGCTGACGCATACCGGAGGGGGATAAGGGTCACGGCAAGCACGGTGCTGATACCGGGGGTTGTGGACGCTGAGGAGGTTGGGAGGGTCGCAGGGTTCGTTGGCGGGATCGACAGGAGGATCCGCTTCCACATCACGGCCTACATGCCCGTCCCGGGCGTGCCGTACCCTGCGCCAACGCCGCAGGAGCTCTCCGAAGCCCGCGCCGCGGCCCAGGAGCAGGTCGAGTCTGTGAGCTGCAGGGCCCTCAGCGGCGAGGACTATATCGCCATGAGGAGCTGCGAGAGGCCCTACATGAGCGTCCGGGTTGCCTGATCGGAAGCCTCCCTGGACCATTGTTGCACAGCCAAACAAGCCTCATTTTTAGTACTTATTGATAGTCCTTACTATTGGTGCTTACCGCTGATGCTTACCGTTACTTCGAAGTGTGAGACCATTCCAGTTTATATTGCGTGCATGGGGTTTTAACATAGTGGTTTGGTGGGTAATTCAAACTTTAGAGTTGGGATTATCGACCGATCCGGGGCACTAAGGGGGAGGCCCCGTTAAAGGGTGTGGTATAGGCAAGCCTGATACCAGCCCGATGATAGCCCTATAAAAACAATGGGAAAAATATGTATAAAAAGACTTTAGGTCTGTTTGTGATAGCGTTGATGGCAATTTCCGTCACAGGTGTTGTCTATGCAAACCTCTGCCTTAGTTTCACAATGTACCATGACATCTATACGGGGACAGTGAAAGTGGGGATCCTCAATACCGGGACCAGTGACGACTGCATGCAGAACGATCTGGTCTGGGATGGATACAACTTTGTTCGCACCCACAAGAACGTTGCAAGCACAACCTCAGTCAATATTGGCGATGTAAAATGCACTTGTAATGATGTTGGATATTATAATGAAATATTCTTCAACATAACAGATGCATACCCATGGTATGTGGCCTATGAGAACTTTACTATAGTCAATTGCGGGACCATACCAGTATTCGTCACCGATGTTGAGTTGACCTCTGGCTCCGACCCCAACGACATCCAAAGCCATGTCATGATCTTTGGATATATAACTGGCCCTGACGGACAAGAGACAGGACCATGGACACTTGCTCAGCTTGAGCGGGCTTTGTACGATGTACAGATTGACCCATGCCAAACAATGCAAGTCTCGCTGTGGATAGTCTTTCTACAGGATGTGCCCTTGAATTCCAAGGCCACATACGAGATAACCATCACGGCATGCAACTGGAACGAAGGGACGCTCTTTGCACTTCCTGGAGAGTGATAGAACATGACAAAGAAAATATTATTGGCAATTCCGCTACTCCTGATCTTCATGGTTTCGATATCTGGGGTAGCCTATGCTATGTGGTGTGACTCTGTTCTTTTCACAGGGGAAGTGAACACGGCCACCTTCTGTGCCGTCATTACAAAAGTAACAAACAGTGATCCATATCAACCTGATGGGGTTTACAGCAATACTTACGATGCGATGACAAACCCTGAGAGCTGCACAGAGGCCGTCGATTGGGTTGAGGTAACATTCGACAAGAACGTCGGCTGGGCCACTGCTGCTATTGACCCTCAGGATCCGAAAATGGTCAACTTTGCAGTATGGAATGCCTACCCCGGCTACACCGTTACCTTTGGAGTGGATATTACCAACTGCGGGACACTCCCATGGAATGTCACCCAGGTTGACTTTTACTGCTCCAACGGGACGTCCATCGGCACTCTGTACCAACAGGGCATACTGAGCGTTGATTTCGACGGCGATGGGAAATCTGACATCAACATAAGATGGAATGACAACTTTGGAGTTCAGGTGCACAAGCCAAACGCTGCGGAGATTAGCTGGAACCTCAAGATAATGGAGTGGGCTCCGCAGGATGCTCACTTTGACTTCTATGCTGTGATAAAGATCTGCGCATTCAACGCAATCGCAAACGATGTACCACCACCAATATTCGATTAAACATTTTTCTTTTTTTTTATAATTAAAAAAAGAGGGGAAAAGGGTGAACACGAAGGCGGCGGGGATCGCGGCGCTGGCATTTCTAGCTTCTCTATTCCTGACGCTTACAAGGCAAATGTACGGGGGTATCTATGCATATCTCGTCCCCTCCTTGGTTTGGGGATCAATTTTTGGGCTCACCCTCTTCATTGCGGGAAACGATTTCATCAGGAAGGCATTCAGCAGGTCCGTCATCTTGATCGGCCTATCGATTGCTGCTATTCAGATCTTCCTGATGATAGACATAGGTCTGATAACAGGATTTGGTAAAAACCCATTATCGTCTAATCCTGCAAGCATTTTATTGAACGCATTGTTGGTTGGGTCGACATTGGCGGGAATAGAGCTGAGCCGCAGCTATATTCTTAGGTCGTTCGTGAGGAAACCGGCCTTAACAATTGCCTTTACAGCCGTTTTGTATACTTTTGTGTACGTCGCGTTTTATGATCTAATTTATGCTTTCTCGTTTGCCAACTTGGCCTTTTCAATCGAATTTATGGGTGGCACTCTCATCCCCCTTTTTGCAACCAACTTGTTCGTCAGCTTCCTTGCACTGCTTGGTGGACCCCTTGGAGCCTGGGCTTACATGGTCCCAATATACTCGCTGACCTGGTTTTCACCCATCCTACCGGACTTATCCTGGGGCTATAATGCCATGTTGGGGACCCTTCCACCTTTGATAGGGTTCATATACATTAACTACGTGATAACCGCCAAGGACTTCAGGAAAGCAGGGGTCTTGATCAGGATCAACCCTAGGGAACGGGCTGTTGTCAGGAGGAGAGAGAAAGCAGATCGTGCCTTCATCCTCGGGTGGGCATTGGTTGCGGCTGTCGGAGTATCGATGGTTTATTTCTCGGTTGGGCTATTCAGCGTATACCCCGTAGTCCCACTGAGCGGCAGCATGAGTCCTGCATTCGAGGTAGGGGACTTGGTTCTTTTGCAGAAGGTCTCTGCGTCCGACATTAGGCCAGGTGATATCATCGAATATGTCTCTTCGCAGGGACCAATCATTCATAGGGTGAAGGCGATAGAAAGCATCGACAGCCAACAATTCTTTATTACTCAGGGAGACGCGAACAATATCGCAGACTCGCCAGTCTCCGTACAGCAGGTCATGGGCAAGCTGGCAGTCATTGTGCCGAAGGTTGGATGGCTTTCGCTTTATGTCAAGCAGGGAGCTTTTATGCTGTGGGAGTTTGTTATCACTCTTACTGGTTTAATAGTTATTTCTTGCATGACGATCGCAATTGCGATCTATGGGGTTTATCGCTATAGGAATCGGCCATATTGGAGTCGTGTAAAGAAAGGAGGGTTATGAAGATGAAGTATCTCAATAGCGGGAGTGGGAGTTCATGAAGAAAATGTTCCTAGTATTGGCGGTTTTTGTATTAATCACGTTGGCACTGAACGGTGCCGCCTACTCGATGTGGTGCGACAGTGTATTCTTTACAGGCCAGATCACCACATGGAGCGGGGGCGGAGGGACAGGCGCCTGCATCGAGATTCAGAAGACCCTCTACGGATCCTTCACCGACCCAAAGACCGGAATCAACTACTACAATACGACTAATCTGATAAGGATAGGTTCCAATTCCGGTATAACCTCAATGGGGGAGATAGGCTGCACCCCGCCGACCAACTTCCCGACGAGGTTCAAGATCTGCATAAATGTCACCAATTGCGGTCCAACGGACCTGACCGATGTGGTGGTGACCGACCGGCTGGAGAATCAGTTCACCGATTACGGCTGCGCAAACAAGAGTGATCCAACCGATAAGGTGAGCTGGGTCTATGTTCCAAACCCCAGCGGCTTCAAGAAGAGTTACCTCACCTGGGAGATCGGCGACCTCGCTTCAGGCGAATCGGCATCGCTCTGCTTCTGGATAGTAACAACACAGAACCCAGTTGGGTTCTACGAGCCGACCTCGGCGAACAAGAATTACACGGTCAACCTGGGGGCGAAGGTTGAGGCTGTGTCCCCTGTGGGGAACCTGACAGCCCAGACCGATGGCATAGTCCTGGAGATAGGTGACTTTGTCATGCCCAACATCGCGGTGATACTAACAAATCTCCCGTTCTCGACCCCCTGGGAGAGTGACCACATCGAACCATAAGGAGCAGTCATTGGACTATAAATACATGATAGCAGAGATGTAATAGAACATCCATCAGGTGAAGGATGAATGGTGAATCGCAATCTGGCTCAGGCGCTCGTGATAATTTTCGTGATCACCACCGTCGCGGCTGCGCTGGTCACGTTCTATGCCTACCAACAGCCACTGGAGAGAGTGGAAACAACTACCGTTGCCACCTACAGCCAAACTGGCACCTATTCATACCTCGCTGAGCTCCTCCCCAACACGATATACAACGCCACAACCCTGGGGCCTGGCGAGGGGAGGCTCTATGAGCCGATCCTCTCCTATGTGAACATCACCTTCGACTATGCCTTCAGCGTAACCCCGACGCCGTCGAACCTCTCGGTCACCCATTATGTCAAGGTGGATATCTCGTCCCAGAAATGGGAAAAGGCCCTCACACCCGATGAGGCCATGGGCTGGCTTGGGCTCAACACCAGTGAGATGGCTTTCCCCATATTCCTCAACGCCTCCAGCATGAATGACATCTTCAAGACCATAGACGTTGAGACCGCATCCACGTCCTCGCAATACAACATCACCGTCACCCCCCACATTTTCCAGAGGGCGACCATCAGCGGGGAGAATGTGTACGAGATATTCACTCCCCAGTTGAGCATAAGATTCAGATCGGACGAGGGGAGGTTCATAGACATCACCCCACTGAGCGCTGTGAATCAGGGCTCAATCACCGACACGGTCACGGTGAGGAATGCCGGGGTCGATTCGCTCAGGTTGGCGGCTGTGGCGGGCCTAGTCATATCGGGCATAGCCCTCGTGGCGGCCCTGGCGCTCTACTTCCGCAGCAAACCGAGCGAGCCCAGAAAGTCCGTCGAGCAGATGACATCCCCCCACAAGGACATGATCGTCGACACAGCCCAGATCCCTCCGGTCACGAAGTCCGTTGTGGAGACCACGAGCCTCGATGACCTTGTCCGAACCGCAGAGGTCCTGGCAAGGCCGATAATGCACTACGTGGCGGGCAACGAACACACGTTCTTCATACTGGACGGGGAGACAAAATACCAGTTCAAAATGCTTAGTTAGAACAACACCTTATTTTTTCCCTTTTTTATTAGGATTATAAGTTCGAACTGAATATACTATAGACATATATACCCATTACACTGGTAAAGCCAAGGCATTTCTTATCAAAAGCAAGTTTGCCATAACTATTTAAACAATTCGAACTAGTGTTTACCCACGGGAGAGCATTAGTAGGGTGGATTATTTGTGGTAGGTCTGACTCGCGCTCCAAAAAGGTCCCTTATAGAGGTCTTCTCCCACATACTCACAATAACCAGCGAGAAGGGCGGAGCGAACAAGACCCGCATTGTCTACAGGGCGAACCTTAACTTCGTGAGGGCTGAGGAGTACCTCCAGCTCCTCATCGAACTGGGTTTCATGGATTACATACAGGAGGGGCGCTTCCAGACGACTGCCAAGGGTCAGCAGTTCCTGACGAAGTACAAGGACGTCCTCGAGCTCTTCAGCGAGCCGGGTTCAGAAGGCCTCAGAGGAGCCAGCGGGGAGAAGTTCAAAAGGCTCATCGTCACCGAGACGCCCTGAGCCTGTTTTTTAAATTCAGTTCTTCCGTATCAGGTATTCAACAATGCCATAGCCCATCATGTCGCGCATCCTATATTTACCGAGGGTTTCGTGCAGGAGGGAGAGGGTTTTCCCGTCAGGGCTCTGGAATGGGAGAACCGCCTTCTTCAGGACCTCGGTGTCGAGGGAGTATCTCCTCCCATCCTTGTCGGTTAGCTCCATACGGAGGGAATCTGGGCTGCCGTCCTCTGCGAAGGTAGTGTCGATCTTCGCTCTGACGATGGGTCTGTTGGCACTTCCATCGTAGTAATAGCCGGCGTCTATCTCCACGCTTCCCATGACGAGCTTTGTGACGTTCAGGGCGCACCTCTCGTTGAACTGGCAGTTGAGCCATGCCCACATCTTCGGGGCGTTCCAGTCCCTCACCCCCCAGGAGTGGTCCCTCTCACCAAGCCCGTTGATGCGGTATTCCTTGCCATCCATCGAGAGAATGCCTGTTACCTTGCCGAACTGCTCCAGGTGCTCGGATGCAACGGTCCTGGAGATGGCCTCCTTCTCGCCGCTGACGCATCCCCTGTAGTCGAAGACGGGGTTGAGGGTCTCGAAGGCGAGATCGAATGCCACGGAAGAGGGGGTCTTGGACGCGCCGCTGATCCTCATCAGCTCCCCGTTGAAGCCAAGGCGCCACAGCTTTTCGGGCTTCAGAATGGTGAAGGTGAGCCCGCCCGCCGTGAAAGACGGGAAGATGGCATAACCCTCATGCCCCTTCTTCCCAACGAGCGAATTGTCGGGCATGATGAAGAAGCAGAAGAGCTCCTTCATCCTCCTGTTCGGCTTGATCCCTATCCTCATGAAGGAGAGGATGTCATTCTCCCTGTCGTAGAGGCTGAAGTAGAAGCTCTCGCTCCAGTCCAGCTCGTTCCCAAAACCGTGGATGATGTCGGTGTTCATTTCGCTTGACGCTCCATCAGGTAGATGACCCCTTCGTTTCCGTCGATGGTAACCCTCTGCCCGGTACGGAATATCTGCCTCGCCCCCTTCACGGCGGTCACGGCCGGTATCCCGTATTCCCTGGAGACCACGGCGCCGTGGGAGAGGATGCCGCCCGTCTCGGTGATGAGACCCCCAAGCTTCGAGAAGACGGGGGTCCAGCCTAGGTCCGTGTTCTGGGTGACCAGTATCTCGTCCTTCATGACCTCGGAGAGCCCCTCGATGGAGTCGACGACGCGTATCACGCCGGTGGAGATGCCGGGGCTGGAGGAGGTACCGGTCACCTTGGTCAGGCCGTCGGTGCTCACCACGGTGTCGTCGAACTCGATGCCGCCCTGGAGGAACTTCGGTGGGAGGTAGTCGCGGTACCTATCGAACTCGGCCCTCCTCTCGGCGATCTTCCCCCTCATGTCGGGGAGGGTGCCCTTCGCCATCTCGAAGATCTCCTCCTTTGATAGGAAGAAGGTGTCGTCCTGGTAGCCGACGAGGCCCTGGGAGGTGAATCTACGGCCGTACTCGAGGAAAATCCTCCTCTGCCTCGCGATCATGTGGTCAAGATAGAAGCGCTGGTTCTCCCTGAACTGGAGGTAGATCTGGGCGTAGCCCAGGATCAGGTTGAAGATCCTCTTCTTGAAGAAACCGAGGCTGAGGGAGGAGATCCTCCTGCCTATCTCCTTCTGGGCGGCGAGGCGCTGCTCCAGCTTCTCCCTCTCGAGCCTCTCCACGTCGATGTCGGGGGAATTGGCCAGAGACCTGAGGATGTCCACAACCAGGGTGGGGTCGTCCCTCCAGCGGGGGAAGTAGATCTCCCGGGTGTGGGACCGGTGACCGTACTCGCGCATGAAACCGTCGAACTCGCCGCGGAACCTTGCCATTTCGGGCTGGGAGATGAGGGCGCTGTAGAACTCTCCCGACCCCATGGAGAGGAGGGGCCCGCTGACCGCCGGGTCGTTGCGGGCAGACCTGGCGAGGACAATGAGGGCGTTGTTGGTCTTGATGGTCTTGTTGTCGGGCAGGCCGGAGAGGAGGCTGGAGTAGAGGGCTCCAGACTTGTCGTCCAGCCAGTCCATCAGCCACCTCTTTACCATCAGGTTCATGCCTATGCTGTGGGTAACCATCCCGTAGCGGATCAGCCGGTAATGCTTCAGGAACGAGTCCACCTGGTACTTGTACTGGCCGTAGAGCTCCTCGTTGCTCAGCCTCGTCAGGTCCATTGAGTCGAAGGGCTTCATCTTCTCCAGGTAGCCTTCGGCCCACCTGTCGTAGGCCTTCGCCGTGCGGAAGATCATGCCATCCGGGTCCTTGAAGGCGATCCGGACCTCGGCCCAGGCGCGTCTCAGGGCCTTCGTCTTGGCGTTGGCTATCCTCTCCTGGTCCTTCTCCGGGAAGTAGTTGAGGAGCTCCTTGGTCCTGGAGAAGCGGGGGTTGTAGGTGAAGACCGCCTCCAGGACGGCGCTGTTGAAGAAGATGTGCCCCTTGTGGAGACGGAGGAGGGGGAGCCCTTTCAGGTCCCAGTAGCCCATCACCTCGTAGCCCTCCTCGAGGACATACTTCGAGAGCCACTCGCCCAGCCAGGAGTAGAAGAGGGGGGAGGTGATGTCGGCCCAGTACTCGTCGCCGTAGGCACGCGTCCAGAGGATTTCGTCCCTGCCAGGGGTGGTGGTTATGGGCCGCGACTGGAGGATGTAGACACTCCCTTTGGAGATGGACCATTCGATGTCCTGGGGCATGCCGAAGTGTGACTCGATCCGCTTCCCGAACGAGACCAGCTCCATTACTTGACCGTCGGTTAGGGATGGGAGCGCTTGCCTGGCAGGGTCTATGTCCAGCGTCCGGCTCTGCCCGTCGTGGAAGTAGATCCCCTTGGTCTTCGTCCCTATCCTCTTCTCTCGTATGGCCAAGGGTTCCTTGCCGCAGACGAAACGGTCGGGGCTCACAAGTCCCGAGACAATGGATTCCCCGAGCCCCCAGCTGGACTCGATCACAGCCTCGTCCTTCCCGCCGCTCACTGGGTTCGTAGTGAACATGATGCCTGACGAATCCGACGCGACCATCTCCTGGACGACCACCGCTATGCCCCCCTCCAGGCTCGGGGCATTGGCGTTGTGCCTATAGGACATGGCCCTGGCGTTCCAGTAGGAGGCCCAGCAGTCCCTTATGCGGTCCGGCACATCGGCGCCCCCCACGTTGAGGTAGGTGTCCTGCTGGCCGGCGTAGGAGGCCTGGGGCAGATCCTCGGTCGTTGCTGATGACCGGACGGCCCAGAGCCTCTCCCCCGCCGAGCCAAGGGCTTCGCGGATCTCCTTCACTGCCTCCGGATCCAGGGAGGCAGACTTGATCATGGACTTGATTGCCGAGGAGGCTCCCTCAAGCTGTATTTCGTCAGAAAGGTCGGCTGAGGCGAGCTGGGAGGAGATCTTCCCCTCCAGCCCGTGGTCGGAGAGGAACTTCCGGTAGGCTTCCACGGTAACCACAAAACCGGATGGCACGGGGAGGCCGACCGATATCAGTGAGGCCAGGTTGGAGGCCTTTCCCCCTACACTCGGCAGATCCGCGGCCTGGTTGAGGGGTATGATCACCTTTGGCATTGGGAAGCCCACCGGTGTTGGAAGAATTGTTTGCTGTCTCTCTCCCTCTGTGGCAATAAGGTTAATCCTTTCCACAGCAGTTACTTGAGGACCTTCCCAGTCATCATGTACCAGAGGTAGAGGTCAAGCTCTGCCAGGCTTATGCCCACCTCGGTGGCTATGGCCCCCAGGAGCCTTTCTATGGAGAGGTATCTGCGGCGGCTCAGGGTCTTGGGCTCTTCGATGAGGCCCTCCCTAACGAGGGACCTCAGGATATGCCTGTCCACGATGGCGACGTCCCTGCTGCCGGTGTTCCTGAGGAAGTGGCTTGCCTCCTTGTAGCCGAACCCCTTGACGTTCGCCACCAGCCACTCCCTTGCCTCGGGGCCGTTCCCGAAGCACCTGAGGGTCTGCTGGAGGTTGGACCGCAGCCGCTGGTTCTCTGCAATGAAGGCTGCCCTTGTGTTCGGGAACCGATAGCCCAGCGACCTGAGGGCTCTGCCGAGATCCCTGCGGGGCAGCGATTCGAAGCTGCCACCAATGGCTTCCTGGATCCTGGCGCCGCCCTCTGCGGTGTAGTTGGCAGTGAGCACGCAGAAGCAGAGCTCACTGAACTGCGCTCGTTCGTCCCTGCCAGCAGCCCCAAACTCCGCCATACGCCTATCCACAAGGCCCTGGACTTCGCCCATGGCCCTATGCAGGTCCGGGAGGAAGGCGAGCCTTGCGTACTTGACCTCGTAGCTCTCCCGCCCGGGCGACGGGTCCAGCGTTGCCTCCCAGAGGGCGAATGGGGTCCCGGTCTTTTCTTCCATCAGTGCCTTCAGATCATCGAAATAGTCCATGGCGCAGCAGCTTGCGACAACGTGGCCTGAGAAGCGGACAGTCAGCCTGTTGCCGGCTGCCACGACGGGTTCCACGGGCGCCCCGGCCCTGTGGCGGTGGCGGAATTCCCGGAGAGATTCCATGAGCCACCCAGGCATGCCCTGCTCCCTTTCATTGGGCCCTAGCGGAATGTTGTCGGCGCCCCCTCTTTCAATCTGGAGGCATTCCAGATAACCTTACCCGTTCTTCAGGAAAGAATTTAGGCGCACTTGCGGAGTTATGGCTATGCACAGAGATACTCCGTCATGCATCGGAAAGAACGTCCGGCTGGGGAGAGTGTTTAGGAAGGGGAAGGCAGTCATATTCGCCTTCGACCATGGCTTCGAGCATGGGCCCTCAGATTTTGTGGACAACAGCCTTGATCCGAGGGATGTGGTCAGGCGTGTCGTGGAGGCGGGCTTCGATGCCATTATGATGAACAGGGGGATAGCCAAGGCCACCTGGGACCTGTGGGCCGGCAGAGTCCCCCTCATTCTGAAGACAACGGGAAAGACCTCACTTAGGCCCAAGGAGCTCCAGCAGATGCAGTACGCCATAGGGAGCATCCGTGACGCCATAGCCCTTGGGGCAGACGGCGCTGCGGGCACTGTCTACTGGGGAGCGCCCATGGAGGGTCTAATGGCGACGGCCTTCGCCCGCCTCGCTGCCAGGTGCGATGCCCTGGGGATGCCGGCCCTGATACTCTCCTACCCGAGGGGTCCCACCATCAAGGACACCAGCGACCCGGACGTGGTGGCCTATGCGGCAAGGGCCAGCTCTGAGCTGGGGGCCGACATAATAAAGACCCACTACACCGGCTCTGTGGAGACCTTCAGGAGGGTCGTGAAGGTGGCCTCGGTCCCGGTA
>Ga0116202_10001580_pt1 | contig 13379 bp, 16 predicted proteins | sample LakKivw325mmetaG_FD_94479 | JGI IMG/M metagenome (GOLD analysis project Ga0116202, IMG submission 94479) | Anoxic lake water microbial communities from Lake Kivu, Rwanda to study Microbial Dark Matter (Phase II) - Lake Kivu water 325m metaG | ecosystem: Environmental > Aquatic > Freshwater >...
GAATCGGATTGATTGATAAAATCCGCGCCTATAACCTGCAGGATAACGGACTGGATACGGTGCAGGCGAACGAAGCCCTGGGATATCAGCCGGACCTGCGGGATTACGGCATCGGTGCCCAGATCCTGGCAGACCTGGGATTAAAAAATATCCGTCTTCTTACCAATAATCCGCGCAAGATTGTAGGGTTGGAAGGTTATAATCTAAAGGTCGTGGAGCGCGTTCCTTTGGAGGTGGAGCCGAATAAGGCCAACTATCAGTATCTCAAGACCAAAAAGGAAAAACTCGGCCACGATTTAAATATTTAGGGACGGTTATCCCCAGATAAAAAGGAGGAAGGTATGGTAAAAGTAATTGAAGGCAATCTGATTGCCAAGGGTAAGAGGTTTGCGATTGTGGCATCCCGCTTTAACGATTTTATTACCAAGGAACTGGTCGACGGCTGCATTGATACCCTCATCCGCCACGGCGCAGAGGAGGGCGGGCTTTCGGTTACCTGGGTCCCCGGCGCATTTGAGATTCCGACCGTAGTGGCAAAACTTGCAAAGTCCAAATCCTATGACGCCCTGATATGTCTGGGCACGGTGATACGCGGAGCAACCCCGCATTTCGAATATATCGCCTCCGAGGTATCAAAAGGAGTAGCGCGGGTTTCGCAGGAGAGCGGATTACCGGTCATCTTCGGGGTGATTACCGCCGATACCATTGAACAGGCTATTGAGCGCGCCGGAACCAAAGACGGCAATAAGGGCCGCGATGCCGCCCTGAATGCCATTGAGATGGCTAACCTTATCGAGAAGGTCAAATAAATGCGTAAACGTACCCAGGCGCGCGAATTCGCGCTGCAACTTCTTTACCAGATGGATATCACCGAGGGTAAGGATTGCGAGGCCGTCTTAAGCAACCTCTGGCAGACCCAGGAGAAAGCGGTAGCTGATGACGTCAAGGCTTTTACCGCCGACCTCGTTAAGGGCGCTGTCGCCAATATTAAGGATATCGACGAGAAAATCGCACAATATGCCAGCAACTGGCAGGTTAACCGTATGGCGGTGGTGGACAGGAATATCCTGCGTTTGGCCAGTTACGAACTTCTCTTCCGTAGCGATATCCCGCCCAAGGTTTCCATTAATGAAGCCATTGAGCTGGCGAAGAAATACTCCGGTATCGAAGCCGCCAAGTTCGTTAATGGCATCTTGGACAAGGTCAAGACAGATAAGAAGGTATGAAGACCGCTGATTTGCACCTGCACACCTATTTTTCCGACGGTACCTATACCCCCGAAGAACTCGTAAGGGAAGCCCTTAAAACTGAGCTCGCCGCGATTGCGGTGGCGGACCACGATACCGTCGAAGGTATCGGGCCTGTCTTAGAGGCGGCAAAAGGTACGGACCTCGAAGTCATCCCCGGGATTGAATTGACCGCGGAATACGAAGGCAGCGAAATCCATATCCTGGGTTATCTCCTCGAATACCAGAATAAAGCCCTGCGGGAAAAACTTACTTCCTTAAAGGTTAACCGCATTGAAAGAGTACATAAGATTCTCGGCAAGTTGCGCGACGCCGATGTCCAATTGGATGCCGAGGACGTATTCGCGCTTGCCGGGCAGGGGACGGTCGGAAGGCTGCATATTGCGCGGGCAATGGTAAGCAAGGGGATTGTCGGCTCGACCCAGGAGGCATTCCAGAGGTACATCGGCGATAAATCTCCCGCCTATGTTTGCGGTTTCCGCTATTCGCCTCAACAGGCAATCGCCCTGATCAGGGAGTACGGCGGTATTGCGGTGCTGGCGCATCCTTACACCGTCACCCGCGATGAATTGATACTGCAATGTATAGACTGGGGACTGCAGGGGCTGGAGGCGTATTACCCCGAGCATAACCAATCCCTGCTTAATTTTTACCTGAGGTTTGCCCGGGAGCACAATCTATTGGTTACCGGAGGTTCGGACTGCCACGGCAGCGCCAAGCCGGAAGCGCAGATAGGTTCGATAAAGATACCTTATCTATTGGTAGAGAAGTTGAAAGAGACCAAGAGGTTAAACAATGCCAAATAGGGTTATGGATATTCACGAAAAACATATGAAGATGGCCTTGAGGCTTGCCCTTAAGGCAAAAGGCAGGACCAGCCCCAACCCCCTCGTCGGCGCAGTAATAGTAAAAAACTCCCGCGTTATTGCCAAGGGTTACCACGAAAAAGCCGGCCTGCCCCATGCCGAAATCGCGGCTTTGGATGAAGCGGGGGAGAGGGCCCGCGGCGCAACCCTTTACGTTACCCTGGAGCCCTGCACGCATTTTGGCAAGACCCCGCCCTGCGTGGACAGGATTCTTAAAAGCGGCATCAAAGAGGTTTTTGTGGGGATGATTGACCCCAATCCGCTGAATAACGGCAAGGGGGTTGAGATCCTGCGGCAGCATAATATTAAAGTTCATCTGGGGCTGCTGGAAGATGAGATTAGAAAGGTCAACGAAGTTTTTATAAAATATATTACCAGGAAGATGCCCTTTGTCACGGTCAAGGTCGCAGAGTCCCTTGACGGCAGGATTGCCGCCCGCAGCGGCGATTCCAAATGGATAACCTCGGATAAGGCCAGGAGCTATGCCCACCGCATCCGTTCAGATTACGATGCGGTAGCCGTAGGCGTAAATACCGTTTTACGCGATAACCCCAAACTAAACGCCTGGTTTTCCAAAATGCAGCCGGTAAAAATCGTCGTAGACAGTCAGTTAAGTACCCCGCAAGACGCCGAAATTTTTTCCCGCAGCAGTTCGGTTATAATAGTAACCTTAGCGGTAAAATCCGGCCAGGAAACCGAGAACAGGGAGATTCTGGGCCGCAAGGCCAGGATACTCGAGGTGAAAGAAAAAGAGGGCCAGATAAACCTCAAGGATATGATGAAAAAACTCGCCCGGCTGGAGATAACCAATATGCTAGTAGAGGGCGGAGGGACGTTAATCGGCTCTCTATTTGACGAAGGCCTGGTGGATAAGGTTTTATTTTTTATCAGCCCCAAGATTATCGGAGGCAGGGATGCCATCGGAGCCGTAATGGGCCGCGGGATCGGCCGTATCGATAAGGCATTCAGGCTTCGCGACGTTAAATTAAAACGCATCGGAGAGGATTTTTTAGTAGAGGGATATGTTTAGCGGCATTATCGAAGAGTTAGGCAAAGTAGAAAGAATATCTCCTGCCGCAAGGGTGACGCTGCTGGAGATTAAGGCTGACAAGGTCTTGGAAGATAGCCGGACAGGCGACAGCATTGCAGTTAACGGCGCCTGCCTTACGGTAATAAAGAAAACCGCGGATACCTTGAGCTTTGAGGTCATGCCCGAAACCCTGAAACTTACCAACCTCGGAAAGCTAAAAATAGGCGAGATGGTAAATTTGGAACGGCCGCTTAAGGTCGGCGATAGAATCTCGGGGCATTTTGTATTAGGGCATGTGGATTGTCTCGGAGTGATACGCCGTAAGGGTTACGAGAACAGTAATCTCTGTTTTGAGATTGCGGTGCCGCCGAAGTTTATCGCTTCTGTTCTGCCAAAGGGCTCGATTGCGCTAGACGGCATCAGCTTGACTATTACCGAAAAGAAGTCCGCAACTTTTAGCGTTTATATTATACCGCACACCTTAAAAAACACGACATTGGGTTTCAAGGAGCCTTCTGCCTTGGTTAATGTCGAATTCGATATCCTCGCCAAAAAAGCCGCCGCGGTTTCTTAAGTTAACATAACTTAAAGATTGCGCACCCGCCTTATTTTTGTTATACTAATTTAAACAATTATTTTTGTAACGGGGCGTGGCTCAGTTTGGCTAGAGCGCTTGGTTCGGGACCAAGAGGTCGACAGTTCAAGTCTGTCCGCCCCGACCATTTTAATTTATGCTTTCGCTTCCGTGCACTGGATTTTTACGCCGTGCGCTACGGTTTACGCCTCTCTTTCGGGCAGTATGCTAACGCGGGCTCGCCACCTTTCGTTCGGCGTAATCCCTTGCGCACTCCTACCGTAAAAATCCTAATGTGCGCTCCAGCGAAACGCATAAATTATAGAGCGTAATCAGCTATAGGATTAACGGGTAACTTAGCGTGGTAAATTTTAGGATTTTGCTGGAGGCACATTAGAAAATTTTTGACATCTTATTTTTGCTTGGGTCTGCGAGGGATTACGGCGAGCGGGAGTATGTCGTGTCGGCGATAGTCTTTACGGGAGCGAGCCGTAAACCGAAGCAGACGGCAAAAATTTTCCGTGCCGGAAGCAAAACCTAAAATTAGACCAAGTGAGGGCCCGTTAAAGCGTTCTATGAAAAAGCAGGTGCATGCATATTATAGCGGCAGAGTACAGGGGGTGGGGTTTCGTTTCACCGCCAGAAGTATTGCCGAGGAATTCGGCGTTTCGGGGTGGATAAAGAACCTTGGCGACTCCAGGGTAGAGATTCTCGCCGAAGCGCCCGAAGAGACCCTGAAAAAATTCTTAGACAAAATCACACAGTATTTTTCCCGCTATATTCAGGATACCGAGATTGAGTGGCAGCCGGCCAGCGGAGAATTTAAAGATTTCACGATTGCCTTCTGATGCGCTACGGGATATTGGGCGATATCCATGCTAATCTGGAAGCCTTGACTGCGGTGCTGGATGCCTGTAAAGACGAATCTGTTGACCGTTATCTATGCGCCGGAGATATCGTAGGGTACGCCGCTAATCCCGCGGATTGTATCACAACGATAAAGGAACTTGCGGCAGTTGCGGTTGCCGGAAATCATGACCGGGCAACAGCGGGTTTATTGGGGGTAGATTACTTCAATTATGAAGCCCGGCAGGCAATATCCTGGACCAAAGAGAAGCTTGATTCCGGAGAGCAGGATTTTTTAGCGGCCCTTGAACTAGTTTACCGCAATGACGATTTAACCCTGGTCCACGGCACCCTTGATGCCCCGCAGGATTTTAACTATATGTTAGACACGCACTCCAGCCGCAATAGTTTTGAATTATTAGACCACAAGATTTGTTTTATCGGCCATACCCACGTTCCCGCCATATTCGCCCAGGACCAAAACAAGCGCATCCTGTGCATCAACGCCGATAGTATATCTCTCGAAGAGGACAACAAATATATCGTTAATGCCGGCAGCGTAGGCCAGCCCCGCGATAATGACCCTCGCGCTTGTTACTGCATCTACGATACCGCCAAGAAAAAAGTTATGATTAAAAGGGTAGGTTATGACATAGGGGCGGCAAGGAGAAAGATTATCGAATCAGGGCTGCCGCGTTTTTTGGGCGAGAGGCTTTTAAGAGGGTTATGAAGAGCGAAATCCAGAAAAAGATCGAGAAGCTAAGGCAGGATATCAGACATCACGATTATCTTTATTATGTTTTATCGCAGCCGGAAATATCCGATAAGGAATACGACAATATGATGTCCCGGCTTCAAGAATTAGAAGAGAAGCACCCGGAATTTAAAAGCAAGGATTCTCCGACCGTGCGCTTAAGCGGCGGGATATTGGAAGGCTTTGCCACGGTGAGGCATAAAGAAAAGATGCTCTCCCTGGATAATACCTATTCCTTTGAAGAGTTAAGGGATTGGGAGGGGCGGGTGCATAAGGGTTTGAAATCCGGGGAAAGAGTGGAATACGTTACCGAATTAAAGATTGACGGGCTTAGCGCCAACCTCACTTACCAGAAGGGCAGGCTTGTTATCGGCGCCACGCGCGGAGACGGAGAAACCGGGGAAGATGTCACCCGGAATATTAAAACTATCCGTGCCATCCCGTTGTTATTAATAGGTAAAGATATTCCGGATTTTATCGAGGTCCGCGGCGAGGTTTACCTGAACCGCAAGGACCTTGCTATCCTTAATAAAGAAAGAGAAGCCGCGGGGGAGGTATTGTTTGCCAATCCCCGCAATGCTGCCAGCGGTTCTTTAAAGTTGTTGGATACCGCGATAGTGGCTCAAAGGAGATTAAGGTTCTTTGCGCATTCTTTGGGTGAATACCGCGGAGCTGCCATTGACACGCATTGGGAGTTCCTCGAGGACTTAAAAGAGTGGGGCATACCGGTGAACCCGCACTCTAAACTCTGTAAGAGTCTGGATGAGGTCATCGCTTATTGCGAATCCTGGCAGGAGAAGCGCGATGTTTTAGATTATGAAATCGACGGGATAGTAGTAAAGGTCAACAGTATCAGGCAGCATAATGCTTTGGGATACACCCTGAAGAGCCCGCGCTGGGCAGAGGCCTATAAGTTTCCCGCGCGCCAGGCAACTACCAAGGTCCTGGGCATTAAGATTAATGTCGGCAGGACCGGCGTTATCACTCCGACGGCAGACCTGGAAGCGGTGGAGTGCGGCGGGGTCATTATCAGGCATGCCACCTTGCATAACTTTGACGAGATCCGGCGTCTTAAGATTAAAGTAGGCGACCGCGTATTAATCGAAAGGGCGGGGGAGGTTATACCCAAGGTAGTCAAGGTGGTGAAAGACGGCGGCGGCCCGGCCTTTAAGATACCCAAGAAGTGCCCGGCCTGTTCCGGTAAAATCGTCAAGGAAAAAGAGGAGGATGTTGCCTACCGCTGCATTAACCCTTCATGCCCGACGCAATTGGAAAGAGGGTTGTTACATTTTGCCTCGCGCCAGGCAATGGATATCGAAGGCCTGGGTGAGTCATTGGTGGAGCAGCTGGTAAAGAAAGGGCTGGTAAAGGACTTCGCGGATATATATTTCTTGAAAAAAGCAGATTTACTGAAACTGGAATTATTCAAAGATAAAAAAGCGGATAACCTCCTGGCTGCGATTGAAAAGAGCAAGCAGCAGCCTCTTTCGCGGCTTATCTATGGATTAGGCATCAGGCATATCGGCGAAAAAGCAGCTTATGTTTTAGCGCAGAGATTCAAGACCTTGGATTATTTAATAGGGGCTGATAGCGTTGATTTCGACAGCATCTATGAGGTAGGCGCGGTGATGGCAGGGTCTATCGTGGAATTTTTCAGACAACCTGTCACCAGGAGGATTATCGGCAAATTTAAAAATGCGGGTTTGAATTTAGGGGAGAAAAGCGCGGTTATCAAGAAATCAGCCCTAACTGGGAAGACAGTTGTTTTTACCGGAGAGTTGGCGGGTTTTAGCCGCAGCCAGGCCGAAGACCTGGTGCGCAGGGCTGGCGGTAATCTCTCCTCCGCGGTAAGTAAAAATACGGATTTCGTGGTAGCCGGCGAAAACCCCGGCTCAAAATATGACAAAGCCAGGAAACTGGGAGTAAAAATTATTGATGAAGAAGAATTCAAGGAGATGCTGAAATGAAATCTAAGAGTCAAAACCCGCACCAGCCAGGCAGAGGAGTAAAATTCAGAATACTTATGCTGGTTACTACCTACCTATTGCTGGCTACTTTGTTAGGCTGCGAGGCCTTTGTGCGCAAGTTTACCAGAAAACCCAAGAAGGAAGAGGCTCCCGAGCCGATGGTGCTGGTGCCGGAGGAATACCGCGGGCCCGAGATGACCAGGGAAGAATTGTATCGGCAGTATCTTCTTTTCTGGAAATCCTGGCAGGATGAGTTAATCCAATCCCTGACCGACGGCAGCAACAATAAAAAGCGGATAGATTGCGCCAATGAAGCCCTGAAAAATCTTTATCAAATGCGGTTAATGTTGAATCCCGACACCCAGTTGAGGTTAGATGATTACATCCGCCAGAGCGAGGAGCTGAAAAACGCGATTAGCCGGGATACCTACGGCTATGACCTTGCCGTTAACCGCCAGCGCGCCGAACGCATCCGCAGGAATATGCTCAGGGATTTCAGTTACTTCAAGATTAAGGATTGCCTGGCATGATACTGGAGACGCTCACCGTAGGCCCTTTTGCGGTGAATTGTTATGTCCTGGCAGAGGCTGCCGCAAGCCCGGCCGTTATCATCGACCCCGGAGCAGACGAGAAGAAAATCCGTCAGGTCCTGGCTAGACATAAACTCACCCCCGGCATCGTTATTAATACCCACGGCCACTTTGACCATATCGGCTGCGACGACAAGTTCGGCGTCCCTGTTTACATTCATCCCGATGATGAGGCGCTGTTGAAAGATACCCGCCTTAATCTTTCGGAGTTGCTCTTTCAGTCCTATGCCGTGGGAAAGGTTATGATTAAAACCGTCAGGGACGGCGACATCATCGCATTAGGAGGCATACGCTTAGAGGTAATCGCTACCCCGGGTCACACCGCCGGCGGGATATGCCTGCTTTTGAGGCAGCCGGAAAATAAAATTCTTTTTAGCGGGGATACCTTATTTTATCAGGGGGTAGGCAGGGTGGATTTTCCCGGCGCAAGCGAAAATGCCATTATCAAGTCCATCAAGGAGAAATTATTCAAACTGCCCGATGATACCGTGGTTTATCCCGGACACGGGCCTTCTTCTACCATCGGGGAGGAACGGGAAAGTAATCCTTTTTTAAACTGATATGCGCGAACTAATCGAGGCCTTCTTAAATTATTTGTCGGTGGAGCGGGGGTTATCCCGCAATACCATTACTTCCTATCAGGAAGACTTGAATTATTATATGAATTACCTGGAGTCAAAAGGCATTGATACCTTATCACGCACCACCCGAAACGATATTACTAATTTTATGCTTTCCCAGAAGGATAAGGGCCTGGCTGCCAATTCCGTGGCGCGGAGGCTGGCGGCAATCAAGGCCTTTTACCGGTTCCTCGTAAGGGAGAAGATACTTAAAACCGACCCCAGCAGCCTGATTGATTCCCCGAAACTCTGGAAGAAGATTCCGGATGCCTTATCAATAAATGAGGTAACCAAACTCTTGGAGCAGCCGGACATACGGCAGCAGCTGGGCGTAAGGGATAAGGCGGTACTCGAGGCACTCTATGCTACCGGCATGCGCGTATCCGAGGCAGTGAATTTAAAAACCGACAACGTGAATGTCGATGTGGGTTTTTTGCGTTGCATAGGAAAAGGGAATAAGGAGCGGGTTATACCTTTGGGTAAAAAGGCAATCAGGAGCGTGCAGAGGTATCTGGAGGTATCACGGCCTAAATTATTAAAAGGCAAGACCAGCGAATACCTTTTTTTAAGCCGTTTCGGTAAAAGAATCTCCCGGCAGTCCCTCTGGAAGATCATCAAGAGGTATGCCCGCCAGGCGGGAATTAAAAAGCCCATCCGGCCGCACATCCTGAGGCATTCTTTTGCCACGCATTTGTTAGAACGGGGGGCAGACCTGCGTTCGGTGCAGGAGATGCTCGGCCACAGCAATATCTCTACGACGCAGATTTATACGCATATTAATAAGGACAGGCTTAAGACCATACACAAGATGTTTCACCCGCGTCCATAGTTGCAGTAGGTAGTAGTTAGTATTTAGTATGTAGGGAGAGGGAAATGAAAGAATATTTCAGGAAGATACCGCCGGAACTCAAGGGTTTGATAAGTATGGCCGGCGGCATTGCCGATGCTTATCGGATGCCCGCCTATCTCGTAGGAGGTTTTGTGCGCGACCTCATCATGGGCGCGAGTAACCTGGATTCGGATATTGTAGTGGAGGGTAACGGCATTGAATTTGCCGAGGTCCTGGCGGTAAAATTAGGCGCCAGGCTGGTAAGGCACCGCCGCTTCGGCACTGCCACGGTAGTGATTAGTCCATATCTAAAAATAGATATCTCCACCGCGCGCCGGGAATCCTATCCTGCGCCGGCGTCTTTGCCGGTAGTGGAGCCGGGCAACATGATGGATGATTTGGCACGCCGCGACTTTACCATTAATGCCATGGCAATCGGCATCAATAAGGATAATTTCGGCAAACTCCTGGATCCCTTTGGCGGCAGAAGAGATATCCGCAAGAAAAATATCCGCATCCTGCACGACTTGAGTTTTATCGATGACCCTACCCGGATGCTTCGGGCTATCCGTTTTCAGAAACGCTACAACTTTAAGAACGAACCCCATACCCTGCGCTTGCTTAAAGAGGCCTCGCGGCTGAAGGCGTTGGATAAAGTGCATCCGCATCGGGTGCGCGATGAATTAATCCTGATTTTGAAAGAAGCCGAACCGCTTAAGGCGCTGATGGCAATTCAGAAACTAATCGGGTTAGAGTTTATCGCAACGGGCTTAAGGCTTTCCCGGAAAAGCCAGCTCCTTTTGAGGGCGGTTAAGAGAGAGGTTTACTGGTTTAAGAGGACCTACCCGCGGCGCAGGCGCCTGGACAGCTGGCTGATTTATTTTATGGCGATGCTGGAATCCCTGGATGCGCCGGCGGTTAAAAAAATTGCTAAGAAATTTGCCCTTTCGCGGGGAGAAACCAAGAGGCTCCTTACTGCTAAAAACATTAAGCCGGTAGCGCGCCAATTAAGCATGCTTAATATCAGGCCCAGCCGGGTTTATCATTTGCTGGAGCCTTTAAGTTATGAGGTCATTATAATGCTGCGGGTAAAATACCGTAATAAAAAGCTGCTGCGGTATATCGAGGTGTTCTTTACTACCTACAACGGGATGCGCATCCGGATTTCGGGAGATGACCTTAAAAGCTTAGGCCTGAAGCCGGGGCCGCGTTACCAGAAGATTTTCCGCAAGATTTTAGACGCCCGGCTTAACGGTTCAGTCAAAAGCAGAGAAGAGGAGATTGCCCTGGTGCGCAGATTAGCCGGGCTTTAATCGCGGTGACAATCGGGATTTTAAAATTATTCCTGTTTATACCTGCAAGCAATTCCCTTAAGGACAGGAGAATGGTGCTGCGAAGCCTTAGCGCCAGACTGCGCAATTCCTTTAATGTCGCCGTCACCCAGATAGACGGGGAGGATAAATGGCAGCGCGCAACCCTGGCAGTAGTGGGCGCGGAGAAAACTTCCGCCGGCGTCAACAGCACGCTCTTGGCAGTAGTGAATTTTGTAGAGGGCTTTCGCTCTGCGGAACTGCTTAATTACGAAATGGAGATGATTTAAGGATGTCGAGGATCGACAAGGTAGCCCAGACCCTCAAGAAAGAAATCAGCAACATCGTACATGACGAATTAAACGACCCGCGCCTGGGGTTTGTAACTATTACCCGGGTCGAACTGACCCCGGACCTGCGCTATGCCCGGGTTTTTTACAGCGTCCTGGGCGAGGGGCAGGAGTACTCCCGCACTGGGGAGGCCCTGGATTCCGCCCTGGGTTTTATCCGCAGGCTGATCGGTCAGCGCATCAGGCTTAGGTTCACGCCCGAGATTATTTTTAAAGAGGACCATTCCAGCGAATACAGCATCAGGATCGAAGAGATGCTGGGCCAGATAAAGAAATTAGATGAGCCTAAAAAAACTAAGCGCAGTATTAAAAAAGCAAGATAACTTCTTGGTTACTGCCCATACCAGCCTGGAAGGCGATGCCATCGGCGCCGAGGTGGCGTTTTTCATGCTGCTTAAATACCTCGGCAAGAACGCCATCCTTATGAATAGCGACCGCGTGCCGGCAAGTTACCGTTTTCTGCCGCTGTTGGAAAATATTAAAAGGTTCCATAAGGGGCGGTTCGTTCCCTTTGACTGCCTGGTGCTTCTGGACTGTTCGGATTTAGGGCGCGCGGGGCAAATCGCAGAACTTAACCTCGAAGGTAAAACCGTACTTAACATTGACCACCATATCAGTAACCAGTACTTCGGTGATGTAAATTGGGTATTGCCGCACCTTTCTTCAACCTCGGAGATGGTATACCTGCTTTACAAGAGCCTTAAGGTTCCCTTTAACAAGGATATCGCCACCCTTTTATACGTCGGGATACTCAGCGATACCGGCTCATTCCGTTATTCCAACACCACTGCCTCTACCCATAAGGCGGCGGCAGAGATGGTGGCTTACGGCCTGGATATAGTGGATATTTACCGCCGTGTTTATGAAGACATAACCTTCAGGGATATGAAACTCTTAAGCCGGATAGTTTCTTCCATGAAGCGCGATTCTTCGGGAAAGATTGTCTGGTGCGAGATACCGCGGCAATTAGTAAAGAGGAACGCCTCGCTGGATATCAACGAGCAGGTTTTAAGTTTTGCCCGTATCGTTAAAGGTATTGAGGTGGCGCTTCTTTTTAAAGAGAACCTCGGCACCAGAAATGAGGTGCGGGTAAACTTCCGTTCCCAGGGCAATGTCGACGTAAATAAGATTGCCGCGTTTTTCGGAGGCGGCGGCCATAAGACTGCCAGCGGCTGCACCTTAAAGGGCAGCATCGCTGGAGTAAGAAAAAAGGTTTTAGCGAAGGTAAGGCAGTCGCTGGCAAAATGAAGGTTGTTTACGGCATCAGCAATATCAGGAATTATCCTAAAGCGGTGGTGGCGCTGGGCGTTTTTGACGGCATGCATTGCGGCCACCGCCGTATCCTTCAGGCAGCGGTTAGGAAGGCACGTGCGATAAAAGGCAGGAGCGTGGTGTTGACCTTCTGGCCGCACCCCCAGAAAGAAGAAAGCCTCCATTCCTTAAACCACCGTTTAAAATTAATCGCTGACCTCGGGGTTGATGTCGCTGTCGTGCTCCGTTTTAATCCGGCCTTTTCCCGTATAACAGCGCCGGATTTCGTTAAGAAGGTGCTGGCAGAGAAAATCCGGGCACGCTATATTTATGTAGGGAAAAATTTTAGGTTCGGCAGGGGCGCAAGCGGCGATTACCGCTTATTAAAAAGACTGGCGCGGCTTTATCGCTTTTGCTTAAAGGTATTTGATATTATCCGCGTCAATCATCGGGCTGTCAGCAGCAGCCGTATCCGCAGCCTCATCACTAAGGGTAAACTGCACGCCGCCGAAAGGTTGCTCTCTAGGAAGGTAAGCGTGCTGGGAACGGTGGTAAGAGGCGATTCCCTTGCCGGAAGGCTCGGCTTTCCTACCGCCAATATCAATCCCCACCACGAAGTCCTTCCGCCCGCAGGCAGCTACGCCGCAAGCGTCATCGTCGGAAAAAGGAAATTTAACGGCGTCTGCTATATCGGCAGCCGCCCGACCGTCACTAAAAGAATCAAAAGTCGCAGGCCCAGGAATATCGAGGTGCACATCTTTAATTTTAAAAAGGATATCTACGGCAGGGATGTAGAGATACGGTTTCTGGGCAAGATCAGGAATGAAAAAAGATTCGCCAGCGAAGAGGATTTGGCCCGCCAGGTGAAAATTGACCTGCAGCAGGCGAGGGATAAATTTTTCCTCCCCCATACCCACCACAACATCTAGAAAACCCCTCCCCTTTATACACTACCCTTTGTGTTTCATCAAGTTAAGAAAATTTTTGTCTTGACAAAATCTTAAATCTTATCTATACTGGGTTACAAAGTGGATTAAAGTGGAGTAAAGTGGAAAGGAAAGATTTATGTTTTACGGCGAATATGTTCACTACATAGACCGTAAAGGCCGCCTTATCTTGCCCGCCAAATTCAGGGAAGTCAGCAA
>Ga0116202_10001581_pt1 | contig 13375 bp, 16 predicted proteins | sample LakKivw325mmetaG_FD_94479 | JGI IMG/M metagenome (GOLD analysis project Ga0116202, IMG submission 94479) | Anoxic lake water microbial communities from Lake Kivu, Rwanda to study Microbial Dark Matter (Phase II) - Lake Kivu water 325m metaG | ecosystem: Environmental > Aquatic > Freshwater >...
CCCATTGCTTAGTCCTTTGTCCCTTGTCCTTTGTCCTTTCCTCGCATCGGCGTTCATCGGTGTTCATCTGTGGTTTCACGTCCGGGTCCGCGTCCGCACTTCTGACATCTCACATCTCTCATCCGACATCTGACATCTTCCGAACCCTTTGTGCTCTTTGTGGGCTTTGTGTTTGATTCCGCGCTCTCGGTCCGAACTCTTCGAGTCTTGGTGCCTTGGTGGTAGAATCCGGGAACCGGACTAAACCAGCCGCGTGTTGTTGATGCGCAGCTCGAACTGACAGCCGAGGAAGTCCGCGGCCCGGCGCGAAATCAGCATCCGCGACATGAATATCTCGAAATACTCCATGACCGGCGAGATGCTCGTGTCCACGACCAGCTTGAACTCAATCAGCTTCGCGGCCTTGTCCACGCTGAGCTTCGAGCTCTTGACCGAGTAGTTCACCCGGTCGTGGATGTCGAATTTGACGAGTTCCGGGTTGCGCACGCGCGAGCGGTGCACGTCCGCCTTGTCCGCGAGTATCAGCGCGGCCGAGATGTCCGACACCGGGTTGCCGCCCTCTTCGTGGTGGTTGCCGATGGCCGCCATGACCTGCGCCGCCTCGTCGTAGGACATGCCGAGCCGGACCAGCACACCCCGCGCGAGGAGCGCGCTCATCCGCTCGTGCTGTTCCCGGTTGACCACGTTGCCGACGTCGTGCAGGTAGCCCGCGATGGCCGCGAGTTCGGTCGCCCGCGCGTCCTTGCCCAGGTCGGTGAGCACCATCCGCGCGTCCTTGGCCACCAGCCGCGCGTGGCGCTGGCCGTGCTCGGTGTAGCCCAGCGTCGCCAGTTGCCGGTCCGCCTCCCGGATGAGCGCGACCACTTCCGGGTCCTTGGTTACGGTCTTGAAGGTGACTTCGGGCGGAGCGGGATTCCGGGCCGGTTCAGGCACGGTCATTCGTGGCCGTTGTGCAGCGTGGTCTTGACGTGGTTCTCGTAGTCGCCAAGCAGCCGCTCGTCGCCCACGAGCTGGTTCTTCCAGCGGATTGACACCTCATTTGAGCCGAAGGTCTTGTCCAGGAAAACCTGCACCTTGGGCCCGGAGTTGTAGTTCTTGTCCTCGAGAATCACGCCCGACGAACTCGGGTTGTCGCCGCAGACCGTGTACTGCTCGGCCGCCTTCTCGGCGTCGTAGTCCCACTCCTCAGGACCCCTTGCGGCCCGCTCGTACTTGAGGAACTTGAGCATGTGGTTGGCGACCGCAATCATCAGCATGTAATCCTCGGCAGGCGCGGCGCCGGCCATGTGCCCCTTCAGTGGCATATGCAGGCATATCCCGAATTCTCCGCGGCCTTCGCCGAAGAAAACGCGGGGCGCGTCAATGACCTGGGACAGGTCTCGTTCCGGATAGTGCAGCAAGGACTGGTACTATATTAGGAAACTTGGCGCCGCTGTCAATCAGGGCAGTTTGCCTTCCTTGTGCCGCTTCGAGAGCACCGCCAGCATGTCCTCAGTCATCGCGTCCAGGTCGTACGCCGGCTTCCAGCCCCATTCCTGCCGGGCCGCGGAGTCGTCCACCGACGTCGGCCAGGAGTCGGCGATCTTCTGCCTATAGTCCGGCTCGTAGGTGCAGGTGAACTCCGGGATGTGCTTCTTGATGCTCGCCGCCAGCTCGCCGGCCGAGAAGCTCATCGCGCCGACGTTGAAGTCCGCGTGGTGCTTGAGCTTCGCGACGTCGGCCTCCATCAGGTCCATCGTGGACTTGAGGCAGTCGGGCATGTACATCATCGGCAGCCGGGTATCCTCGCGCACGAAGCAGGTGTAGCGCTTGTGCTTGACCGCCTCGAAGTAGATGGCGACCGCGAAGTCGGTAGTGCCGCCGCCCGGTAGGGTCTCGTGCGAGATGATGCCGGGGTAGCGCAAACCGCGCACGTCCAGGCCGTAGCGATAGAAGTAGTAGTCGGCCAGCAGCTCGCCCGCGACCTTGGTCACGCCGTACATCGTCTTGGGCTTGAGGATGGTGTCGTTGGGCGTCTTGTCGCGCGGGGTCTCGGGCCCGAACGCGGCGATGGACGAAGGAATCAGCACCTGGGTCATCCCGTGCTCGCGCGCGCACTCCAGCACCGTGATGGTACCGTTGATGTTCACGTCCCAGCAGAGCTGCGGGTTTTTCTCCCCGACCGCGGATAGAATCGCGGCCATGTGAACGATGGTGTCAATGTCGTGCTTCTTCACTACCTCTTCGAGCAGGTCGCGCTTGGTCACGTCGGTGAAGTAGAACGGCCCGGAGTTCTTCAGTTCCGCGCCCGGCTGGGTCTTGCGGCCGGTGGCCACGACGTTGTCGTTGCCGTACCGCTTGCGCAGCGCTAGCGTCAGCTCGGACCCGATCTGGCCGACCGAGCCGGTCACGAGAATCTTCTTGATTTTCTTCACTTGTGGCTCCTTTATTTCTAGGTCAGGACAGCAATATAGCAGGATAACGCGAGGCGTCAAAGAAAGCGAACAGCCGGCGGATTTTGGCTTTTGGATTTTGGGTTTTGGATTAGGAAAATCCGGTCTTCACTGGACAACTGGACCACTCGACCGCCAGACCGCTCTCTGACATCTCACATCACTCATCTGACATCTGACATCGGTCCTTTCGCTCCCTTGACTCACAACGGCCTCTTCCTATACTCAGGGCCGTTGCGAGGATGGCGGAACTGGCAGACGCGCTGGGCTTAGGACCCAGTCCTTCACCGGGTGGGGGTTCAACTCCCCCTCCTCGCATCAGCAATCGAAAACCGCTAGTCTAAGGAGTCGAGTTGGAAGTTAAGGTCAACGCGCCCAAACCGTGGCTGCGCGAAATCGAAGTTGAAATCGAGCCGGAGCGGCTCAAGGCCAAGTCCGCGGAGCTCTTGTCAACCTACGGCGAGCGCGCCCAGGTGCCCGGGTTCCGAAGAGGTCACGCGCCGAAATACATCGTCGAACGAAGGCTCGGGCCCGCGGTCGAATCCTCGGCCGCTGAGGACATCGTCGAGGAGACGATGGCCGAGGTGCTCAAGGCCCAGACCTTCCGGCCCGCGACCCAGGTCCGCCTCGCCGACCTGGAAGTGACCAAGGACAAGGCCATCCGCTACCGGCTGAGCGTCGAAGTCATCCCGGACATCGAACTCAAGGAATACAAGGGCCTGAAACTCAAGAAAGAGGAACCGACCGGGTTCGATGCCGAGTTCGAGCGCCGGCTCAAGGCCCTGCAGGAGAAGTGCTCGACCCTGCGGCCCGTTGCCCGGCCCGCGGGCGAAAAGGACGTGGTGGTCGTTGACTACGAGACCTTCTCCGCCGACCAGCCGGTGGGAAAGCCGCGAAAGAACCTGCTGCTTGAGGTCGGCGACCAGATGAACTTCAAGGAAGTGAACGCCGTGCTCTCGGGCGCCCGGCCCGGCGAACAGCGCTCGGCGCTCGTTGACTTCCCGGCCGACCACCCGGACAAGGAATTCGCCGGCAAGCCGGTGACCTTCAAGTTCTCGGTGCGCGACGTCAAAGAGAAGGTCGTGCCCGAAGTTGACGAGGACCTCGCCACCGCGCTCGGGTACGAGAACCTCGACGCCCTGCGCAAGGAGTTGAACGAGTCAATCCTCGCGGACCGGGCCCGGCTGGTCGAGAACGGACTCAAGAACCAGGCGTTCGACTTCCTCGTGCGCGAGCACGACTTCGAGCCGCCCCAGTCCTGGGTCGAGGCCGCGCTCGAACGGTTGCTGCGCGAGTACGAACTGCCGGACGACAAGGAGACCAGGGAGCGGCTCCTGCCCGCCGCGGTCAAACGGGCCAAGTTCGACTGCCTGGCCGGCCTGATTGCCGACAAGGAGAACGTCACCGTGACCGAGGAGGAAGTGAAGGCGAAGGTCGAGGCCCTGGCCGCGAACGTCAAGCGGCCGGCCGAAGAGGTCGCCCCGCTTCTGGACAACCCTTCGTACCGAAACCAGCTCCTGCGCGAGAAGGTGCTCTCGCTGATACTCGAACATGCCCAGCTTACCTGATTCGGCGCCCGATTCCCTGAGTCTAACGAAGAGTGAAGAACAGGAGGTCCCTGTGTTAGTTCCGATGGTTATTGAACAGACCGGCCGGGGCGAACGCGCCTATGACATCTACTCCCGCCTGCTCAAAGAGCGGATTATCTTCTTGGGCTCGCCGATTGACGACACTATCGCCAACCTGGTCGTCGCCCAGCTCTTGTTCCTTGAGGCCGAGGACGCCGAGAAGGACATCAACATCTACGTCAACTCACCCGGCGGTGTGGTTTCCGCGGGCCTGGCGATCTACGACACAATGCAGTATATCAAGCCCAAAGTCGCGACCACCTGCGTGGGCATGGCCGCTTCCATCGCCGCGCTGCTCCTGGCCGCGGGCGAGCCGGGCAAGCGGTTCGCCCTGCCCCGGGCCCGGGTGATGATCCACCAGCCGTCGGCCTACGGCATCTCCGGCCAGGCCACGGACATTGACATCCACGCCAAGGAAATCATCAAGCTCAAGGCCCAGCTCAACGAGATAATGGCGAAACACACCGGCCAGCCGATGGACCGCATCGAGCACGACTCAGACCGCAACTTCTTCATGTCCGCTCAAGAAGCCAAGGACTACGGCCTGGTGGACGAAGTCATCGCCAAGCGGCCGTGAGCGAGAAGCGCCCGACCCGCCGCCGGACCGCCACCTGCTCGTTCTGCGGCCGGCCGGCCCAGGTCGCGGGCAAACTCGTCGCCGGCCGGACCGGCGGCATATGCGAAAACTGCTCGCGCCTCGCGGTCGGCCTGTTCGACAAGCACAAGAGCAGCATCCACCTCGCCGCCCCGGCGGACCTGCCGCCGCCGGCCCGCATCAAACAGCACCTTGACGAATACGTCATCGGCCAGGAACATGCCAAAAAGGTCATCTCGGTAGCGGTGTACAACCACTACAAGCGCATCGCGGTCCGCAGCCACCGGCCGGACCTGGAAAAGTCGAACATCCTGCTCATCGGCCCGACCGGCGTGGGCAAGACGCTGCTGGCCGAAACGCTCGCCCGGTTCCTGCACGTGCCGTTCTCGATTTCCGACGCCACGCCTCTGACCGAAGCCGGGTACGTGGGCGAGGACGTCGAGAACATCCTGCTCCGGCTGCTCCAGGCCGCGAACTTCGACACCGACCTGGCCGAGGTCGGCATCGTCTATATTGACGAGATTGACAAGATCGGCCGCAAGTCCGACTCGCCCTCAATCACCCGGGACGTGTCCGGCGAAGGCGTGCAGCAGGCGCTGTTGAAGATCATCGAGGGCACAGTCGCCAACGTGCCGCCGGTCGGCGGCCGGAAACACCCGGAGCAACAGTACATCAGGCTCAACACCCGGCACATCCTGTTCATCTGCGGCGGCAGCTTCATCGGGCTGGAGAAAATCATCGAGCGCCGGGTGCGCTCGTCGGCCCTGGGGTTCGGCGCCGGCCCGACCGTCGGCAGGAAGGCCGGGCTCGACGAGCTCCTGCCCCTGGCCGAGCCTGACGACCTCATCAAGTACGGCATGATACCCGAGTTCGTCGGCCGGGTCCCGGTCATCGCTGCGCTGCACTCGCTTTCCAAGGCCGCGCTCGTTGACATCCTGACCAAGCCGCGCAACGCGCTCCTGCGCCAGTACGCCTGGTTCTTTGAGCAGGAGGGGGTCAAGCTCACCTTCACTCCCGAGGCGCTCGACACCGCGGCCGAACTCGCGCTCCGGCGCAAGACCGGAGCAAGGGGCCTCAAGTCCGTGCTCGAGAAAGCGATGCTTGAGATCATGTTCGAATTGCCATCGCTGGCTGACGTTGACGAGTGTACCATCACCCCTGAGGTGATAGCCGAAGCGGCCCCGCCCGGGTATTCAAGGGGCAGGGCCGCGCGCCGGGCTTAGTTCGGGTCAGTCCTTCTGCTCTTCGAACTCGTCCTTCGACGCGCCGCACACCGGACACACCCAGTCAGCCGGCAGTTCTTCGAACGGCGTCCCGGCCTCGACCCCGTTGTCCGGGTCGCCCTGCGCCGGGTCGTAGACGTATCCGCAGACCACGCAGACGTACTTCTTCATGCTTTCACTCCTTTGTCGCACTTACTCATGTCCATGCCATAGGTCGGCGCGCCCTTGCCGGTCTTGCCGCCCTTGACCTTGTGGTAGTATTCATAGGTCAGCGGCGCTCCAGGCTTGACCTTCGCGCTCGCCACCACGTCCGCGATGAAGGTCGTATGCGAGCCGCAGTCAACCGCGGTCCTCACCCGCGCCTCGACGTGAGCCAGCGTGTGCTCGTCGAGCAGCGGGCAGCCGGTCGCACCGTCGTGGAACCGGGTCTTTGAGAACTTGTCGTAGTTGCGGCCGGTCCTGAACCCGAACCGGCCGATGAACTCAAGCGGCGTGTCCTGCTCCAGCACCGACACCGCGAATACGCCGCTCGTCATTATCAGCTCGTGGGTCAGGCTCGCCTTGTTCACGCTGACCGAGACCTGGCACGGCTGGCCCGCGACCTGGACCACCGTGTTCACCAGCGCCCCGTTCTTGCGCTCGCCGTCGTGTGATGTAACCACGTACAGCCCGTAGGTGATGGCGGACAGCGCCCCAAGGTCAATCCGGCCTGTGTCAATCGGGCAGTGGGGCCCGGCCTGTTCAATCATGCCTTGGCCCGCTCCCTGACCCGCTGCGCGACCTGCTCGCCGAACTTCCGGCACCCCTCAAGCGCCGCGCCGTCCGGCACGAACTTTACCTTGAGCGCCGGCGCGGCGCTCTCAAGGCCCATATCCTTGAACCAGCGCTCAAGCTCGGCGCACGCCTCGCCGCTCCAGCCGTATGACCCGAACGCCGCAGCGAGCAGGTTCTTCGGCTTCAGGCCTTTCGCGTAGGACAAGAGGTCCGCGAGCGTCGGGAAGATGGTGCTATTGATGGTCGGCGAGCCGACCAGGAACGCGCCGGCGCACAGGAGCTCGGTCATCACGTCCGAGCGGGTCAGGCAGTTCATCGGCATGACGATGGGCTCGGCCCCGGCTTCGCGCAGGCCGTCGGCAATCGAGCGGGCCATCAAGGCGGTGCTCTGCCACATCGTGTCGTAGGCGATAACCGCGCGGTTCTCCGGCTGCTGGGTTGCCCACTTCTCGTTCCAGCCCAGGAGCGTTCCCAGGTCCTTCCGCCACACCGGCCCGTGGTCCGGCGCAATCACCTTGATGCTGATGCCGAGCGTCTTGATGCGCTCGAGCAGCTTGAGAATCAGCGCCGAGTAGGGCAACAGGATATTGGCGAAGTACTTCCTGCCCTCGTACCGCAGGACCGACAGGTCGTTCTCGTCCGCGAACAGATGCGGGGTCGCGAGGTGCATGCCGAACCCGTCCTGGGAGAAAACCAGTTCATCGGCGTGAAGGTAGGAAATCATCGAGTCCGGCCAGTGCAGCATCCGGGTCTCAAGGAACGTGAAATCCAGACCCCCGAGCTTCAGGCGCTCGCCGTCCTTGACCGCGGTTATCTGATGCGGGTGGTGGAACTGGTCAGCGAGGTTCTTCACACCCATCGTCGAGGCGTATACCTTCTCCGGCCTGATGAGTTCGATTACCTGGGGCAGACAGCCGGAATGGTCCATCTCCGCGTGGTGCGACACAATGACCTTCACTTCCTTCGGGCTCACGACCGACGCCACCCGCGCAAGCATCTCGTCCCTGTACGGCGCTTTGACCGTGTCAATCAGCACCGGCTGTTCGCCCATCACGAGGAAGGCGTTGTAGGTCGAGCCGCGCTGGGTCGAATAGCCGTGGAAGTCGCGCAACGCCCAGTCAACCGCGCCGACCCAGAAGACGTGCTCGGAAACCCTGACGGCTCTGAACCCGCTCATGGCTGTGCCGGTGCCTGGGCGTACAGCGCGACCAGCTCGGGCGCGAGGACGAACGTCCGCTGGCCCAGCTCACGGTCAAGCATCAGGATTCCCCGGCCGTCGCCTCCGACCAGCTTCAGGTCCTGGGCCACCTTGGAGGTGCTCGCCTCCTCCTCGACCTGCTCATCCACGAACCACCGGAGCAGCGTGTCCGACGCGTGGTCGTTCTCGGTCCCGGCCAGCTTCACCAGGTCGTTGATCCTGCCGGTGATGAACCGCTCGTGCTCGTACGCCGCTTCGAACGCCTCGAGCGGCGACTTCCACGCCTGCGGCGGCACGGCGATGGCGTGCAGCTTGACGTGCCCGCCGCGCTCGACAAGGTGCTTGTAGAACCGCATCGCGTGGGTCAGCTCCTCCTGCACCTGGGCCCGCATCCAGCGGCCCATCCCCGGAAATCCCTCGGCGTCGAAGTACGCGGCCATCGAGAGATAGATGTACGCGGACTCGAGTTCCAGCTTCACCTGCTCGGTGAACGCATCCTCGATTGTCTTCGGGACCATGACTACTCCCCCTTCCACAGGCCGTGCAGATTGCAGTGCTCACGCGCGGCGACTTTGTCGGCCTTGACCCAGAAGACCGCCTCCGGCGCGCCGCCCGGTGCTAGCCAGACACGGCAGAGCCGGCCGTCGGAGAGCAACTCCACCCACTCGATGTAGTGCTTCTCCTCCATTGGGTGCGGCACGCTGCCGACCCTTACCCGGTACCCGTCCGCGGCCCTCTCGACGACCGGGACGTGTTTCTCCCTGGAAGCATCCACGGTGTTCTCGACCAGCAGCTTCATCGGCTTGCCGCAGCAAACCAGGCTGCCGGTGCCGCCGTGCAGCACTTCGACGATGTTCCCGCACACTTCGCACTTGTACACTTCAAGTTGCCTTGCCATGATTCATCCTTCCTTGGTCCGCATCTGCAATTCGGCGTTCCGCATTCGGACTTCTAGCTCCTGACTTCGTCTATTACTTATCCAACAGCTTCGGGTCCGGCCCGGAGAGCCCGCACTCCGGCGTGTAGCAGGTCACGTTCGCAAACTCGCACTTCTGGTTGCACGACGGGCAGGTCGCCGGCGGCCGGTCCGCCTCAATCGTATGGCCGCACGACTTACACTGCCAGTAGAGTTCGTTCTTCTTCGCCATCATGACTCCTTCGCCGCCGATGGCGCGGTCAGCTTCCTCACTGCGGCGAGAACCGGCTCGTAGTCCGGCTCGCCTGTCACTTCCTTCACCAGTTGGACGTGCCGAACCACGCCTTGCCTGTCCACCACGAGCACCGCCCGGGCCAGGAGCCGCATGCCCTTGATGAGCACGCCGTACGCCTGGCCGAACGACGCCGTTCGGTGGTCCGACAGGGTCACCACCCGGTCAATGCCCGCCGACCCGCACCAGCGCTTCTGGGCGAACGGCAGGTCCATGCTGATGGTCACCACCTTCACGTCCGGGCCGAGCTTCGCCGCTTCGGTGTTGAACCGCCGGGTCTCCACGCCGCACACCTCGGTGTCGAGCGAGAACACGCTGGACAGAACGAGCACGTATCCTCGAAAAGAGGACAGGCTCATGTCCTCCATGTCGGTGTTCACCGCGGTGAAGTCCGGCGCGCGGTCTCCGAGCCTGAGCTCGTCACCCACGAGCGTCACCGGGTTGCCCTTGATCGTTACCAGACCGGTCCGTTCTTTCATAGCACCTCCACAAGACAATGCCGAATGGCGAATTCCGAATGTCGAATCAGGAGTTCGGACCTCGGCATTCGCGCTTTCCTCATGAGTGTGGAATTCGACATTCGCAGTCCGGCATTCTCACTTTGCTCCTACCAGTTCTCGGCCAGCAGCTCGAAGTACGCCTTCGGGTGCAGGCATGCCGGGCACGCATCCGGCGCCTCGGTCCCTTCGTGCAGGTACCCGCAGTTCCGGCACCGCCACACCATCTTCTGTTCACGCCTGAATACCCGTCCCGCCCTGATGTTCGCGGCCAGGCCGTTGTAGCGTTTCTCGTGCTGCTTCTCGGCCACGGCAATCCGGCGGAACGCGGCGGCCACGTCCTTGAACCCCTCCTTCTCCGCCACTTCGGCGAAGCCGGGGTACATCGTGCCCCATTCGTAGTTCTCGCCGGCGGCTGCGGCCGCCAGATTCTCCACCGTCTGTCCGATTCTCCCGGCCGGGAACATACCGTGTACCTGGGCTTCGCCACCCTCCAGGAACTTGTAGAAGCGCTTCGCGTGCTCCCGTTCCTGATTCGCGGTTTCCTCAAAGATGTCGGCAATCTGCACGAACCCCTCCTTGCGCGCCTGACTGGCGAAGTAGGTGTAGCGGTTCCGGGCCTGCGATTCGCCCGCGAAAGCGGTTACGAGGTTCTTCTCAGTCTGTGTGCCCTTCAGTCTCACTCAATCCTCCTGGGTTGATTCGGGTCCGCTATACTGCGTCTTGCGTCTTGCATTCCTCGGCCCAATGTCCGCTCTCAACTTCGGTTCCCTCGTCGCCGGCAATCCGGACAAAGCCCGACGAATTCAAGCCGGTGCCCGGTAACGAGGAAATCGGTCAGCCGCCCGACACTCCTCTCGTTCACCATCCGGCCGTTGGCTTTCAGGTCAGCGACCCGGCCGCAGCCGGTGCAGCGGACGTGGTAGTGCTGCTCGACATTGGCGTCGAACCGCATCTGCTCCGCGCCCGGCCCCAGTTGCCTGAGCAGCCCTGCGCCGGACAGTAGCTCCAGGTTCCGGTACACGGTCGCAAGACTCACGTGCGGCAGCCGCCTGCGCACCTGTTTGAACACCTCCTCGGCGTTCGGGTGTCCACAGACATGCCGCACGACATCGAGAATCGCCTGCCTGGGCGCGGTCATCCGCAGGCCGTGCGGCAGATAGTATCGCTTCGTTTCCGTCATGCTAATAGGAACTATTTAGACTCGACTTCGACCGTCAAGGTTCGCGCCGCAGTTCCTGGGCAGGCACCGGACCTGCCGCCAAGGCTGGAAGGAAGACGCAACGCCGGAGGCAGCCGGCAGGACCTCCGGTGCAGAATCTGGAAGGTCGTATCCGGGGCCACTTCGCGCCGCCCTCGCTGCTCTCTGCATCCCGATCTGCATTCTGGCCCTGGCGTTCTGCTTCGGCTCTCGGGCGGTCGGTGGGCCGCTGGCCGACCCGCGGCAGCGCAGAGGACAACACGGTCGCGGTCGCTCTCGAAAGGCAGAGCCTGAGAAAACCTCAGAATCAGGCGGTCTCAGCGCGGCCGGAGTGTCGCGACCGGCACAATCATCTCCGGCAGCGACAACCCGCCATGCTGGTAGGTGTACTTGTAAGTTTTCTCGTACTGCTTGGGTTTTGTCGGATAGATGAAGTAGTAGTCGGACAGGGCAACGGCAAGGCGCGCCTGGGCATGCTCGGCCGGGAGCCGGAAATCCTCGGGCTGGATGATGAGCGTTGACTTGCGTTCGTCGGTGCGCAGCGCGGTGCCGTACTTGTATCGCAGGTTCGCGGACATCTCCCTGCCGCCGTAGATGGTCGCCGGCCGCCGCACGCGCACGAACCCGTGGTCGCTGGTGACAATCACCCGGCAGTCCCTGCGCGCCAGCACCTTGAGCAGCTCGAATATCGGCGAGGAGGAAAACCAGACCCGGGTCATGCCCACCAGCGCGGCGTCGTTCGGGATGATTTCGTCGAGCAGCCGGGTGGTGCGGATTGAGTGAATCAGGAGGTCGAGAAAGTTCAAGACCAGGACCGTGAACCGGTTGTCGGTCGAAAGCAAGACGCCCCTTGCCTTCAGGAGGTCTTCCCCGGTCGGTGCCTTGTGAAACTCGTGCCGGCCGGTAAAGTGGAGCCGCTTGAGCTGCTCGGACAAGAGTTCCTTCTCGAACCGGTTCTGCCCGGTCTCCTCGAATACCCAGTACTGCGGATACTTGTGGAAAATGTCCAGGGGCAACAGGCCTGAGAAGATGGCGTTTCGCGCGTAGGGCGTTGCCGTGGGCAGCAGCGCGTAGTAGTAGCTCGTGTCAACCTCGAAGTGGTCGCGCAGTATCGGGGCGATGACGTCCCACTGGTCAACCCTCATCGAATCCAGGACTACGAGATAGGTCGGCCGCTCCTCCCAGTGCGGCCGGCAGAACTCCTCGATCACCCGGTGGGACAGGACCGGGCCCTTGCCCGACAGCCACGACCGGTACCGCTCCAGGACGAACCGGCCGAACTCCTCGTTGGCCGAGCGCCACCGCTCGGACTGGATGTCCTCAAGCGCCTGGTCCCCGTACCGGCCCAGGAGCCCCTGCCAGTGCAGCATCGAGCGGTGGTAATCTACCCAGCCCTGTTCGGTGTCCAGCGCACGCGGCTGGTTCATGGCTGCGAGGTACTGCTGGGCCATTCGGTCGGATACGAGCTTGCGCTTCTCCAGCAGCCGTTTGAGCACGGCGAGCAACTGGGTCGGCGTGAACGGCTTGATCAGGAAGTCGTCAACCATCTCGCCATACGCCTCGTCAATCAGCGCCTCGGCGTCCGACTTCGTCACCATCGTCACGAGGATTGCCGGGTCAATGTCCTTGATCCGGCGCAGCACCTCAAGCCCGTCCATCCCGGCCATCACCTGGTCCAGGAGCACCAGGTCGAACTCCCTCTCGCGCAAGAGCTCCAGCCCGTCCGGCCCGTTGGTCGCGGTCTCGACCTGATACCCCTTGGCCTCAAGGCCCAGGACGAACGGCCGGAGCATGTCAATCTCGTCGTCAATCCAGAGCAGCCGCATCATCAGGAGTCAACCACGGATGAACACAGCTGAACACAGATTCCGCCCGGCGGACGGGCCTGGTCATGCTGGCACGGTCTCACGTCTGCGCCTGAGAAATCGGCAGGATAATGGCGAACACGGTCCGGCCCGGCCTGGACTCGCGCAGCTCGAGCCTGCCCCGGTGATAGCTTTCCACAATCCGCTTGGCCAGCGGCAAACCCACGCCCCATCCGTGCTTCTTGGTCGTGACGCCGGGCTCGAATATCTTCTCAATCTTCACGCCCTCGCCGGTATCCACGACCTCGATTTCCACTGCCCGCCGGTCAAGCGCCCGGACGCTGACCTTCACCTCGCCCGGCTTCGTGCCGATGGCGTCAACGCTGTTCTTCAGGAGGTTCTCAAGCATCCACGAGAACAGCACCTCGTCCACCGCCACCGCCCGGTCAGCCTCGACCGCGGCGCTGAATGCAATCGCCCTGGGCGCGCGGCGCTGGACGAACGACACCGCGTGCCGCACCAGCGGGCCGACCGGCTGGGGCTTCAGTTGCGGCGGCAGCCCGATACGCGAGAACCGGTCCAGCACCTCCTTCATCCGCTCGAGGTCCTGCCCCATCGCGTCGAGCACCTCCTTCTTCTCGTCCGAACGCAGCATCTCGGCCCAGGCGGTGAACGACGATAAGGGCGTCGCCATCTGGTGCGCGGTCTCCTTGGCCAGCGCGGTCCAAATCTGCTCCTGTTCCCGGCGCTTGTACGCCAGGAGCCCCCACACGCCGATGCCGACAAAGCCCACGAGCAGCAGCACCTGCAGCAC
>Ga0116202_10001583_pt1 | contig 13361 bp, 13 predicted proteins | sample LakKivw325mmetaG_FD_94479 | JGI IMG/M metagenome (GOLD analysis project Ga0116202, IMG submission 94479) | Anoxic lake water microbial communities from Lake Kivu, Rwanda to study Microbial Dark Matter (Phase II) - Lake Kivu water 325m metaG | ecosystem: Environmental > Aquatic > Freshwater >...
AAGACCATCGATGGAACTGCGAGCTACGGAGGGCAGCTCGAGATAGCCGCCGGTGACGCGCGGATGCTGTTCACCGATGGCGTGAACCTGCGCTACTTCGAGAAGGGCGAGAGGCCGCCGGACAGGCACCAACTGCTGCTGGAGTTCAGTGACGGGTCGTGCCTGGTCGGCTCAGTGCAGATGTACGGCGGGCTGTCCGCGTTCCCGGAAGGGAAGAACGACAACAAGTACTACCTCGTCGCGAAGGCGAAGCCGTCGCCCCTGACCGGCGGCTTCGACGCGGCATGGTTCAGCTCCCTGTTCAGCGAGGAGGCAGCGAAGCTCTCGCTCAAGGCACTCCTGGCCACGGAGCAGCGGATACCCGGGCTCGGCAATGGCGTGCTGCAGGACATCCTCTTCAACGCGCGGATGCACCCGAAGAAGAAGGCGGGTTCATTGTCAGCCGGCGAGCGGACGCTGCTGCTCGACGCGGTCAAGGCCACGCTTGCGGCGATGGCGGCGGGTGGCGGCAGAGACACGGAAACCGACCTCCTGGGCAGGCCGGGAGGGTACGTGACGAGGCTGAGCAGGAACACCGCCGGGCAGCCGTGCCCGGTCTGCGGCGGGTCAATCACGAAGGAAGCCTACCTGGGCGGCAGCGTCTACTACTGCGCCGCATGCCAGAAGATGTAGTGGAAGGCGAGGAAACGCGGGGCGACGGTGGGACGGCAGACGAAGGACGCGCCGCCCAGCCATGCCACCCTTTCTTGACACCTCCGGCACGACGGGTTACCGTGCTCCGTCGCAAGCGAAGGAGGCACAGTGGAAATCGAGAGGAAGACCGGTGGCATGAGAGCCAACAGACTGAGACAGCTCCTGAAGGAAGGCAAGCCGACTCTCGGGACTCATGTCATCAGCCCGTGGCCGGGCATCATCGAGGTCATCGGCCACTCAGGCGCCTTCGACTACGTCGAGTACACCGGCGAGTACTCTCCCTTCAGCCTGGAGCAGATGGACAACTTCGGCCGGAGCATCGAGCTCTTTCCCGGCCTGTCCTCGATGATGAAGGTGGAGGAGCACGGCAGGGAGTTCATAGCAGGGCGCGCGCTCTGCGCCGGCATCCAGAACATCCTGTTCGCCAGTTGCCGCACGGCGGATGACGTGAGGCAGTGCATCCGGTTGGTCAGGCCGGAGACGCCCGAGGCCGGAGGAGTGCGAGGCTGCACTATGTCGCGCAGCCTCGGCTACGGACTATGGGTGGGCTCGGACGAGTGGATCGCGGCACTGAATGAGACCGTCGTCGCCATCATGATCGAGAAGGCGACCGCAATGAACGATCTCAAGGAGATCCTCTCCGTCAAGGGCGTGGACATGGTCCAGTTCGGACCGGCGGACTACTCGATAAGCACCGGCAGGTCGTGGCAGCCGCAGAGCGCCGAGTGGCAGAAGACACAACGCAGGATGATAGAGACCGCGCTCGACATGGGAGTTGCGCCCCGTGTTGAACTGGGAGGCCTCGATCAGGCCGGGCCGTTCTATGAGATGGGGGTTCGCCACTTCTGCGTCGGCTGGGACGTGATGGTCATGTCGCACTGGTGCCGGCAGCAGGCTGACGCCTGGGAGAGCCTGCTTTCGAGATGAGCGGCAGACAGGGTCCAGGCACGAGCGGCGCAGCAACGGCGAGGCCGGCTGTCAGACACACTTCGTGACCCATTGACTCTGATCAGGTCTCTGCCTAGACTTGTACGGCATCAGTCCATGGACCGCGCGTCGAGAGCCCGCAGGAAGCTCAGGAGAGAGCGCGACCACAGAGAGGGCCACAGTCGTTTCATGCTGCTTGCCCTCAATGCTGCGGGGCGTCCCCTCACCGTGCACGACTTCCGCCGTCAACTCGTTCGCATGGGCTACCACTTCAGCCTTCCTGCGCAGGTGATAGCGCGCGACCAGGAAGACCTGCTGGACGGGGATCTCGAGGCAGCGCTTGAGTCACTTCGATCCGAGGGGCTGCTCTCACGCGCGGAGGGCGGCGCCTACGCGCTGACGGATGCGGGGGCGGCTATCGCTGTCGAGATGGAGTCCCGCCTGGGCCACGCCTCCGCCACGGTCCGCCGGTTCGTGTCCGACTGCAGGATCGCCTCGATCGTGTCCGTCTGCGTCAACGGGGCCCTGGCAGCGGTGAAACTCGCGACCGGCTCTCTGTTCGGCAGCGTGGCGCTGATTGCGGACGGGATGGACAGCTCGATAGACGTCATATCAGCCGCGGTAGTCTATCTCGGCATTCGCTTTCGACATGAAGCGGCATCGTCCGTCTTCATCATCGTCGCCATGTCAGCCACGGCGTTCTTCATCGTTCGCGAAAGCGTGCTGAAGCTCGTGGGCGGCAGCGTTGTAGACCCGTCGCTGCTCGCCTTCGCCGCCGCGATGGTGTCGGGCGTGGTGTGTTACCTGATGAGTGCCTATCAGCACCTTGTCGGCAAACGCAGCAGGAGCCTCTCGCTGCTGTCGCAGTCGGTGGACAGCCGAAACCACGTCTATCAGGCTGGCGCAGTCATCGTGGGACTCACGTTCGCGCTCTTCCGGGTGTACGCGCTTGATGCGCTCGTCGGACTTGCAGTCTCCGGCCTGATGCTGCGCTCCGCCGTGGAGCTGACCATCGAGGTCGCCAAGGCCTCGAAAGGCGCCGCCTTCGATGCCTCCCATTTCGAGCGGAGGTACGAGCGCGCCTGGGCGCAACACCAGCTCAGGCAGTTCGAGTGGTGGCTTCTCGTCCTGCTGAATGAGCCGCACACACGTGAAGACATCGTGGCGCACTACGAGGAGGTCTACTCGCAGGAAGACTTGCCTGTGGTGAAGCACTTCAGCCCGGCGCGGGCATTCGACCTGCCCTCTCAACTCGACAAGATGCTTGCATCGCTCGTGGAGCGCGAGCTCATCGCAGAGGATGGCGGCTTCTATCACACGACCCGGGGCGGCCAGGAAGTGCTGCGCAATACCGCCCGCCGCTGGCGGTTCTTCATGCCGTAGAGTAGAGGCTGATGCGACTCGCAGGCTCCGCCCCTTGTCTTTCGGTCTGCGGGCACGGATAATGCCGGGTCAGTGACCGTCTACAGGAGCCTGGCGCGCCACCTGTTGCTTCCCGGCCTCGACGTGCTGCGGAGGACGCATGCCGCCAGGTGCCTCAGAGAACTCGAGGAATCGCAGTGGTGGCCGCGGGAACGACTCGAGGAAGTGCAGTCCGAACGTCTGCAGCGACTCGTACGCTATGCCTACGAGCGCGTGCCCTACTACCGCCGCCTGATGGAGAGTCGCGGCTTGACGCCGGACGCCATCAGGACCGCCGCCGACCTTCGTTTGCTGCCGGTGCTCACGCGGGGAGAGGTTCGCGAACGCTTGGAGGAGCTTCTGGCCGCGGGGTTTGCGCGTCGGGAGTTACTTCGCGGACGCACCAGCGGCTCCACAGGTGAGCCGCTCTCGTTCTACTCCTCGCGACAGGAGCGGTGGTCGCGCAGCGTAGCGCGGTCGCTGCGCGCGCTGGAGTGGGCGGGGGCCTACCCGGGAGACACGGTCATGCACATCGTGGAACGGGGCCGCTTCGTCACGCCCGCTCCCTTGAGGAAGCTTTCGCGCATCCTCTCGAGGGAGGTCTACGAAGACCCTTCCCATTTCACTGTGTCGACTCTCCCCCTCGTCGTGGCGCGCATCGTAAGGCTGCATCCTCGCGCCCTGCGCGGATACGCAAGCGCCGTCTGCATCATCGCGGAGCATATCCGCGAGAGCGGCACGCCCGCGCCGGAGGTCGGAGCCATCGTGACGGGAGGCGAGCAACTTCTCGAAGGGCAACGCGCCCTGCTGAGGGAGGTCTTCGGACGAGAGCCGTTCTCGAAGTACAGCTCGTTCGAGAACTACGACATTGCCATGGAATGCAGCGCCCACGCGGGATTGCACGTGGCCGCGGAGGACCTCATCGTGGAGGTGGTTGACGACGACGGGCAACCTCTGCGACCGGGTCAGGTCGGCCGCATTCTGGTGACGAACCTGCACGAGTACGCCATGCCGCGGATACGCTACGACACGTCGGACGAAGGCTCGTTCGTCGAAGGCACGTGCAGTTGCGGCCGGGTCCATCCACGCCTCTCCGCCGTCATCGGCAGAACGGGAGGGACCATCTACACGCCGTCAGGCAGAAAGCTGTCGACGGTGTCGCTCGACTCGTCCGGTCTGGTGCCTCTCGGCATCCGGCAGTTCCAACTGGTTCAGGAGCAGGTGGACCACGTGACCATCCGGGTCGTCCCCGGCGCCGCCGTGTCAGGAGCCGACGCCGCGTCGCTGACTGCGGCCGTCCGGGCCCAGTTCTGCGACTGGCTTGGCGATGATGTCCGGCTGGAGGTTGCGATCGTCGAACGCATCGTCCCCTCAGCCGCGGGCAAACACCTGTACCTGATCTCGAATGTGTCAGGTCCTCCCCACGGTGAGGCCTGAACCCCGTCGCGGCCGCGACCGGCTACCCGGTCCGGCGCAGAACCGGCGGGCGGAGGTCGCCCCACGCACGCGGGAACCGGTGCCGCATCGCGGGCAGGAGGGCGAGGGCCCGCGCCTTCATACCAGCACACTTGCCGGAAGCAGAGTCGGACTGTAGTATCGAGTACCAGCACTCCGTCCGGAACCGGCGGAGCCGGACCGGGGCGGGCCGCTCGCCCCGGAGAGGAAGGCAAGATGAGAGTAGTAGAGTTGCGCAGCGATACGTTCACACTGCCCACGGAAGCGATGCGAAAGGCCATGTACGAGGCCGAACTGGGGGATGACTGCTACGGCGAGGACCCCACGGTGAACCGGCTGGAGCAGCGCTCAGCCGTGTTGCTCGGCAAGGAGGCGGCTCTCTTCACCGTGAGCGGGACGATGAGCAACTTGCTGGCAGTGCTGACGCACACGCAGGCAGGTGAAGAGGTCATCCTGGGCAGCGAGTCGCACATTCTCTGGTACGAGGTCGGAGGAGCCTCGGCGCTCGGCGGCGCGGTGCTGCGCACCGTGCCCAACAGAGACGACGGCAGCCTGGACCTGCAGGCGGTCGAGGCGACCATCCGGCCGGACGACATGCACTATCCGCCAACCAGACTGCTCTGCCTCGAGAACACGCACAACCGCTGCGGCGGCACGGTGCTCACGGCGGAGTACACCGCGGCGGCGTGCGAGCTGGCACACCGGCACGGGCTGAAGGTCCACATCGACGGGGCTCGCATCTTCAATGCGGCTGCCTTCCTGGATGTCGCCGCGGCACGGCTGGCGGCGCCGGCGGACTCTGTCTGTTTCTCCCTCTCCAAAGGCCTCAGCGCGCCGGTCGGCTCAGTGCTGTGCGGCTCGGCCGACTTCATCACGCGGGCACGAAAGAAGCGCAAGATGATCGGAGGCGGCATGCGGCAGGCCGGCGTCATCGCGGCAGCCGGCCTGGTGGCGCTGGACACGACACTCTCCCGCCTGCCGGAGGACCACGAGAACGCCAGGCGACTGGCAGCCGGGCTCTGGGATATTCCCGGCGTGAGCTGCTCACCTTCGAAGCCGCCGACCAACATCGTCATGTTCGCCCTGCCGGCGCACGTTCCGGTCGGGGCATTCATCGACCGCTTGTTCGAGCGGGGCGTCAGGCTGAACTACCCCGAAGGGCCAAGGATACGCGCCGTCACGCACCGGATGGTCTCGGCCGAAGACGTGGATTGGGCGCTCGGGCAGATGCGTGAAGTGGCGAGTGAGTTCCACAGGTAATGGGCCGTGCGTGTGCCGGCGGGCGCAAAGGAGTGAACATGCAGGGCATCCCCTTCAAGCAGGTCGACGTCTTCACCAGCGTCAGGTTCAAAGGCAACCCGGTTGCCGTCGTCCTGAAAGCGGACACTCTGGCGACGGAGCAGATGCAGCGGATAGCCAACTGGACGAACCTGTCCGAGACCACATTCGTGGTGCCGTCCGCGGATCCTAAGGCCGACTACAGGGTCCGCATCTTCACGCCCGCTGCCGAGCTTCCGTTCGCCGGCCATCCCACCGTCGGTACGGCCCACGCGTTGCTCGAGGCCGGCCTCGTCCGGCCGAAGAACGGCACCCTCGTCCAGGAGTGCGGCGTGGGGCAGGTCACTCTCAACGTGGACGAATCACGCGACGGTCGATGGATATCCTTCGAGCTACCGCAGCCTTCCGCGATGCCGCTTGCCGAGAGCACGGTCGCGGAGATAGAGACAATCCTGGGCGTCGAAGTCTCGCACCAGTACGCTCCCTGCGTCATAGACGCGGGTGTACGCTGGGTGGTGGCGCAACTGCGAGACGCCGAAGTCGTCCTGGCTGCCCGGCCGGACCTTCAGCGCATGGCGTCGACCGACCTTCACGCCGAAGGCGTGGTCATCTTTGGCGGGTATCCGACCGGGTCGCCGACGCAGATTGAGGTGCGTGCCTTCGCCCCAGGGCAGGGCGTCAACGAGGACCCCGTGTGCGGCAGCGGCAACGGCTGCGTGGCAGCGTTCATCCGGCACACCAAACAGACGGCTCGCTTCGGTGCCGAGTACCTGGCTTCCCAGGGAGGGGTGCTGGGAAGGGCGGGGCGGATACGCCTGTCGATCAGCGAGAGCAGCATACGCGTGGGCGGACAGGCGGTCACCTGTGTCGACGGGCAGCTCTTCGTCTAATTCGCTATGGCGCCCGGACAGGCTGCAAGAGTGCGGCCACGTGCTCGGCTGACGGCGTCATCGGGAGAACCCCGCAATCCCGTACGCTATAGTGTATGCGGGCTACCCCCTGGTGTGGAACAGCTTGATGCGGGGACGCTGCCAGGAGTGGGGTGTCTGAACAACTGCAGGGATGGAAGAACACCGCCAAACGGGACGCGCGGGTCTCGTACCTGGCCCTGCGCGACCCACGGGCGCCGTGGTACGTCAAGGCGCTTGCCGCGCTGATGGCGCTCTACGCCATCAGCCCTTTCGACGTCATCCCGGACTTCGTGCCGCTCCACGGTATTCTCGACGACCTTGTCGTGATTCCGCTCGCCATCATGCTGATGGTGCGGCTGATCCCCGAGCCGCTGAAGGCCGAACTTCGGCAGACGGCGGAAACCCGGATGGCGACCAGGCGGCCGCACAGGCACGCAGGCGAGGCAATCATCATCGTGTGTGTGCTCGCAATAGCAGGAATCGTCTCGTGGCTGGTCTGGTTCCGCTGACGCCTGCGCCGGCAGCAGATACTCACCAGAGACGGGGCGGTAGGACGGAGCGGCACGAGACCAGACGAACAAAGAGACTGAAGGGAGGGTGCACGTGAGCAGGACCATACACATAGGGCTGAGCAAGGATGTGATAGACGCGGCGGGCCACTTCATTGCGCCCGGTCCGGGACTGAAGCTGCTGGATGAGATGCCCGATATCGATTACCGGGTCTTCCCGGAATTGCTGCGGGAGGTCACTCCACAGCAGATAGCGGGATACGACATGGTCTTCAGCCTCACGCCACGATGGACGGCTGCGACGCTGGTGGGCAACGACCAGTTGCTGTCCGTACACCGGTTCGGCGTCGGGTACGACATGATAGACGTTCCTGCTCTCACCCGGTCAGGCGTGGCCCTGTGCATCACGCGCGACGCGGTGCGCCGCCCCGTCGCAACGGCCATCCTGGCGTTTCTGCTGGCGCTCAGCACGAGGATGCCGTTCAAGGACAGGCTGATCCGAGCCGGCCGGTGGACGGAGCGCGCCGTCTACCACGGCATAGGGCTCACGGGGAGGACTCTTGGGGTGATAGGTGTGGGCAACATCGGACACGAGGTCTTCAAGCTGGCAATGCCGCTGGACATGCGCCACCTGGCGTGCGACCCGTACATCAAGCCTGAAAGCGTGACCGATGTGAATGCCACGCTCGTTGACATGGACACCGTCCTGCGGGAGTCCGACTTCCTCAGCATCTGCTGCCCGCTGAACGAGGAGACCCGCCATCTCATCGGCGAGAGTGAGCTGCGCAAGATGAAGTCGACGGCCTTCCTCATCAACATGGCGAGGGGGCCAATAGTGGACGAGAAGGCGCTGCTCCGCGCTCTGACTGAGGGGTGGATACAGGGGGCGGGACTGGACGTGTTCGAGGAGGAACCGACGCCCTCATGCAACCCTCTTCTGAAGCTGGAGAACGTCATCCTCGCGCCGCACTCGCTCGCGTGGCTGGACCAGATGTTCGACGGCCAGTGGAACAGCATTCTGGAGCAGTTCCAGGCGCTTCGGCGGGGCGAAATGCCGAAGGGCCTCCTGAACACTGAGGTCTGGGGGAGTCCGCTCTTTCAGCGCAGGCTGCAGCGGTTCCTGGCGTCCACGCGATAGCGCCTCGCCGGAGAAGGACTGACGGGCAGCCCGTCAGGGAGTGGGAGGCGAGACGTTCGGGACAAGCCTGACCTCGAACAGCCAGGGCCAGAGCTTGCCGGTGACGAACAATCGCTCCTTGTCCTTGTCCCAGGCGATGCCGTTGAGCACATCCACAGCGCCGGTGACCGGCCGGGAGGCGAGCAGTCCGCTGCAATCCACCCAGCCGGTGATGTGGCCGTTTGCCGGGTCAATGATGACTATCCGTTCAGTCGGCCACACGTTCGCGTACACCCGGCCGTTGATGAACTCCAGCTCGTTCAGCCCTTCCACAGCGGCGCCGCCTTCGTGCACCTGCACGCTCCCCCGCGCGGCAAAGGTCTCCGGGTCGAGGAAGCGGAGTGTAGACGTGCCGTCGCTCACGATGAGCCGCTCTCCGTCGTACGTTGCCCCCCAGCCTTCTCCATCGTAAGCGAAGTCGCACAGCACACGGAGGTCGCGCCGGTCATAGACGCGGAAGACGCCGTTCCTCCACGTGAGCTGCACTATCCGGTCGCCACAGACGGCAATGCCCTCGCCGAACCAGTCGTCCGGAAGCGGCACGCTCGCCGCGACTGCTCCCGTCTCCAGCTCCACCCGGCGCAGCGAAGACCTGCCTGTGAGGCCCGTCCCTTCGTACAGGAAACCATCGTGGAAGGCGAGCCCCTGCGTGAACGCGAGGGCGTCGTGCGGATGGGCGGCAACCACCTCGTAGCCGAAGTGAACTACGCCGGCAGGCTCCGCCGAGGAGGGCGCTGCGCACCCGGAGCTCGCAGCGAGGGCTGCCAGCAGGACAAGGGCGCTGGAACTCAACCTGCGGAGTGAGATCATCAGTGGTGATTATCCACCATCGAGGGGTTGCGGCAACAGGGCCGTGGAGCGGCACAGGAGGGACGGGAGCCATGCACTGAGGCGGCCGAAGGACGGGCAGTACACGAAGTAGACGCGGGTGTCGCCGGACAGGTTGCCGGAGCGTAGCATCCGCAGGACAAATCCAATCGCATCAGTCTCTTCAAGACCATGGGCCTGCCGCAGCCTCTCGACTGCTTCCGGAGCGGGACGCGCGACGGGGAACAAGCGACCTCCGGGGGCAACTCTGTTCGTTCCTACTATGATGTGGTAGGTTGGTGCACCTGGAGACACGGAGAGCGTCACTGCAGCGTCCGGGTGCCTGACCGGGCACATGAGGCCAGGGACCCAGTGAAAGGAAGAAGCGATGGTTGGTGATGTTGATGTTGTGATACTCGGCGGCAACGTAATCACCGTCGATGCCCGTTGTCCACGCGCGCAGGCGATAGCAGTCAAGTTCGGCCGCATCGTCGCCCTCGGTTCGGACGACGAGATACGGGTGCTCACCGGCGCCGGCACGCGGGTTGTTGATGCCCGCGGCGTGACCGTCACACCGGGTTTCATCGATGCCCACTGCCATCCGCTGGATGCCGGGCGGCGCTCCCTCCTTCGCGCCGGCTGCGGCCCCGACAGTGCCGCCACGGTCGCGGAGGTGAAACGGGTGCTCAAGAGCAGGGCAGAGGCGACGCCTCAGGGGGAGTGGGTCCTCGGCTTCGGCTACGACGAAGCGAAGCTTCCCGAGAAGCGCCTGCTCACACGAGCTGATCTCGACGAGGTGACCTCGGTGCATCCCCTCTGTGTAGAGCACTCGAGCGGCCACATCCTGATGGTCAACAGCCGGGGACTGGAGCGCGCCGGACTCACCCGCGACTCGGCCGACCCCGAAGGTGGCCGGTACGGGCGCGATGCCGCAGGCGAGCTGGATGGTTGCGTCTTCGAGACCGGCCAGGATCAGTTCATCGGGCGCGGGTTGTACAGGGGACGCCCTCTCATCCCGGACCCGACGCCTGAGCAGGACAGGCAGGCTCTCAAACTGGCGTGCACCCAGGCTGCCGGTTTCGGCATCACCGGCTGGCACGAGATGCTCTCCGACCCCACCATGCTGCGAGCATTCCATTCTGCTCACGCACGCGGCGAGCTGAGCGCCAGGGTGACGGCCTACGTCTACGTCGACTACCTGAACGAGATGACGGCCGCAGGGATGCAGAGCGGGTTCGGCGACCAGATGGTGCGACTGGGTGGCATCAAGCTGCTGGGAGATGGAGCCCTGAGCGGAAGGACGGCGCTACTGAACGAGCCCTATTCCGGCTCCACCGACAACTTCGGCGTTCAGGGGGTCAGTGCGGACGTGATGAACGCGCAAGTACTGGCGGCTCACAAGGCCGGCTTCCAGATAGGCATCCACGCGAACGGCGACAGGTTCGTCGGCATGGTGCTGGATGCGTATGAGAACGCCGTGACGGCATACCCGCGACCGGACCACCGCCACCGCATCGAGCATTGCAGCATAATGAACCCGGCACTGCTGGCGCGGATCAAGCGCCTGGGGCTGGTTGTCATTCCCTTCGGCGCGTACATCTACTACCACGGAGAGAAGATGAGCTCGTACGGAGCGAAACGGCTCGAGATGATGCTGCCGCACCGCTCATTCCTGGATATGGGCATACCCGTTGCGGGCAGCTCCGACTACCCGTGCGGTCCCTGGAACCCGATGGTTGCCGTCCAGAGTTGCGCCACGCGGACGAGTCGAGCCGGCGAGGGCATCGGCCTCGACCAGCGCATCAGCGCCGAGGAGGCTATCCGCGTCTACACGCTTGGCAGCGCCTACGCTTCCTTCGAGGAGTCAGAGAAGGGATCTATCGAGGTCGGGAAGCTGGCCGACTTCGCCTTCCTGGGTGCGGACCCGACGGAAGCGCATCCGGAGGAAATCTCACTCACCCCGGTCGTAGCCACCATGGTCGGCGGGCGGTTTGTCTACCAGAGCCTGTAGCTGAAGGGTGGGTACGAGACTGCAATGCCGGGCTCGCCATCGGATGGCTATCACAGCGCGGGCGCAGCGACAGGTACCGATACGAGAACAGCGGTGGAGAGCCCACAGTGACGCTGCGCCAGTTGCAGATATCCAGCCCACCACAGCGTGCTTCGCCAGCAAGAGAACCGTGACACAAGCCTGCAAAGACCGACAAGCTTCGCAGGTCCAGCCGGGAGCTATGCACCCAGGCGGCCGAAAGAAAGGCGGTAGAGGAAGTAGTCCCAGGTGTTGCCGGACAGGTTTCCGAAGCGGATCATCCGGAGCACCAGGTGAATGGCATCCGCCTTCTCGGTACCGTACGCTTGCCGCAGTCTCTCGACCGCTTCGGGAGCCGGCCGTGCATCGGATTCAGCCCAGTGCTGAGCATAGAGGAGGGCTACCACGTCATCTTCAGGGGAGTCATCGGCCGTTCCTGCCAGCAGCCCGCGCACCTCATCCGGGGCGACGCCGGTCTTCAGAGCTTCCCTTGCATGGAAATATGAACAGTAGCGGCACCCGTTGACAGCGGTGACCGCCAACATCAGCCGCTCGCGGAAGGCCGGCGACAGGAGCCCCTGTCTCTCGACCTCACGCAGCCTGCGTCTATTCCTCGCCGGGAAGAGGAGGTCAGCGAGAAGGCTGCGCAAACTCGTGTACCTCCGCTTGCGGAACCCCATGCCGGTGCGTCCTGAAGATGGAAGAACCCACGTATTGTAGCGGGCCAACCGCCTCAGACCCAACCACGAGACGCAGATGCGCCCTGGACCGAAGCGGGTCGCAGGGCGCTGCGAAGAGAGAGGTCGAAGACACAGGGGCTAGGGCTGGAAGGGCGGCGGGTCCATGACCTGCACTTGGTTGACGTCGCCCTGGCCGTTCTCGCCCCGCACCTTGTCGCCGCCGGCCAGTACCGGGGACGCAGTGACGAGCAGCACCAGGGTAAGAACCAGACTGACCGCGAGGACTCTTCTCATCTATCACTCCTTGACGTGCCGAGCCGTCTCAACCACCTGGACCCGGCGCGCACCCGTTTGGTTGTACAGAGGAACGTCTTCAGGACCAGCATGTCAGGTCCGGGAGAGGAATCTCTCCGGCTGCCGACTGCGGTTGCGCCATCGCCGTCGACCGGCGCAGTGGACCAGGTGAGCACGAGGCGGGCATGGGATGGCAGTCCGCGAAGCGCAGGACAGTACGCCCGGCTGCGATTCGGAGCCGCACCTCCTTGTGCACTACACTACCCGGATGGACGTGCTGAGGCGCTCAATCGCGGGAACGCGGGCATTCGTCATCCTGTCTTTCCTTGCCGCGGTGCTGTCGGCGCTCCCATCGTGTGCACGCACCGTGGAGGAACAGCCTGTGGTGAATGCCGATGCTTCCGAACGACTTGAGACCGCGACCTTCGCCGGCGGCTGCTTCTGGTGCATGGAGCCGGCCTTCGAGGCGCTCGATGGCGTCAAGGACGTCGTGGTTGGCTACGCCGGTGGAGAGATGGAGAACCCCACCTACGAAGACGTACTCTTCCGCGAGACCGGCCACTACGAGGCAGCACAGATAGCTTACGATCCCGACAGGATCAGCTACGCGCGGCTCCTCGAGACATTCTGGCGACAGATCGACCCGACCGATGCCGGCGGCCAGTTCGCGGACCGCGGGGCGCAGTACCAGACTGCGATCTTCTACCACGACCTGGAGCAGAAGGCGCTGGCAGAGAAGTCCATGCAGGAACTGGAGCGCTCCGGAAAGTTCGACCGTCCCATCGTGACGCAGATCCTGCCTTTCAAGGCGTTCTATCCGGCCGAGGACTACCACCAGAACTACTACAAGACCTGCCCCGTCAGCTACAACTCCTATAAGTGGGGCTCGGGCAGGGGACCATTCCTGGAGAGCACGTGGCCGGAAGAAGACGGCACGTAGCCGGTGCGGGCCCCGGCTGCGAACGCCTACCCTGACCGGAGGGACGTGATTCCCAGCCAGAGCTGGTAGCAGCCGAAGGCGGCAAGCGCGACCACCGAGACGCCTATCAGTATCCGGTTCACCTTCGGGAAGAGCCTGCCGAGGCCTGCGAACAGCAGAACAATACCGATACACACCGAGACCATAGTGGCATAGAAGCTCGAGACCATTGCCACCCCGAAGATGGCCGACTCTCTCCAGCCCTTCAGGACGAGTGGTCC
>Ga0116202_10001587_pt1 | contig 13339 bp, 9 predicted proteins | sample LakKivw325mmetaG_FD_94479 | JGI IMG/M metagenome (GOLD analysis project Ga0116202, IMG submission 94479) | Anoxic lake water microbial communities from Lake Kivu, Rwanda to study Microbial Dark Matter (Phase II) - Lake Kivu water 325m metaG | ecosystem: Environmental > Aquatic > Freshwater >...
CCATAATGCAGAGATCGCCTTCCTCCATCCCAAGTCCAGTTTGGGCGTCCTGATCGAATTCTGCCAGGAACGGCACTGAACATTATCCTGCAATAACTGTTGATTCCGCCACCAAGCCAGGGTACCGCCAGCAAACCCTGGCGGCGGGATCATGAGTCGATCCGGTTTGCTCATATAAATCCCCGCAGGAATCGTAATCGCCTTCACTCCAGCAGGGATAGCGTGGCAGATCCGGGTTGGTCATCTGTGCAGAACGGGCTGCAGCAGCCACTGGCGGTGGTTGTGCCAATATTTGAGCAGGTCAAACTCCACCCAGGCTTGTTTGTCAGATTTTTGATCTTTGGCTGCAGACTTTACTGTGTTCTGCTGTCCGGCAGAGCAGGTGTCCGGTTCCGGGCTGTGCAAGTGGTCTAACTTTGCGCTTTTCATTGTATCTCCTGTAAAATGTTTATTCACTTTACTAACGCTTGGGAAACCAATAGTGTTGGTATTAATTTGGGGTGTGGTTAATGGGTAATGGGTAATGCTGCACCGGGGATGAACGTGCTTGCTATTGAAGAACCCAAAGAGAGGTACTCCTGAGGCTGTTAGCCCAGAATTTAAAGGCTTGCAACTTGGTGAAATCCTTTTATACAGATGTGCAAAAAGGGTGATACTGGGATCTCACTAAAAACAGCTATCTGCATCGAAATTGATACTATTGATACTATCTGCAATTTCACTTGATACTCTATGCTCTTCCCCCTTTTCCCCCAGCCTTAATCAAGCCTTTATCAAGCCTTAATCAAGCGTTAATTGTTAACGCTTGATTAAGGCTTGATAAAGAAGTGATTGACACTTTCACTCCAGCGGGAAAAGTGGCACCAATCAAAGGAGGAAATCATGAAAGCTACTGTGAAAGAAGGGATAAAGGGATTTTCCGGCAAGCTGGACGGAGCGCTGTATTACTATCACCCCCGCCTGAAACGCACCCTGATGCGCCGCATCCCGGAAATGCCCATCCAACCCCAAAACCACACCTATGCCACCATCGCCCGCCAGCTCAAGGCCCTGGAGCCGTCAAATTTGTACCGTTATGACTTCAAGCTCTATCTCTCCCAACTGAGGGATAGCGACGAGGAGGTGCGGGTGCCTTCCTGGTATGGGCTGTTTGTGAAGATGATGTGGGCGCTGCAGGCCAAATATCCCGATCAGGTGGACCTGCGCACCATCACCAAAGCCCGCATCCACTCCCAGAACCTGCCCTGCATTTCGGTGAAAGCGGCGGTGGAGGATGGCCTGCTGCGGCCGGTGCCCGGCTGGCAGAATCTGGACCATCAGATCTGAATAAAGGGGTGGGGGCTCCTGACCGCCACAGCGGCCACGGGCCGCTTCAACAGCTGCCGATCTGGCTCAGAGGGCGGTGGACGCTGTAAAAAAGGCAGCACGGCTGCCTCTGCCGGACAGGAGCCCGGCAGCCCTATCTCCCCCGCAGCCTTGGAATGAAGCGCCACTGCGTGGGTTGCAGCCCTTTCACACCCGTAGCATTTGAATGCTGCGCGGCCGTATCTGCCTGGCGCTCCGCTTCAGGTTTGACTTAAAATTCAGCCACTAAAGACCTTGGCCCGTTCTCTGGCTTGTACATGCTGAATTTTGAGTTAAACCTGAGGATGCCAATTGGGTGATGAATCTAACCTCACATGAGATAGGTTTCCGCAACCAGCCATAAAAATACGCTGTTTGAAGTCCAGGCAGCCACATAATCTGATGTCCAAGTATAGCTTGCGAAGGCTGCCTGAACTCCAAAGCAGCCTTGCTTTTCATGGATCCACAGCTTTAGCTCAAAACCACGGCAGTTTGAACCACCGGCATCGGGTTGAAAACTCCCGGGATGCCGTGGTTTTAAGCCAAAGCTGCAGGAGGGAGGATCACTATACAATTGGCATCGAATGTATAGCTTATCATATGCTGCACCGCCTTTGCCACTACAGTAACAAACAAAAAACCCCGCTGTTTAAAAAAACCAATCGGCAGCGGGGTTTCAGGGCAGTCAAGCATTAGCGCTCAGAGCACATAGGTGGCCACATTCTCGATCACATGGTCAAATTGCTGTTCTTCCGCGGAGGATTCTTCCTTTCCGAAGAGATCGATGCAGCCTTCGTCGCTGCGCAATCTGCTTTGCAGGATGCTGGCTACATCAGCGGAAGCGGTGATCTTGCCATAGTTGTCCAGGGTGGCGATCCTGGCGGCGATGGCTTCTGCTTTCACCGCAGGATCGATCTCCAGTTCGCCGATCACCACCAGGGTCGAGCGTTCTGTCATGGAATCCAAGCGGGCTGAGGTCATGCGCTGTTCGCCGGTGACCAGTTCCAGGGTTTCGGGTTCATAGGGAAATCCCTTGGTGGGCGGCACCAGGCGGCTGAACATGGCCTGCATCAGGGCTTTGGGAAAATAGACCGCCGCTGCCTCAAACAGGATTTCCTTCTCAGCGAGCAGGTCGGTGGTAACATCCCCCTCCAGGATAACCTTTCCCGAAGAGCAGACCAGGGGCTTGGTTATGGACATCAGGGCAAAGGCATCGAGCCGTTCGCCATTGGAGAGGTTGTGGCAGCCGGCCTTGGCGAGCTTGAGCTTGGTTTGTTCGGGATGGAGCAGCACCTTGCGCAGCATCTGTTCCTGGGTGTCCAGCCCCAGGATGACGCCGCTGACCCGCAGCGCCTTCACCTTGCGGGCAAAGAGGTCGGGATCCAGCGCTTCGTCCAGCGCCAGTTTACCCACCACCATCAGTTCTTCGCCGTCAGCGAGTCCTTCCAGCCAGGAATTGGTGAGGGTCAATTTGCCGGTGTGGCATTGGCCCTTGAAGTCCGGCCCGGCATCGGGGATCACCTCCACATTGCCGGTAACTTCCTTCACGGCGCGCATGAAAGCTCCATAGAGCCTCTCCGGCACCATGGCCTGCCCCACCAGATAGAGGCCCAGCAGCTTGGTTTGCAACAATTCCGGGGTGACATCCGGTTCCACAGTGAGCATGCCCACCAGGCAGAGTTTGATGCCGGGATCTGCATCCTCCAGCAACTGGCGGTTGATGGTCTTGTTGCCGGTGTGGAATTTGTAGTCCTCCTCCAGTTCCAGCATGCTTCCCACATTTTCCATGGCGATCCTGGCGAATTCTGCCTTGTTTTCGGGGCTGATGGCCAGAATGCCGACATTGTTCAGTTTGCCGATGCTGCGGATAACTTCCGGAGCGGCTTTGCGGGCGTCCAGGACGCCGACGTTTTTGATCAGAGTAGACATCGTTCCTCCTTCTCACTCTGTGTAATCGATTTTCTCAGTTTGTCCAGGGCCAGTTTCAGCCGCCAACGCACTGTTCCCTCGGGAATTCCGAGTTCCGAGGCGATCTCGCGGCTGTTGTTGCCCATCCAGAACCGTTGCTGCACGATCTCCCGTTCCAGGGCAGGCAACTTGTCCAGATGGGCATCCAATTGATGGGAGGAGAACGGAGCCGAAACCGGAAGCGGCAACTGGGCATTGTGCAATTGCTCCAGCTTGCGGCGGCGGCAGATGTCCAGCCAGCGGTTCTTGAGCACGGTAAAGAGCCAGCTCCGCTGTTTCTGGACTGAAAGGTTCTCCAACAGGCTTTGGTGCGTCAGGGCTTTGATCCAGGTATCCTGAAGCAGATCGTCCGCATCGTCTTCCGACCGGGTGAGCTGCAACGCGAATCCAGTCAGCGCCCGCTCATGTTCCCTGATGAAATCTTGCAGATCGATCATTGGTGCTCCAGTGTGTTTATTTCATACCTGACTAACGCAGGCCGGCGCCTTAGTGTTGGAGAAATTTGCACAACCCACCGGGATTATCTCTCAGATTCTTTTCCCGTCTGCCCTCCGGGCTTTGCTCTGTTGCTTCTCTGATATTTACCCGGAAGCCTTGCCAGTCATGATCTTGGTCGCCTTTTCCTTGTCGCTGCCAGACATAAAGCTGTCCAGAATGTTGAATCTGTTGCTGGGGTCAACGCAGCGGGGATACACGATCTCCAGGGCTTTGAGCTTGTCCGAGGAGTTCATGAACAGCCCCAGCAGCTGGATGATCTGATCCACGCTGAACCAGTTGTCGGTAGCCGCCAGGGTTAGCACATTCAGCTTGTCTTTGGCGGAGACGGTGTTTTTCACGCTTTTCTGCAGCGCTTCGAAGTTTTTGACGCTCATTTCCTTGTGGCGGACTTGCTGTCTGTGGCGAGGAGTCCGGGGTTCAACGTGCTGGGGCAAAAGCGAAAGCAGGCCACGGATCTCGTTGACGATGGCGCCGGCTTCCCTGCGGTCGGTTTTGTTGAGTTCAGAAAGATAATCGGCTTCCAGGGTGTTCAGCCGGTTTGCGATCTTGTCCAGGATCTGTTTGATATCCTTGTCTTTTTGCTGCGGAACTTCCTTGAAAGCAAAGCCGGGAAGCGCGATCAGCAGCAGGATCGTGATGAGCAGCAAGTGTTTCATGTCTGGTCTCCTTGTGTCTTTGGATTCGGGCTGTAAAGAAACTTCAGCGAATGAACTTACATTCTCAGCCCCGTGGATGCTGTCAATCTCTTTATAAGTTCTACTCTTCTGGAGCCGCTTTCCTCCATGTTATGGCTTGTAAGCGTGGAAGCGTGGAAACAATCGTGGAGGCGTGGAAGCGTGGAAACAAGCGTGGAAGCGTGGAAGCGTGGAAACGTGTAACACCAATTCCGGATCCTCGTCTCCCGATGTCAAACCCTGCGCCAGCCTTCGGGCTGCCGATCTCCGGTCGGCAGAGGCAGCAGCGCTGCCTGTTGAATCATCCAATGAACGCTCAGCTTAGTCGACCAATGCTGTAGCGGCCTGCCGGCCGCTGTGGCGAACAGGAGCTCGCCACCCCTATACCCCGGCGCAGCTTTCCCTTTTGCCCTCTTGCCCTATTGCCCTATTGCCCTTTTGCCCTTTTGCCCTTTTGCCCTCTTGCCCCCTTGCCCTTTTGCCCCCCTTTAAAATTCGTCTCCCGATGTCAAACCCTGCACCAGCTCCCCCTTTTCCCCTCTTTCCCTTTTTCCCCTTTTCTATTGACATAAACCGCCAGGTACTTTCTGTGGTTTAAACAAAGTTAAATCTGCACCCACAAAGGCATTCCAACCCGCCGATGGGACAAGATAAAAGGAATTGATTATGCTGGAAAAACTGCTCCGCAAAATGTTCGGAGACAAATTCACCCGCGACCTCAAACAATATGAGCCCCTTGTGGACGAGATCAACTCCATCTTCAGGGACTTGGAGCAATACAGCGATGACCAGTTGCGGGAACGCACCGCCCAGATCAGGGAGGAGATCGCCGAAAAGCTTTCCCCGCTGCGGGAGGAGCTCTCCACCCTGGAACGCAGCTTCCGCGAGGAAACTGGTGAAGGTGAACGCAACCGGATAGACAACCGGATCGACGAAACGCGCAAGGAGCTGAAGGCGCTCACCAAGTCGATCCTGGACGATTACCTGCCGGAAGTGTTTGCCATCGTGAAGGATACCTGCCGCCGCATCCTGGGCCAGAGCTTTATGGTGCGCGAGCACGAAACCGTGTGGAACATGGTGCCCTTCGATGTCCAACTGATCGGCGGCATGGCTTTGCATGACGGCAAGATAGCCGAAATGGCGACCGGCGAGGGCAAGACCCTGGTGGCAACTCTGCCGCTGTTTCTGAACGCACTGGTGGGGCGCGGCGCCCATCTGGTGACCGTGAACGACTATCTGGCGGCTCGCGACGCCGAATGGATGAGCCCGGTCTTCACCTTCCACGGCCTCACGGTGGGCTGCATCACCACCAATATGAACCATGCCGACCGCAAACAGGCCTACCAAAGCGACATAACCTATGGCATGAACAGCGAATTCGGCTTCGACTACCTGCGCGACAACATGGCGGTCTCTGCCGAGCAACTGGTTCAGCGTGATTTCTACTTTGCCATCGTGGACGAGGTGGACAGCATCCTGATCGATGAGGCGCGAACCCCTCTCATCATCAGCGGCCCGATCGCCCAGGACAAGAATTTCTATCAGGAACTGCGTCCCCAGGTGCAACAGGTTGTCCAGGCGCAAAACCAACTGGTGCAACGCTTTTTGAGTGAGATCAGGGAGGAGACCAGCGAGAACAATCCCTCCCCCAATTCCGAACGCCTGGCCACCAACCTGCTCCTGGTGCGCCGCGCCGCTCCCCGCAACAAGGCTTTTCTGAAACTGATGCAGGACGGCGAACTGAAAAAGATGGTCAACGACATCGAGGGCGCCTATCTGCGGGACAAGAAACTCCACGAACTGGACGACCGCCTCTTCTATGTGGTGGAGGAACGCCAGAACAGCGTTGATCTCTGCGAAAAGGGGCGAGACATCCTTTCCCGGCACGATCATGACTTTTTCATCGTGCAAAGCCTGGATGAAATGCTGCTGGAAATTGACCGTGACGAGAGCCTTAGCGAAGAGGACAAGCGCCGGCAAAAGCAGGTGCAGACCAACCGCTTCATGGACAAGAGCGAGAAACTGCACAACATCAACCAGTTGCTGCGTGCTTTCACTCTGTTTGAGAACGATCAGGAATATGTGGTGATCGACAACAAGGTGATCATCGTGGATGAATTCACCGGGCGCCAGATGCCGGGACGGCGCTTTTCGGACGGGCTGCACCAAGCCCTGGAGGCCAAGGAAAACGTTACCATCGAAGCCGGCACCCAAACCTTTGCCACCATCACGCTGCAAAACTATTTCCGTATGTATGAGAAACTGGCGGGCATGACCGGTACCGCCGTTACCGAGGAGGCTGAATTCGCCGAAATCTATAAACTGCCGGTGATGGCGATCCCCACCAATGTGCCGGTAACACGCATCGACCATGAGGATGTGATCTATCTCACCAAAAACGAGAAATACCAGGCGTTGATGAACGAGATCATCTGGTGGCATGAACGCCGGAAACCGGTGCTGGTAGGAACAGTGAGCGTGGAGGTTTCCGAAACGATCAGCCGCCTGTTACGGCGCCGGAACATACCCCACAACGTGCTGAATGCCCGCCACCACCAACGCGAGGCGGAGATCATCACCTTGGCCGGACAGCCCGGCGCGGTTACCATCGCCACCAATATGGCGGGCCGGGGAACCGACATCAAGCTGGGTCCGGGAGTGGTTTCACAACCCATCGAGGAATACCGGGGCTTGTCCTCCTCGCTCACTCAGGAGCATCCCTATGGTCTGCCGGTGGATGGTTTGCACGTGATCGGCAGCGAACGCCATGAAAGCAGGAGGATCGACCGCCAGTTGCGCGGACGTTCCGGACGCCAGGGCGATCCGGGCACCTCCCGGTTCTACCTTTCGTTGGAGGACGATCTGATGCGAATCTTTGGCTCCGACCGCATCGCTCCGATGATGATGAAGCTGGGCCTCAAACCCGGCGACGCCATCCGCCACCCCTGGATGACCAAGGCGGTGGAACGCGCCCAAAAACGGGTGGAGGAACACAATTTCGAGATCCGCAAGAACCTGATCAAATATGACGAAGTGATGAACCAGCAGCGGGAGGTGATCTATTCCTATCGCCGCAGCGTGCTTAAGGGATACAGCCTCAAACACGAGATCCTGGAAATGATTGAGGAAACGGTGAGCGCCGTGGTGGAGCAAAATGCTCCGCGGGACAGCTATCCCGAGGATTGGAACCTGGAGCGGCTCGCCCACTGGTTCAGAACGGCCCTCAATGTGGGGGTGCATCATGAGGACTTGGAAGGCAATTTCCGCAATGAGGACCAACTGAGGGAAACCATGATCGACATCGCCCGCCAGGCCTATGATAAAAAGGAACTGCAGGTGGGCGAGGAGGTGCTGCGCGATATCGAGCGCCGCAGCCTGCTGGAAGTGGTGGACAACGAATGGCGCGACCATCTGCATGAAATGGATCTGCTCAAGGACGGGGTGCACCTGCGCGCCTATGCCAACAAAGATCCCCTGATCGAATACAAACGGGAGAGCTTCGATCTCTTTCAAAACCTGATCACCCGCATCCAGGAAAACGTAACCCGCAAGGTCTTCACCACCTACATCCTCTCCCAGGAGCAGATGCAAAGCCTGCTGCGCAACGCGGATGCCAAACACGAGGACATCAATGCCTTCCTCCACGCCCAGCAACTGCAGGTTTCCCAAAATGTGAGCGAAGCTCCGCAATTCTCGGGACCCTATTCCGATGCCGCAGAGAAGGTGCGCCCCGTTCGAGTGGCGGAAAAGGTGGGCAGAAACGACCCCTGTCCCTGCGGCAGCGGCAAGAAATATAAAAAATGTTGCGGAATACATGAGAATGAATAGTAACATTGTTATGAATCTGAACAAGGAACTCTGAATATGGCCAAAGGTCTGATCATAGTGGAATCGCCTGCCAAAGCAAGCACGATCTCGAAGTTTCTGCACAACGAGTTTGTGGTGAAAGCCTCGCTGGGGCATGTGCGCGACCTGCCCAAACACGACATGGGCGTGGATATCGCCCACAATTTCCGCCCCGCCTATGAGATCGAGAAGAAGAAGAGCAAAGTGATCGGCGAACTGCGCGAAGCCGTGAAAAAAGCCGATGCGGTGTATCTGGCCAGCGATCACGACCGCGAGGGGGAGGCCATCGCCTGGCACCTGTCCAAGGTGCTGGAAAAGGAATTGCAGGATAAAAAGCTCTTCCGCATCGTGTTCAACGAGATCACCTCCAAGGCGATCAATGCCTCCATCCAGGATCCCGGCGCCATCGATACCGCCAAGGTGGATGCCCAGCAGGCCCGGCGCGTGCTGGATCGCATCGTGGGCTATATGGTGTCGCCTCTGCTGTGGAGGGTGATCGCCAAAGACCTTAGCGCCGGACGGGTACAGTCCGTTGCGTTGCGTCTGATCTGCGAACGCGAGGCGGAGATCCAAGCTTTCGTTCCCAGGGAATATTGGAAGCTGGAGGCCGATTTCTGGAAAGGGGCATTGTCGCCCTTCAAAGCCAGCCTGGAGAAATGGGAGGGCAAAAAGTTCGAGATCCCCGATGAGAAGACCGCTTTGGCGCTCCAGGCAGAGATCGGGTCCTCCGAAGCCATTCTGACCGAGCTCAAACGCAGCACCCGCTCCCTCGAACCGCCACCACCCTTCATCACCAGCACCCTGCAGCAGGAAGCCTCCAAACTATTGGGATTCCAGTCCCAAAAGACCATGATCATCGCCCAGGAACTGTATGAGGGAGTCGACCTCGGCGGCGAACGCACCGGCCTGATCACCTATATGAGGACGGACAGCACCCGCATCGCCGATGAGGCGGTACAAAACTGCAAACAGCTGATCAAGGAACGCTTTGGGGCAGACCTGGTGAATCCCGCCACCCGAGTATTCAAGAACAAATCCTCCGCCCAGGATGCCCATGAAGCCATTCGCCCCACCAACGCCTTTCACACACCCGAAAGCGTGGATAGGTTCCTCTCCAAAGACCAGTTCAAGCTCTACACCCTGATCTGGCAACGTTTCATCGCCACCCAGATGAAACCGGCAAAGCTGCTGCAGACCAGCGCTCAGATCACCCTTGGCAAGGCACTGTTCACCGCCACCGGCAACCAGGTGGCCGAGCAGGGATTTATGAAAGCCTATCCGCATGTGGTGATCGTGGCAGGCGAGCAGATCCATCCCGACTACGCCAGGCAGGACCAGCTTGAACATTCCGAACTGGCCAGATCGCAGCATTTTACTTCACCCCCGCCTCGGTTCACCGAAGCTTCGCTGATCAAGGAATTGGAAGCCAGGGGCATCGGACGTCCCTCCACCTATGCCACCATTATCAGCACCATCCGCAACCGCAAGTATGTGGGCATGGAAAAGAAAAGCTTTGTCCCCACCACGCTGGGAGTGGATGTGAACCGGTTTCTGGTGGATAAATTCGATCCTATCTTCAATGTGAAATTCACCGCCGAGATGGAGGACAAGCTGGACGAGGTGGAATTCAGCCGCATCGTGTGGCACGAACTGGTGAAAGGATATTATGACCAGCTCACCGGTTTGATCGGCGGCGTGGATGTGAAGCAGGTAAAGAAATCCTTTGTGCAGGATACCGGTATCATGTGCGATGTGTGTAAGACAGGGATGATGCAGGTCAAGCGTTCCCGCAGCGGAGAATTCCTTGCCTGCAATCGCTTTCCCGCCTGCAAGAACAGCAAGAGCTTCAGCCGCGATCCGGAGGGCAACATCGTGATCTCGGAACCCAAGACTCTTGCCGAAGCTTGTCCCCAATGCGGCAGCCCCCTGATCGAGCGCAATGGCAAATTCGGCGCTTTCATCGCCTGCACCAGTTATCCCAAATGCAAATACTCCCGCCCCCTCACCACTGGCATCACCTGCCCGGAATGCCACAGCGGCGAGATCGTCAAACGCAAGAACAAGCAGGGCAGGATCTTCTATTCCTGCAACCGCTATCCGGACTGCAAGTGGATCTCGAACGATCAACCCGTCGCCATCACCTGCCCACACTGCGGTAATCCCCTGCTCTTTGAAAAATACTCCCGGGACCGGGGAAACTATAAGCAGTGCCCCAAGTGTAAGAGCATAATGGAGTAAGCTGCCATGCACGCTGGCGATGCCCTGCGCAGTGCCCTGCAGACGATTCTCAGCCACAAGCTGCGCTCGCTGCTCACCCTCACCGGCATCGTGATCGGCGTGCTGGCGGTTGTAAGCATGTTTTCCAGTGTGTATGCGCTGAAAAAAATGATCAATACCAATATGGAGGGCATGGGCTGGAACTATTCGATCGTGATCACCGCCAGCGCTCCGGAAGGGGTAAGCGGCCCACGTAGCATGAGCCGTGCCCTGCGGCGTGCCCAACAGAGCGTGCAGACCATCAATTATGACGACTACCTTGCCCTCAGGGAAGCCCTCACCCTGAAAAGTAGCTATGCCATGATCTCCCACAGCTCTCTGCTGCGGTTGGACAACAAACAGAAGCAGGTGCGCTTGAACGCCACCAACAACGAGTATTTCGCCAATAAGACCTATCCCATCCTCCGGGGGCGCTATTACAACGAGTATGAGAATGACAACATACTGCCCGTGGCGGTGCTGGGCTACTATTTCGCCGAGGACCTCTATGGCAAGGAGGATCCGGTGGGCAAAACACTGCAATTGGGAGCCCACCGCCTCAAAGTGGTGGGGGTTCTGGATAAGGACTAACTGGTAGCCAATGAGGGGATGAACTTCAACCAGCAGGAGCGCAAGGAAGAGCTAAGCGCGGTGTATGTCCCCCTCAAATATGGGGCTTACCATTTCGGCACCGGCAAGGGGCTGCATATGATCTATCTGCAGGCCCATTCCGAGGCGGATTTCCGCGAAATGAAGACCAAAGCCCGCCAACTTCTGCTTTCCCGCCACAATATGTATCCCAATTTCAGCTTCATGGATATCGGTGAGATGATGCTGGTGATCAACCGGGAGATCGAGAGCTTCATGTCCAAATGGAACATCACCCTCTCCGCCATTGCCTCCATTTCGCTGATCGTGGGCGGGATCGGGCTGTTCAGCACATTGCTGATCTCGATCCAGGAACGCATGACCGAGATCGGGGTGCGCAAGAGCATCGGCGCCACCGAGGGGGACATCTTTTCTATTTCATCTTCGAGGCAGTCGCCCTTGCCCTGATCGGAGCGCTGATCGGGATCGTATTGGCCTGGGTGATCCTGAGGCTGATCAGCGGTGCCATCAATTTTTCCCTTGCTCTGCCGCTGCAGGGCGTGGCGCTGGGCTTGTTCTTCTCCTTCCTGATCGGCATTGTCTCCGGCCTCTATCCCGCCATCAAAGCCGCCCGCATCGATCCCATCAAGGCGATCTACTACTTCGAGTGAGTAGATTCCACCCGTCCTTCCGCCTTCCTGCACAGCACACCTTTCTTCCGTCAAAAGCAAACCAACCGTGTTTTCATTTGACAAAAAGTGCGCTCCGCAAAATTTGGCATTGGAAAAAGTCTTGTTTTATCAACGCAGGGCAGGGGACGAATCATGCCGTTTTCCTGCCCTGCGTTGATAGAATGACTATGGAGAATTGATGCGAACATTTGATGCCATTCTTCCTTATCTAAAGAAGAGTTATGGCAGGATCGCCGGTGGCATGGTGATGCTGATCCTGGTGGACGTGGTGCAATTGATCATGCCCCGGGTGATGCAATATGCGATCGACAGCATCCAGGAACGCAGAATAGACCAGACCGGCTTGATCTGGGTGGGGCTGGTCATCTTCGGCCTTGCCATTGCCGTGATGGTGCTGCGCTATTTCTGGCGGATCCTGATCATCGGCAATTCCTTTCGCATCGAACGTTTCCTGAGGCAGGATTTCTACAACCACCTGCTGCGGCTTTCCCAGAACTTCTTCAACCGCAGCAAGATCGGCGACCTGATGGCCCATGCCACCAACGACCTGAACGCGGTGCGCATGATGTTTGGCATCGGACTGATCGCCGCCATGGACATCGTGTTCATGACCATCACCTCCTTTTTGTTCATGGGTTCCATCAATTGGCGCCTCACCGGTCTGGCGGTGATCCCCATGCCGATCCTCTCCATCACCATCGGCTATTTTGGCAAGAAGATGCACAAAACCTTTGCCAAGGTTCAGGCCAGCTTTGCCACCCTCAGCGGCAGGATCCAGGAAAGCATTTCCGGCATTCGCATCGTGAAAGCCTTTGTGCAGGAAAAGGCGGAGCTGCACAAAGTTGACGAGGTCTCGCTGGACTTTGTGAAGCAGAACATCAAGCTGGCCAAGATCTCGGGCATCTTCCACCCCTTCATGAGTTTCGTGATCAGCATCTCGATGATCATCACCCTGTTGTTTGGCGGCCGGGCCACCATCCGGGGCGAGATCACCATTGGCGAATTCATCGCCTTCTTCCAGTATCTGGGGATGCTGGTGTGGCCCATGATCGCCATTGGCTGGATCGTGGACATGTATCAGCGCGGAACGGCATCATTGAAACGCCTGAACGACATTTTCGTGGTGAAACCGGAAATAAACGATAATCAGGCGGATAACACGATCAAGGAACTGCGCGGCGAGATCGAGATCAGAGACCTTAGCTTCCGTTACGGAGGCGATCTGCCCCTGGTTTTCAACCGGATCAGCACCGCCATCGACGCCGGCAAGACCCTGGCCGTGGTGGGGCCCACCGGCTGCGGCAAGACCAGCCTGATCGAGCTTCTAGTGCGCATATACGACCCTCCGGCGGACACCATCTTCATCGATGGCAGGGAAGTTCACAAAATCCCCCTTAATGTACTGCGCCGGGACATGGTGCTGGTGCCGCAGGATATCTTCCTGTTTTCGGATACCATCGCCAACAACATCCG
>Ga0116202_10001592_pt1 | contig 13305 bp, 13 predicted proteins | sample LakKivw325mmetaG_FD_94479 | JGI IMG/M metagenome (GOLD analysis project Ga0116202, IMG submission 94479) | Anoxic lake water microbial communities from Lake Kivu, Rwanda to study Microbial Dark Matter (Phase II) - Lake Kivu water 325m metaG | ecosystem: Environmental > Aquatic > Freshwater >...
CATGATACATTTATTGCCAAAGTATTCCCAGACCTTCTCGTCGGCTGTGCCGTCTTCGAGCTTGTTCATGGCTCCCATGACCGCATCGACCTTTGGTATATCCCCGGCAGCTTTTTCCTTGAATATTTGAATTTTTTCCCGTGCGAGGGCATCGTCCATGTCGGTGAAAAGATCTGATGACAGCAAGCCTTCTCCCCTCCGGCTGCCCGTTTCGATCATCAAGGTATCCCCCATGTCATAGAACAACAGATCGAATCCCTTTTCTGCAACCGGTCCGCTCCGCGTTGTCGTGCAGAAACATGTCTCGTTCTGGGGGCCGGGACAGGCCATGACAACGGTAATTGCCTGAATCCGGTTCTCGTTGTAGTAGATATCTTTTTGATCCCGGGTCATAAAACTCGTGGATTGGCGGATGCCCATCATGTCACAGGATCGTATCCCGAACAGGATCGTCTTTTTTGCCGACACCACCTCCCGGAATTCATTTTTTTCAACCTTGAATATGACGTCACTGTGCGGCAGAAAGACTGCCTTCGGCGGAAGAGAGGGTTTCCCGTAGTCGAGGGTAAACGAACCTTCCTGGAAAGGCTCAAAGATACAATCTCCCGAAGATTTTCTGGCTGGCGCCAGAACCGAGTATTCTTTTGTCCATGTTTTGAGAAGACGGGTGACGTCTTTTTTTGCCAATGTTTTCATATGCACCTCCTGACTTTGACGGCACATCCCTTGTATTCGGGAATCTTTGCAACCGGATCGTGTGCCGGGTTGGTCAGCACATTGACGGGCGCTTCATGGAAATGGAACGTGGAAAACACCACCTTTCTCGGCACTCTGGTGGTAAGTTCCGCCCTTGCCTTAATGGAGCCTCTCCTCGATGTCAGCTCGATGACATCATTGCCCCTGATGCCGAGCCTCTTTGCATCATCGGGGTTGATTTCGATGAGCGGCGCCGGAGCCTCCCGTTCCAGGATACTCGTCCTCCGGGTCATGGTTCCCGTGTGGTAATGATAGTAAATGCGACCGGTTGTGAGCATGAAATCGTACTCCTCATCGGGCACCTCGGCGACGGGTTTGAAATCGCACGGCAGAAACGTGCCCATGCCTTTGGAGAACCTGTCTCTGTGCAGGTAAGGGGTACCTCCGTGTTCCTCGTTCGGGCAGGGCCATTGAATGCCCTGTCCCTTTTCAAGCCTCTCCCAGGTAATCCCCGCATAAGACGGCGTCAAGGCGTTTATTTCCTTCATGATGTCCGCGGTAGATTTATAATTCATGGGATAGCCGGCAAGCCTGCTCACATCGCATATAATTTCCCAGTCGGGCCTGGCCGATCCGGGGGGCGGTATGGCCTGTCTTGAGAGTTGAACCCGCCTTTCCGTGTTGGTGTAGGTCCCTTCCTTCTCGGCAAATGAAGCCGCGGGGAGGACCACATCGGCCCGTGAAGCCGTTTCCGTCAGGAAGATATCCTGCACGACAAGAAAATCGAGGCTGGAGAGGGCATGCTCTATGTGCGACGTGTCCGGATCGCTCATCAGGGGATTTTCTCCCATGATGTAGATGGCTCGGACGGTGCCGTTCTGGGCGGCAGTCATCATGTCGGTAATGGTCAGGCCGGGTTTGTCGTCAAGGTTTTCCCTCTTCCAAGCCTCCTCAAATTTCTTCTTAACAGTCGCATCGATGACCGGCTGATAGCCGCTGTACACGTTGGGAAGCGCACCCATATCACAGGCGCCCTGGACATTGTTCTGCCCCCGCAGCGGGTTCACCCCTGTCGAGGGTCTTCCGATATGGCCGGTGAGCATCGACAGGTTCGCACAGGATTTCACGTTGTCCGTGCCGGTTGTATGCTGGGTGATGCCCATGGCGTATACAAGCATGGCCTTGTCCGCCCCGGCATAAAGACGGGCTGCCTTCTCAATGTCATGTGCGGCGATGCCGGAAATCTTTTCCACGACCCGCGGGGTGTAGCGGCTGACAACGGCTTTGAGCTGATCGAACCCTTCGGTTCTCTTCTCGACAAATGCTTTGTCATAGAGCCCTTCTTCGATGATGATGTTCATCATGCCGTTCAGCACGGCCACATCTGAACCGATATGCTGCCTCATGTGCAGATCGGCGAATCGGGCGAGGGGTATTTCTCGCGGGTCCAGAAGGATAATTTGGGCGCCCCTTTCCTTCGCGTTTATGATGCGCGATCCGATCAACGGATGCTGCGCTGTCGTATTTGAGCCTGTAATAAAAAACAGATCGGCGTCGTCAAACTCGTTGATGGAATTTGTCATCGCTCCGGATCCGAATGTAGCGGCCAGACCGACCACCGTTACACTGTGTCAGAGCCGGGCGCAATGATCGACGTTGTTCGTTCCAAACGCGGCCCGCGCCATCTTCATGAAGAGGTAGTTCTCTTCATTGGTCACTTTTGCGGAACTGAGAAAGGCCAGTGAGCGGCTGCCGTGCCGGTTTTTTATGTCCATCAGTCTTTCCGAGACGATCTTCAATGCCTCGTCCCACGAACTCTCCGTGAGTTTGCCCTGCTTCCTGACCAGCGGCGTTGTCAGTCTTTCCGGCGAATGAATGAATTCATAGGCGTTCCAGCCCTTGACGCATAACATTCCCTTGTTGACTGGGTTTGAAGGGCTGGGTTCTATCCCCACCACCCTGTCACCTTCGGATACGAGGTAGAAGTTACAACCGCAGCCGCAAAAGGGGCATATTGTCCGGGTCCTCTTCATGATTAGATTGCCTCCTTTATATTTTCAAGCTCTGTATAGGGGAAAACGGGTCCATCGATACAACAGTATCTGTCGCCCATGGCACAGTGTCCGCACTTTCCGACACCGCACTTCATCATTCTTTCAAGGGACATGAAGATGTGACTTCTGGAGAAGCCCAGGTTCAGGAGTTTTTGCAGAACAAAACGGTACATGATCGGGGGACCGCACATGACGGCATGGGTGTCTTCCGGAGACAGGGCGGCACGGTCGAACAGCCCCGTCACCACGCCTACGTACTGTTTCCAGATGCCCTCGTCGTCCCTGTCCACGCTGTAGAGATAATTGATGTCTTCCCTGTCGTAAAAGCTCAGCAATTCGTACTTGAATAGTACGTTATCCGGGTTGTTTGTTCCGTACATCAGGATGAGATCGTCAAATTCATCTCTCCTGTCGAGGACGTACAGGAGGAGAGAGCGAAGCGGGGCAAGTCCGAGGCCGCCGGCGATGAGCAGAAGTTTCTTGTCTTTCAGCGTTTCCACCGGGAATCCTCTGCCATACGGTCCCCGGATGTGAAACGTGGAGCCTTTTTCCATTTCGAAAAGAGCGTCGGTCACTCTTCCCGTGCGTCGCACACATATCTCCAGGGTATGGGGCCTGGTCGGCGGGGAAGATATGCTGATGGGCGCCTCTCCCTTGCCGAAAATGGAAACCTCAATAAACTGTCCCGGTTGATGGCCAAAACTGTCCCATGTCGTTCCGTCTTCCAGCTTCAACTGGAACAGCCTGTGGTCCTTGATCTGGGGCAATGTCCGGATGATGGACACGGGTCGAAGCCCGTATATGTTCTCGCAATGATCCCCCATGATGGTCCCTCCTTGTCCTCGATGCTTTTTTTCAATAGCGATCTTGGTAAGGCAATTTTGATACCAAAAGAATAAGTGCTTGATATAATGTTGATAATGGATAAAATGCGCAGGGCGTATTTATGGATGACGGGGTAACTTACCCCGACTTTGGGGAGATATTACCCCTCTAAAAGCCACTCCATCCAGCGGGAATGGCCGCTGCAATTCGCCAGGTGACGGTGAATTTTGACACCTTCCGTGTATGAAAGCAAATCCAGCCGTGGGCAATTGTCTGCAAAATCTATTGATATGCAGAAAACATCGCGCTGCGAACCACAGCCGGCAATCAGCTTCGCCAGACGTTTGAGCGCTTCCGGCGACATCTGATTGCTGACGAAGGTATGAAAAAGGCAAAGGGCCGTATCCGCCGGCGTCATCGCCATGACGGAGGGAAGCAGCTCCAGGGCATCTCCCGCACGCAGTTCGGGCGGGCGGCGCCTGGCGATCTCGATGGCGCTTTCCAGCATTTCAAAACGGGCCGTATGCTCCGGCCAGATGAATGCCCGCAGCCAGTTGGCTGATGAATCTTGCCGCACGTCGATCGGATAAATGTCCAGTCCAAGACGCGAGGCTATTCGCGGAAACGTCTTCGGGAAAGGCGGGATTTTCTCTCCCCGCAAGCCGCAGGTCAGGCGAACGGACGATGCCCTGTTTCCGTAAAATCTGCCGTTTCCATAATCGTAGGCGTAATGATCCCAGAGCAGGTTGAGTCCGGCGCTCGCTCCGATCTCAACCAGGGCAAGCGGAAGATCCTCCGCCTGCCGGGCGACGATTCCGAATGCGGGCAGCAGGCAGGCGCTCCGGCGAACCTCGTTGGTCTGCACGTGGTGTGTCGATACGAGGCGCCCGATTTCAGCGCGGCGTTCAAGGCAGAAATCCCGGAAGTCCGGATACGGATCGCCTTTGACAACATCAGGCTGAGGGGTGATATCGGGGAAATATACCGCCAGTGGATGCTCCTTTCCATTCAGGAGCAGGAAGTGCACCGCCGCAAAAAAGATCATGGGGACGGGTTTTGAGATGGCATTCGCGGCAAGCTCGAGCAACTCCGGGTCATTGCTGATGCCGATTGACAGCCGCTCATAGAGAGGGGAAGATCCGCTGAACTCGTGGGCGGCGCTGTGGGAAAAACTCTCCGCAATCTCTTCTAATCCAATCATTTATCTCAGAGTCATGGCCTTCTCGGGACATATTTCCTGGCAGCAGAAACAGGCAATGCACGTGTCGGCGTCCACCCGGGGAATATTGTCGTCGTCCATAGACAACGCCGACACCGTACACTGATCGATACAGGCGCCGCATCCCGTGCACAAGCCCGGATCGGCTTTCGGCCGCATGCGTATTCGATTGCGGATCAACGTTTGCATAGCTTCGTTTTGCAGAAGCACTTCCCCGCTGAACGGAGGTAGCTTGAAATCCGGCAGCGGCTTCAATTCCCCGATAATTTCGATCGTACGGAGGTCGTAGTCTCCCAACCCCTGTTCTCTTGCCTTTTGAAGGGTCCGCAACCGGCCCGGCTCACATCCCATCATGACCGCAACTACAGAATCCAGAGCCACGGCGTTGTCGGAGGCCAGGATTAGGCCGATATTCCTGAGGTCGGGCGATGCGGGGCCGTTCCCCTCCATGCCGACCACGGCGTCCATGATGAACATGTCGGGTATCCGGAGGCGGAACACGTCAACCAGCATTTCATGGAAGCGCTCGGCATTGCCGGCCTCCTTGTGCAGTTTGGCTTTCTGGGCGCCGGGTAAAAAACCGTAACTGTTTTTAATCGCTCCGGTGATGACAGTCAGTCCGTGGGTTTTGAATTTTGGCAGGCTGATGACAATATCGGCGTCCATAATAGCCTGTGAGACACTCACGGTGGGCATGAAGTCGGGATTGAAGTCAACCTTCTGCGAATCGTTTCCGATATTCTGATAATAGCCCTTCGCTGCCTCCATTAACCCCGTACTCTGGAAGCTTTCCTCGTTTGCCCCATAGCTGAAAACGCCCGGATTGTCACCCACGACGATAGAAGCCGGCCGCATTGTTTCAACCTTTTCCACCACGGCGCGAAGCACGGCAGGATGGGTGACGATTCCCTCTCTTGCCTCCGAGGACCGCAGGACGTTGGGTTTTATCAAAACTTTTTTCCCGTTCAGGTTCAGAGGGAAGAGTTCAAATGCCCGGTCCACTGCCCGACGGACATTCTCATAGGTAGCAGGATGAATCATGACTTTTGACATGATGACACCTCTGGATTCATTATAAATCCATTACCGAGAAATCAGCGAATCCTAATGGATCCAATCGATGGAAAGTAATTGATGTTCAAAATGTTTCATCTTGTTTCCATTTTATTATACACAATCTTGCTTGTTTATAATGAAAATCTGGTTCTTTATAAACAAAACTTAATGTGATGTCAATACAATAACTTATGGACACGCAACACCTCGTTCCCACGGGGGTCGTAGATGTATATGGACGACATACTGCCCGTCACCTTCCTGTTCCAGCCGTGTCCGGGGCGATCCAGCCTAAATGTCCCCTCAAAGCTTTGTTCAGTATTTATCGCTATCGTAGTCGCTTAATCTTTCAGCAGCCATTGGAATCTGAAAAGGCCTCCTGTGGTCGATCAATGATTTATATCTTATTGTTTTTTCGATATGAATCGCCAATCTTTTCAAATCATTCGTCTCGCATTCCCATACGATAATTACATTCCACCCAAGCTGTCTGAGTTTTTCTTGATTATTTCTATCTCGTTCGAGGGTGCGTTTGAACTTGGGAAGCCAGTAATCTTGACGACTGGACGGTGTTGTTGCATGAGGGCAGTCCTTATGTCGATGCCAGAAGCAACCATGAACAAACACCACAGTGCGGTATTTCGGAAGGACGATGTCCGGCTTGCCCGGCAAATCCTGCCGGTGCAAGCAAAACCGGCAGCCAAGCTTGTGGAGGAGGGAGCGGACCCTCTTTTCCGGTGTTGTATTAGTCGAACGAACGTGGCGCATGATGTCGCTTCGTTTTTCTGGAGGAAATGTATCCAACGGCTTTATCCCACAATGATCCTCAAGCTGGGATCTGTTTCACAATTATCAATGATGCGGTTATAAGATTCTATCAATTGACGAACTGTCAAGGGGCGTTGCGTTTGCTGAAAGGCACTCCATTCATAGACATTTGTAGCGACAAACTGTTCAACCTCCAGGATGTCCACACGGTCGGAAACATTGGCATTTTTTGCCAATGCGCTTACTCCTCCCACGCCGCTTTGCGTGGTAATCACCAATGGCCTGAGTCCTACTGCCAGATTGTCGCAACATTTTCTGATCAAGGCTTCTGTCGGCGCAGTGGTTACATGAATGGCTGTGTCTCCGATAAGAAAATCGCCCTTCCTCCCACCGGGAGCGTCTGCCACTGAAAAGCCATGGTGATCAAACTTCTCATTTGGGAGGGCTATCTCAAGTTTGGCCCCAACCAAGTGCTGCATGACGGCGCCGGCTATCATGGTACCTGGCGATTCCCGCTGTCTTGAGAATGCGGCTTCAATCAGATCGGCGACAATGCTTCTTAATGACTTTGATGCATCTATTTTGATCTTGAATGGCTTGGTTCCAAAATACTCATTCACGCGCTTTATCCACCAAGCTTCTATTGTAGGAAGATCAAGCAGGTTCTCCCGCGAAAGCTCATTCAGTAGATCCACGTAGGCTTTCATCCGTTGAATGCTTCCGCGACTTGTGCGGCCTCCTTCCTCTGCGAGAATCCGACTGATGCCATGGTCGGCAAGAATCGCTTGCACAGCGCCTCTGCTGAGCCCGGCAACTTGCCCTCCTTGAGGAGACAAGAACCGATCTGCTGAAAATGGCGGTGTCAGCTCCCTGACCTTGCGCGTCACAACAAGGACGACGGAAAGCGGTCCTTTACCAGTTATTTTGTAAAGAGACGCAAATTCAGCGAGACGTAAATCCAATTTTCTCATGATGCCTCCATGATTGACTTTCTTTCATTACTGTGCAGCAGATGATGCGTTAATATTAAGCCCTTACCCTGCAATATATGGTTTGACTCGGTGCATCGCGGGCTTTTCCATCATCTCTTCGACTAACGGATTTAAATAGTGCTTGGCTATCCAGGAAATTACCGGCACGCATACCGCATCGCCGAAACCGAAGAGAGCTTGGTTTAGTTCTGTATTAATGACGAAGTCGTCTGCACCCATCAGCCTTGCGCACTCTCGCGGCGTTAGAAGTCGAATTTTAACTTGTCCATATCCCGCTTGAATCAAGATTTGACGGGCGCTTCCCCCACGAGGGGTGCGGAGACATCCTGCTATCGAATCATTTCGCAATTCAGCCATAGATCGGCCATTTCTAATGCGGCGGAACACCGTTCCGTAGGACCATTTATCTTTCGCCATCATTTTCTTAAGCTGGAATGCATGTTTTTCACTCATTTGGCTGACGAGGTAATCTCGTCGCGAATCATTCCACCAAAAGGGCGACATATCGGGCAGCTCCTCCAAAATGTCTGACAGAGATGGAGCGTTCGCCGGCAGCGCCGGAACTGATCGAATATTCCATGCAATCTCAGGATGACAAAATATAAAATCCGCAAGTGGTTTTGGGCGCACATCGCTTTCATAAAAACTTGGCGTATCCTTGACCTTCCAAGTGCCATGCCCGTTTTTTAAGCAGCCTATTACGAAGAGCCTTACACGGCTTTGCGGGACAAAGCGCGCAGCATCGATGATAATGGGATCAACTGTGTAACCTATGCGATTTAGCGCCAGCAGCGCGGCCTGAAAATCGCGACCGCCATGAGAGGTTAAAAATCCGGAAACGTTTTCCAGAAGCACGATTGGAGGGCGGCGATCCCCCATTTCTTCAAGTATTCGCACAAATCCCCAATAAGCTGACGACTCTTTTCCTGCTAAACCTTTGCGCATCCCCGCCAATGAAAGGTCATTGCATGGGAAGGATGCTGTGGCCATCGTAACTGTAGGAATCTCGTCCGTGTTCAGTTTATGTATGTCTTCCAGAATGAAATGCGACTTGGCATCTTGGAAGTGCGCCGCGTACATTTCGTATTTATCATCAGCAATATCGTTGGCAAACTCAATTGACCATCCTTCTTGTTCAAGTCCGAGCCGCATCAAGCCGATGCCTGCAAAAAACTCCGCAAAAGTTTTTTTAGAAAGAATCCCGTCCTGTTTTTCAACACTTATGTTTTTCTTCATTTATTCTTTTAAATTGAACAGCGTGCAATCAATATCATTTTTACTCATAGACACTTATAAAACTCTCAATTTCAGGTTACATCAAATATTACAGAAAAAAAAGATGTAATCTGCACCTTGCCAGCGGAGGCCTCCCGCCGGGATAGCGACGCCTTGACGACAAGCGACTCATCTATCATCATCTAGTTTAAATGCCTCATAATATTCATCACATAAACCGTCATGATAACCCCAACCGATGCCATTGGCAGATAGCATGATTTTCTTCAATCTTTTCCTGAAATTACCCTGTTCATGGTCAGGAAGAATGAGGACTTTTTTGATCGCCTGACCATAAACCTCCAGAAGTGAATCATAAAAGTCTTCGTCAATATCGCCGTAATCAAGCGTAAATTTGTTTCCGCATTCCACAAAGTAGGTCAACAATTCGGCTTCGCCTTTTGCATCACGGATTGCCTTGGAATAATCGCTGATCGCCCGTGTTGCTCTAAGTATCCGGACATGCTCATTCAGGATATCGGGATACAAACATTCTTTAATGATCTTTTTATAAGGTGCCAGGATGTCATCACCAATAGAGAAACGGGTATGCAAGAAGTCTTTGTTGTCTTTCGACAAATCGTACATGTCTAAAATCAGTTCGAGCAAATCCTGCTGATCGAGATGTTCAAGCGTTGTTTTTACATCAGAACAGGATGGCGTTTGCTTCTTATTGCTTTTCATATATCACCGGCAATATCCTTCTCTTGCGTGGATTATGATGTGAAAGACGAATGATGTCAAGAAGTTTTGGGATGAAGTGCTTTTCCTTGATTACGGTCGTTCAATAAAGTATATTTCGTTTCGATCATCGGGCTACCAAAATATCCGGCATGGGCGTCCGTTTGCGCGGACATGACAAAAAAGCAAAGGAGTGGAAGGTGAAGGTAAGCAGTGTCAGCAAAATGAGGTATATGGACCAGTATGCCATTGAAAAACTGGACATCCCGGAAGAGATTCTTATGGAAAACGCCGGTCAGGCGTCGTCGTTTGTCCTCGAAAAAGAGGTGGGCATCAGAGGCAGGAAATTTGTCGTATTCTGCGGGGTCGGAAACAACGGCGGCGACGGTTTTGTCGTCGCCCGGAAGATTCACTCCAACGGCGGATCGGTGAAGGTGTTCATTATCGGAGATCAGGACAATTTCAAGGGGGCGGCAAAAACCAATCTGAATATCATTTCGAAACTTCCCATAGAGGTTCGGGAAATCGAGTCCGCCGACGAGGCGAGGCGGGATACTCTTCACTGCAACGGCGTTATCGATGCCCTCTTCGGTACCGGTCTCGATCGGGAGGTAAGCGGTCTTTACAAAGATGTAATTCAGCTGCTTAACGGAAGCGGTAAAAAGGTTCTCAGTCTGGACATCCCTTCCGGCGTGAACGGAAATACAGGGGAAATAATGGGCGTGGCGGTCAAAGCCGATTTTACGGTCGCCTTCGGTCTGCCGAAAATCGGAAACATCCTGTATCCCGGCTACGAGTTGTGCGGTAAACTTTATGTCTGCCACATTTCTTTCCCTCCTTCCCTCTACAACGGGGATGATCTTAAAGTACAGATCAACGATTTTGTAAAGCTGCCTCCGCGGAGCAAAGAGGCCTATAAAGGACGCATGGGAGAGGTGCTTTTTATTGCCGGTGCGGCGAACTATTATGGCGCTCCTTACTTTGCCGCCCTGTCGTTTCTGAAGGCCGGCGGCGGGTATGCCCGTCTTGCCGCTCCCGTATCCATGACCCCGTTTCTGGCCAATAAGGGCAGTGAAATCGTGTTTGTGCCCCAGAAGGAAACAAAAACAGGAAGCATATCGCTGGAGAACAGAGACGGCCTTGTTGAGCTGTCGGACAAGATGGATATGGTGGTTATCGGGCCGGGACTTTCCCTGGATGGTGACACTCAAAAGCTCGTCCGGGAACTGGTGCGTATCATCAAAAAGCCCATGCTCATCGATGGAGACGGCATTACGGCCATCGCAAACGAACCGGAGATGATCAGGGAAAGAAAAGGTGCAACAATTATTACCCCGCATCTGGGAGAGATGGCCCGCATCGCGAAAAAGGATGTCGGCGAAATCAGAAAACAACTGATCGATATCCTGCAACTGACCGCCATGTCGCTCCATGCCTGCATCGTTCTGAAGGGCGCCCACTCGCTGGTCGGTTATCCTGACGAGCGGGTATTCATCAACTTGAGCGGGAATCCGGGCATGGCCACAGCCGGTTCGGGGGACGTCCTGACGGGGTCCATCGCCGCCATGTATGGCCTCGGCCTGTCGCTTGAGGACGCGGTAAGAAAAGGGGTGTTCATACACGGATTCTCGGGAGACCTGGCTGCGGTGGAAAAGGGTGAGGATGGCATCACGGCCCAGGATATCATGGAGTATCTTCCCGCCGCCATGAAGCATGACAGGGAAGGTCTGAAAGATCCTTTTATGAAGGTGTATGAAGGGCCGTGTGTGGTGTAAAAGGATTCCTTACAATCTTCTTTCGACAATGTAGTCTGAAATGGCAAACAGGGTATCCCTGGCTTCTGATGCGGCAAACGCTTCAAGATAGCCCTTGCCCTCGTCGATACAGGCCTTTGCCTTGTTGAGAGAATAGTTGATTCCGTCATAACGGTGGATGAGCGATAAAACCCCTGCCATATCCTGCCCGTCACGGTCGTTGTTTTCGATGACCTGCTTGATCAAATTTTTCTCCTCGGCGTTGCATTTTTTCATGGTGCGGATGAGAGGCAGCGTCATCTTCCCCTCATCCAGATCCTTGCCGATGGCCTTCCCGAACTCTTCTTCCTTTGCCACGTAATCCAGGGTGTCGTCGGTGATCTGAAAGGCGGAGCCCAGACGCATGCCGAACCGGGTCAGGGCTTCGATCTGAATGTCCGACGCATCGCCTAAAATACCCCCCACGGCGCAGGCCGCGGAGATCAGGATGGCCGTCTTTTTTTCGATGATTGAGAGGTACTCCTTCTCTGTGATGTTGATGTCCCCGCGCTTGACAAGCTGGAATACTTCACCTTCCGACATGGTATTCGTCGTTTCCGAGAGAAGTTTGATAACGGCAAGATTTCCGTGATCGGTCATCAGTTTGAATGATTTCGAGTAGAGGAAATCACCCACAAGGACGCTGGCGGCGTTTCCCCAGACGTTGTTTGCCGACACTTTCCCTCTCCGGGTTTCTGCAACGTCGATGACGTCGTCATGCAGAAGGGTGGCCGTGTGGATGAATTCAATCACCGCGGAGAGAGGATAACGCTTATCGTCCCTGTAGCCGCAGAGGGAGGAGGCAGCGAGAAGCAGGAGCGGCCGGAACCGCTTCCCGCCGCTGCCGATGATGTAGTGAATAACTTCCGGAATGAGGTATACTTCGGAGCGGAGGTACATCTCCATGTGTTCTTCAACGCGCTTTAAATCGTCTTCGTAGTGACGAAAGACATCCTGAATCTGCATGAATTCTTTTCCTTAAGTATCGTTTAAAGGCCCAGGTCCTCGTTGATCAGCACGACCTTGACCCTGCCTTTTGGGAACGATTTTTCCGTGATCGCCCAACTGTTGCATATCCGGTCTTTGCTTTTGCATTCCTCGCAGTAGGAAGTTTTGGCGCAGGGGGTCTTCATTCCCAATCGCATCGTATTGGCCGGGGCTGCGATATTTTTGACACGCACCATAGCTTCTTCCAGGTCCGGGACGATCTTGTTTCTCCCCGCGAGGACGATGACGCTTTTGGGGCCGAATGTAAGAGCCGCAATGCGGTTCCCGATCATATCCAGGTTTACCAGCGTCCCCATTTCAGTTATGGCATTGGTTCCTGTGATGAAAAGATCGACCAAAAGAGATTGTCTGCGGCATTCAAGAGAATCTTCCCGGGAGAGGGTCTTGTCATAGGGATCGAACACCTTCATTCCTTTGACTTTTTTCAGAGCGTCATACAGACCTGTGGCGGTGAAGGTCATGGAGCCGCCCCAGGCAATGCTCTTGGCGCCTGCCCTGGGGACGATTTCTTCCAGGACGATTTTTTTTGCCGCCGCAGCATTATCCGCCAAAAAGACCTCAAAATTATTTGATTCCAGCATTTCCTTAACGCTTTCCAGCCTTATCTGCCAGTATTGGTTCATCGGGGTGTCCATTTCCGTACCTCCTTATGTTTATCAGGGTTTGCGATCATGAATCCCATTTTCCGGCATTATGGAGAAACGGGATAGTGTTGTCAAGCCTCGATGTTTTGATTTCAACCTTTTTCTGTGATAAACATCGCATATGCCCGAATAGGAAAAAAAGAAGGTATATTCGACGCTCTTATGAAAAGTCATTGGAAATTCATTGTTTCTGTTTGTATTGCCGAGATACTGACTATGGGAGGAACGATGTTCTTCCCAGCCCTTTTACCAGATTTCCAGTCGGAATGGCATCTCAGTAACACCGAGGCCGGC